>Ga0265298_10011645_pt1 | contig 10276 bp, 8 predicted proteins | sample AusTroGonzalo_MG_3_FD_193486 | JGI IMG/M metagenome (GOLD analysis project Ga0265298, IMG submission 193486) | Bovine rumen microbial communities from tropical cattle in Woodstock, Queensland, Australia - Gonzalo_01 | ecosystem: Host-associated > Mammals > Digestive system > Stomach > Rumen ... | reverse complement strand
AGAGCGCAGTTCCCGTAGGGAGGCCAGTTGCGGATTGAAAATGCGCTCTGGCTGCTGCCCGATGGGCTCGATGAGGATGTCGCCCGCCTGGTTCTTCTCCAGCAGGCGGCCTTGGACAACGCGTCCGTCCTGCAATTCCGCGCGGTGTGTCGGCAATTTCAGGTCAATGGTCTTGCGCAGGGTGTCGCCCTTGGGAACATGCAGACGCCCGTTGAGGGCAACCCCGGAAACATGCTCGACACGCACCGCGACATCCCCTGCCTGCAAATTATCGATGTGCAGCGGCGCCGATTCGTTCCTGCCGCCCTGGCTCCTGGTCACGCCGTACAGAACACTCCCCACGAAAACCTTGCAGTCGGCGGGTATCGTCGATAATTCGAGATTGCCCAGGACCTTCGTCAGAGATACTTCGACAACCGTGCCAGTCTGCTCGCTGACCGTGACTTTCTCCTTGTGCGGCTCGCACCCGGGTCCTCGCAATACCAGCTCATACCGCCCTTGCGGCAAATCACGGACCAGGCAAGGCGTAACCCCCAGCAGACGCCGCTCCAGCCAGACATGCGCGCCAGACGGCTCGCTCTTGACCAGCAGGGAGCCGCCTGACAGGCGCAGACGCGTCGGAGACGACGGCAAATTGTCGGGATAGGTCACTTGAAAATAGGCGTCCTCATAGCCTTCCAGAGACAATTCCACACGGTGCCGCCCCTGACGCACGCGCTTGAGATAACCGGGCGTCTTCAAGCCCGTATCCTTGCCGTCCAGAACAATCCTGGCTCCAGACGGTTCGCTTTCCACGAGCATGCTCCCTTCGGTGCGGACTGGCTGTTCCTTGGGCTCGGCTGGCTTCTGGTAGTTGGTCTGGAAATTGGGTGGCGCGGAAGCTGCCCCAGCGGGCTCGTTCAGTTCTTCCGCGTCTTCCTCGGCTGCGGCCTGCATATCCTGTGGGGCGTCTTCTGCGGGCTCGATGCACAAAATTTGCGGGGCGGCAGGTTCGCCCGTCTGGGCTTGCTCGACAGCTTCGGCAGGCGCCTGAACCGACTCCCCGCCGGTCGTCGGTGTGCGGAGGATTCTGACGAGGAGGAAGACAATCAGGCCGAGAATGACCACGAGCGCGGCAATCTTGAGCCACAGGAAGGCCTCGCCAGTGTCGGCGACAACGGCCTGACGCCTGGAGCCTTCGGCCACAGGCTTGCCTTCAGTCTGCGGCCTGGCCGCCCCGGCCACATCGTCCCCCTCTCCCAGCAATTCGAACTCGTGGCTGAAGACGGTGATGACATCCCCGGGCTTCAGCGGCTGCCCATGGTCGATTCTGATGCCGTTGACCAGCACGCCGTTGGAGCTGTTCAAATCCTCCACAAACCATTCGTCGCCGACAAACCGCAATACGCAATGATGGCGTGAGACACCGCTTTCGTTGATGATGAACTTGTTGTCAAGCTCCCTGCCAATGGTGAATACGGCATTGCCCAGTTCAATGACCTGGCCCTCGTTCTGACCTTTGATGATGCGGATTTTCATTGCCGGGACATCCTTCTGCTCGTTTTCTGGACTATCTCAAGACAAATGCAACTATATTCTCTGTTTGCCACATTTGCAAGTTGACCAGGACGCAATATCCGTTTGCCATAAAAAACCAATGGCTGTATTCGTGTTATAACCTGTAGGCTATTTTGTCAACAAAACCGGCAGGTCGGCGGGGTCGGTGCCATTCGGCGCCTCGAAACAGAGAGACATGCCGAAGGCATTGCCGTCGTGCAGGACTTCGGCAAAGACGACTTCGTGCTCGCCGGGCGTCCAGTCGGTTTCGATGGCAAATTCGTGGGGAATTACGGGATTCAGGCCATTGGGATTGGCATGGACTTTCTTGCCGTCGAAGAAAATGGCCGTTGGGGCGTCGTAGCCAGCCAGCATTGTCAATTTGAGCGGTTTTTTGGCGAGATAGCGGGCGCGGAGGAAGCGGAAGCCCGGTTGGTGCGGCGTCTGGAGACGATTGCGGAAGAGAATGAAACTGCCGCTGCGTTTCTGAGTGTAGTAGAGGCTGTCGGTGCCATCGTCCTCGGGGATCTGGTCGTAAGTGATTTTGTCCACATCGTCGTCCATGAGGATCGGGTCGGTGACGCGCATCTGCTCGGGGTAGCCAGTATCCACGAAATTCGGCTCGATGGCGAGTTGGCAGGACGGCAGGGAACGTCCTGCGCCGTCCCTGACATTGCAGAAAGGATAGCGTCCGTTGCCGTATTCCAGCGTGCCACGCCCGGCGCTGAGAGGGCAGTAGATTTCCACCGTATCCCCTTTCAGTACGCAGCGGACAACCTGCTGAAGATGGTTGATGGTAAACCCGCGGACCGGTCCCACCGACTGCAATTCACCTACGACATTGGCGAATTTCACGGTAATCCTCTCCACGTTGGTGCGGCGCAACCTGTCGAGTTTGGCAGAGACAGGGCGGATTTCGGGGGCATAGCCGGGCAGACGGCGGTAGGCGCAGATGGCGTAGGCGATACGGCGTCCAAGTTCCTTGTAGCCTTCCGTGCTGATATGCGCCGTGTCGCCCATTTCCATATCGACAGTGGGGACGGTCACGACATTCGGATGTTCGTCGGCGAGGGCCATCTGGTCGTACTGGATTTTATTCCAGTGGTCTATGGGGGATGAATTGTCGATGATGCGCGCCAACTGCATTTGGACGAAAAGCACCTTGTCGTCCTTCAGGTCGCTGGCGAGGGCGGCGAGGAAATTCTCCATGTTCTGACGGAAGTTGGCGCCCATGTCGTTGGTGGCGTCAGATTCGCCCTGATACCAGATGATGCCGGAAACCCGTCCGCCGTTACGGCGGATGCGGTTGAGCATGGCTCCGTAGAGGGAGGCATCGCCGTCGTCCCGCAATTCCGGGCTCCACTGCTCCATGTTGGAGCCGCCATGCGCACAGCAGAGAAGCCCTTGCGGCACGCCTGTCGCCTTCAGCAACTGCACCCCGAAGGAAACCCCAGGGCCAGCCCCTTTGTCCAGCGGGTCTTCGTAGGGGCCTTTCCACTTTTCGGTGCGACCCATCAAATTCCAGTGGACGCAGGCGTTGGCCGTCGGCAGGACATGCAACGGGTCGTTGGCCACGTCCCAGCGGTCATCCATGTAATAGGCGCGGACGGCGGGATTGTCGTTGATGTAGACACCTTTCATGTCGGCGCTGCCCTGCATATTCGACTGTCCGCCGAGGGCCCAGACATCGCCTACCCAGATTTTGGTGAACTCCAGTTGCTCGTCGCCGATTTTCAGCCTAATTGAGTACGGGTCGAGGCGCACGGGCAGTCCGCAGATGTCGGCTGTGAATCTGCCGTCGACGGCCTGGCCGCACGGCTGGAACCCGCCGTTGTCGATGGCGACAAGCACTTCGCCGCTGGCCTCGCAACTGCCGGTGACATGCTGTTCGGAGACCTTGCTGGCGTTCTGGCAGAAAACCATTCCCTCGAACAAGCCGGTTTCAATCACTATGGACATTGTTTAATCTCCTGGTCAAATGTGGACTACTTGGACATCTGGAAAATCTTCGCCTTCGGCAAAAACTGGCTGAAGGCGAGATTGTAATTCTCTGCGATAACCTGGGCTTTTTCCGGGGGGCTTAGGGCGAACAGCGAAGGGCCGGAACCGGAAACATGGACGGCAAGCGCCCCCGCTTCCAGCAGGACGCGGCGTATCATCCCCAACAGAGGAAACTTGGCAAACAGCGGTGCTTCCAGATCGTTGCGGAGGCTGCTGGCCAGGGCCTGAACATCAGCGCCGTGAAGCGCAGTCAGGAAAGCGTCCAGGGAAGGTTTTTGCTCTGGCGTGGGCGTCCACTGCTGGAAAGCCCAGGCGACAGGCACGGGAAAGAGGGGGGTCACGAGAATCAGGGCGAAATTCGTTGACAGGGGCAGCGGCGTCAGGATGTCGCCTTTGCCCAAGCCGAGAGCGGGCTGAGGTTCCAGGAAGAAGGGGACATCCGAGCCGAGTTCCGCCGCAAGCCCCTGCATTTCCAGAGGCGACAGCGGATAGTGGCAATGCTGGTTGAGCAGCTTCAGGACGGCGGCGGCGTCGGAGGAACCGCCGCCCAGGCCCGCCGACAGCGGTATCCGCTTGGTCAGGCGGATATCGACCTGTGGTTGGAGACGAGTGGCGGCGGCAAAGGCCTTGGCCGCCCGCAGGCACAGGTTGTTTTCGCCGGCGGGCAGGTCATCGGCACCGACAACCTGCAATTCCAGGCCGTCCCCAGAGGCTGGCAGCAGTTCCACGTCATCACCCAGGGACCACAGCGGGACAAAGACATTCTCCAGGTCGTGAAAGCCGTCAGGACGGCGGCTGACGACACGCAGGAAAAGGTTGATCTTGGCGGGAGTGAACATTCGCGTGTCGCGCTACAGCAGTGGTATCTGGCTTTCTTCGCATTCCCGGCGCATTTGCTCCGGCCAGATGCTGGCCTGGATTTCGCCGATGTGCGCCTTCTGGAGATAGAACATGCAAAGGCGGGACTGGCCGATGCCGCCACCCATGGTCAGTGGCAATTCGCCATTGAGCAGGGCCTGATGGAATTGCAGTTTCGTGCGTTCCTGCTGGCCACAGAGTTCCAACTGCCGCAGCAGGGACTGCGAGTCAACGCGGATGCCCATGGAAGACAGTTCGTAGGAATCGTCCAGGACGGGATTGTAGACCAGGATATCGCCGTTGAGGCCCTTGTGGCCAAAGGTGGCGGGCGTTGACCAGTCGTCATAGTCGGGGGCGCGCCCGTCGTGCGGCTTTCCGGACAGCGGAAGGTCGCCGCCGATGCCAATCAGAAAGACGGCGCCGTGGCGCTTGACGGCCTCTTTCTCCCTCTGTTTGGGCGTCAGGCCGGGGAAAGCCGCCTCGAGGTCTTCGGAGTGGATGAAGGCAATGTCTTCGGGGAGGATCGGTTTCAGGACCGGATAATCGTCGCAGATGGCGGCCTCGGTTCGGCGGATGGCATAGTAGATCCTCCGCACCGTTTCCTTCAGGAAATCGAGATTTCTCTGCTCGGCGGTGATGACCTTTTCCCAGTCCCATTGGTCAACGTAGAGAGAATGGATATTGTCGAGTTCCTCGTCGGCGCGGATGGCGTTCATGTCAGTGTAGATGCCGCGTCCGGGCGGTGTCTGAAGCTTGGCCAGTTTCAGGCGCTTCCACTTGGCGAGGGAATGGACGATTTCGGCCTTGGCCTGCCCGGCGTCGGTGACGGCAAAGGACACGGGACGCTCCACGCCGTTCAAATCGTCGTTGATGCCAGTGCCGGACAAGACGAACAACGGCGCCGTGACACGCTCAAGATGCAGTTCGAACGCCAAATTGTTCTGGAACAGTTCCTTGATTTTGCGGATGGCCTTCTCGGTCGTCAGTTCATCCAGCAGAGGACGATAGTTTTGCGGTTTGTAGAGTTTCATAGGCTTGTTCCTTAGGGTTAAAGGCGGGCGATGCCGTCTACGAAAACCTGAACCACACGGCCACGGCAGACGAGGCCGTCGTAGGGACAGTTGCGGGAGCGGGAATGGAAACGCGAAACCTCCAGCGGGCGACGGACAGCGAGGTCGAGCAAGGTCACGTCAGCGGGCGCACCGAGAGAAAGGGTTCCCGCCGCCAGCCCCAGCACAGAGGCCGGGCCGCTGGTGAACAGCGAGATGAGGCGCGACAGCGAGACGAGCCCGCTATCCCATAGCTGCGTCAGGCAGACAGGGAAGGCGGCCTCGAGGCCGATGATGCCGAACGGAGCCTTCAGCATTCCCGCCGCCTTTTCCTCAGCTGTATGCGGGGCGTGGTCGGTGGCGATGACGGTGATGGTGCCGTCCGCGATGCCTTCCAGCAGAGCCTGCCTGTCGCTTTCCTCCCGCAGAGGCGGAGCCATTTTGGCGTTGGAGCCGAATTGCCGCACGGCCTCGTCGGTGAACTGGAGATGGTGCGGCGTGGCCTCGCCGGTCACGGGCAAGCCGCGCCGCCGAGCCTCACGCAACAGGGCGACGGAGCCGGCCGAACTGAGATGCTGCAGATGCAGGCGGCAGCCGGTTTCGGCGCAGAACCCGATGTCGCGCCGGACAATGTTCTCTTCGGCCTCGCGCGGCTGGCCAGGCAAGCCCAGTTCCGCCGAAACCGTACCCCGGTGCATGACGCCCGGCTTGGACAAGGCCAGCAATTCGCAGTGGTCGATGACGGGCAGTTTCGCGACTGCCAGCATTTCCATGGCCCGGCGCATCAGCATCGGATCCTGGGGGGTGCTTCCATCGTCGCTGAAGGCGGGGAAGACGCCGCTGGCGGCCAGAGCGGATATTTCTGCCAGTTCCAATCCCTGGCGTCCTTTGGTGAGAGCACAGGCCTGGAAGACCTTGACAGGAGCCAGCGGCAAGCGTTCCCGCAAGGGTGCGAAATGCTCCAGCGAGTCGATGGCGGGGACGGTATTGGGCATGGCCAGGACGGTAGTGAAGCCACCGTGCGCGGCGGCGGCGGTCGTGGTCAGCAAATCGTCCTTGTAGGTCTGCCCCGGCTCCCGGAGATGGACATGCAGGTCGATGAAGCCAGGCGTGGCAGTCAGGCCATGGCAATCCTGGACTTCCGCCTGCGGGGACAGGGCGGACGGCTCCACCAGAATGCCGTCGCAGATGGCGAGGTCGCCATCGAGTTCCTCGCGTCCGTTGGCAGGGTCAACGATATTCAGATGTCGCAACAGTAGTTCGTGAGGCATTGGTCAATGGTTTTTGAGACGGGAGGGCGCGCCTCTGTGCGCGCCGCCGTGCCCGTGGGGACGTTTATGTCAGGGCGGAAAAGCCTGACCGACGTTTGGCGCGTGCTACAGCGCCAGGAGATGCTGGCGGTAGTACCTGAGTTCGGCGATTGATTCGCGGATGTCGTCCAGGGCGAGATGTGCCTCTTTTTTCTGGAAACCGTCCATGATCTGCGGCTTCCAGCGCTGGGCCAGAATCTTCAGGGAACTGACGTCCAGATTGCGGTAATGGAAGTACGCCTCCAGACGTGGCAGATGCCAGTACAGGAAACGGCGGTCTTGCCCGATGGTGTTTCCGCAGAGCGGACTGCAATTTTCAGGGACATACTGCCGCAAAAACTCCAGGATCTGTTCTTCGGCGTCCTTTTCGGTCAGCCGCGACTGTCGGACCCGCTCCGTGAGGCCGGATGCTCCGTGATGTTGCTGGCACCATTCGCTCATGTTAGCCAGAATCTCGTCGTCCTGGTGGATGGCCAGCACTGGCCCTTCCGCCAAGACGTTCAGGTTGGTGTCGGTGACGATGACGGCAATTTCCAGAACCTTGTCCTTTTCAGGACGAAGCCCCGTCATCTCCATGTCAATCCAGACTAGATTGTTTTCGCTGTACATTGTCTGACTTTCCGACCCTTGAGGGTCGATTAGAATTTCATGACAATCGGCTTGGCCGTGAAGGAAGAAATCGTCGCCTCGACAGTTCCCGGCTGGAAAAAGAGCACCATCGTGTTGTCGTCGTCTGGGGAATACATCCTCTGCAACTCGGGGTATTCCGCGAGCATGGAGACCTTCGCCTCCCGGCGCGGGTCATCAACAAGCACTCCCGACACGCGAATCCAGGTACTGCGGTCTTTCATGGCGCAGATTTCGACCTTGCCGTTGGCCAGCAACTGTTTGGCCACGTTTTTCTTGCGACCGGTCTGGATGTAGAGTTTGTCCTCGAAGATGTGCACGGTGCCGAAGGGACGCACGCGAGGCTGGTCCTGGTCAACGGTGGCCAGGTAGTAGACCTTCGCTTCCTTGAGGTAGTTGTACGTCTGCTGCATTGCTTGCCTGGCTTCTTCCTTGTTCATGGAAACTCCTTCCTGTGCGGGCACATTCTGGAGCCCGCAGAAAAGCAGCGTGGCCAGAACGGCGAGGGTTGCTAATGTTCTTTTCATCTTGTTCTTCTCCTGGGATTGGTAAAAATGCGGTAACTATTCAGAAGCAAGAAATGGCACGAATATTATGGTATTGTCGAGATGTCGATTCAACAAAAACATGAATGTTCAAGCCATTTCTAACGCAGAGGCGCAAAGAACGCAGAGAAACGACAGTTTCTTTTCCTTGACTGCCGTATGGTTTGCGGAAATCCTGAAGAACCGCCGAACTCTTGTTTTGCCGGCGGCAAAAAAAGCTATCGGCTTTTTCCGTTCATCCGTAAAACCATGCGGCAATCTTTGTCATTCTGGCAAACCTGTGAAAAACACTCTGTGCCTCTGCGTCTCTGCGTTAAAAAAGAGGAGATTGGTGTTCATTGGCGGTTCTGAACAGTTACAAAATGAGTCTACTGGCCAACTTTGCCGCCCTGCTGATTGATGCGACCGGTCATGCCCATCAGGACGGTGAGCAGCGCCAGCACTAGCAGGGTTCCCACCAGCAGCGCGTAGTCCTCGACCCGCAGCAGCACGAAAATCACTGCGTAGGAGACCAAAACGGCGAGGCCAATCCCCACGGTCGCGGTCTTCTTCCGGAAGATGAGCGCGCAGTAGAACACGCAGAGGATGGCGATGGCCACGGCGGCCAGCCAGTACGACAGGCTGAAGGCGAGATGCTCGCTCAAAGCCAGCGTCAGGGCATAGAACATGACCAGGGACAGGGCCGCCAGGCAGTATTGCAGTGGATGCATCCAGGTCTTGGTCAGCCGTTCCACGATGAGGAACGCCATGAGCACGATGAGGAAGATGAGGAGACTGTAGGTGGAGGCACGCGTCACCTGGACGTAGACATTGGCTGGCTTGAGAAGAGAGACGCCTGCCACCGGCAGGTCCTGCTTGTCCATCCCGCCCAGCAAGTACGGCGTGATATTGCGGTTGAACTCGTTGATTTGCCAACTTGCCTGGAAGCCCTGCGGGCCGATCTTCCGTTCGGTCGGCAGGAAATTGCCGTCGAAACTGGGATTCGTCCAGGTGGAGGTTATTTCAATCGTCGTGTTTTTGCCCAACGGCACCGCCGAGAGATTGCGACAGCCATTCAGCGACATCGAAGCCTGGAAACGCAGGCCGTCGGCAGGCAGAACGCCACCTTCCGGCAACTTCAGGGGAATTGTCAGGCCGCTGTCAAACGGCACGCTGCGTGTACTGATGCCCGGCAGGACCTTGTTGCTCGAACAGTCAGACTCGACCTTGAGGTTGGACAGCCCAATCATGTCGCTGATTCCGACGTAGATTTTGGCCTTGTCCAATTCCGGCTGCCAGTCCTTCGGTATCGGCAGAGGCTCCGAAAAAACTCCCTCGAGGGTAATCTGCGAGCGGTAGAGCATGACCTCGTAGATGCCACGATAGCGGAGTTCCGGCTCCATCGTGGCCGTGACCTTGAGGGTATCCGGCACGACAACCAGCGTCGAGCGCTCGGTGTACTGCCTGGTTCCGCCGTCCTTCGTGCTTTCGCTACGCACCTGCCACAAGGGGATTTCCAGCAACGGACCGATGAGATTCTGCCGGAAGCCCCACTTCGACGCGACCTCCATCTCCACGCTCTCCGCCAGACCCTGACGATGCTCGGTAAGTTCCGAAATCATCAGCATGGGAATCTGGCAGACCAGCAGGATGATGCCGATGAAGCACAATTTCACGAAAAGCGAATTGCGCAACTTGTTGTTGAGCGTTTGAGGCAAATTCTGCGAACTGACATTGACATTTGACTCTTCCATCTTTCCTCTCTCCTTTTTGGTTTTAATTTCCTTCTGATATTCCCTGGAACTAATAATAACTTAATGGTACAATTCTTTTTTGCCAGTTATCTTTTTGATTTTTTTGCGCGGGACGGAGCCCGCGCATCTCCATGTCCCTTTGGCACGCTATTTTTGCGCGGGGCGGAGCCCGCGCATCTCCATGTCCCTTGGGCGCGCTCTTTTTGCACGGGGCGGAGCCCGCGCATCTCCATGTCCCTTTGGCGCGCTATTTTTGCGCGGGACGGAGCCCGCGCATCTCCACGTCCCTTTGGCGCGCTATTTCTGCGCGGGGCGGAGCCCGCGCGCAACCTTGCAAACAGGCGGATTTGGTATTATATTTAGCAAATGTTCTGGCTCCAACGCTTCGTGCCGAGGAAGAAGGCAAAAACATACCCTAATTGCGACGGTGCAGTTTTCTGCGCTTTCTCCTTTGGCGTGTTCTGTCCTTGGCCAGAACACGTTTTTTTATTTTCCACCCAGGAGAGCACATGGAAAACCGCGTTGCCATCATCAGCATTATCGTCGAGAACCAGGAGTCCGTGGCGGCCCTGAATGAAATCCTGCACAATTTCGGACAATATATCCTGGGCAGGATG
>Ga0265298_10011643_pt1 | contig 10277 bp, 4 predicted proteins | sample AusTroGonzalo_MG_3_FD_193486 | JGI IMG/M metagenome (GOLD analysis project Ga0265298, IMG submission 193486) | Bovine rumen microbial communities from tropical cattle in Woodstock, Queensland, Australia - Gonzalo_01 | ecosystem: Host-associated > Mammals > Digestive system > Stomach > Rumen ... | reverse complement strand
GTCCTGCAGGCAGTGCACCGGCGGCCAACATGGGATATCAGCTGCCGGTGCACTGCCTGCAGGACCTGAAGGAATACAGGTACCACCTGTCCCGGCCCGACGATTATGCCGATGGCATCCCCATGGCCATTACGCTGGAAAATGTGTTGCCTTTGGAGCAGATGCCGCTTCGGGTAGAAAGGCTGATGGCCCGGGTGGACCTCCGCATGGACCGGCGGGAGCTGGAGGCAGGCGTGCTGCTCAAGGTGACGGAGGTGAGTATCGGCAACTGCCCTTCATCTGTTTCCCTCTTTCCCGGCAGTGGAGTAGAAACGGCTTCCCAGGCCTTCCAAAACGGTTTCTCTTTGAAAGGGCAGGAACTGGATGCCTTGAACCGGGACGCGGCCGATGCCCTCAGCGGCACCGTGAGCCTGTACTTATTAGAAAACTGCAGCCAGTTGCATCCGAGTTATGTGGAAATCAAAGCTGAATACCACTCCGACGACCAGCATACAGACCCTGGTGCCCCTATGTCATACCGCGTCCCATTGGAGGAAGTGGTGAGGAATACGGTGTATCCCATAACGGTGGTAATAGATTTATAGTGTTAATATTTGTTTTCATATAGTATTATACTATATTTGCAGATAAATATAACACATAATGATAACAAATAAAGATCAGAAAGTGCAAACAGCATTTCGACTTGATGGATTTGTAATAGCGCGCGTCAAAGAAGCGGCACGACGCAGGAATATCAGTGCCAATCAATTTGTGAACGAGACCCTTAAAGAGGCCACCAAAGACATTGAAACGGCCGAAGAAAGGGAGGAAAGTATCCGTAAAACCCGTGCATTCCTGGATGCGGTATGGGGAACCTGGGTAGGTGATGAATCGGCCGAGGAAATCCTGAAGGCTGCCCTAAGCCACTCTTCAAAAGAAATTTTGGACTTATGATTCGATTCATCTTGGACACGAATGTCTTGGTAGACGTTCTCAAGGGCAGGAACCAGATAGCCCGGAAAAAGCTTTTAGAGTTGGGGATTGACCACTGTGCCATTGCCGACATCACTGTATTTGAACTTCTTTGTGGTGTCGCTAACAGCGCCAATCCAGAAAAGAACCGGGAGAGTATGAGCAAATTGATAGAGCAGATACAAGTCCTTCCTTCCAGCACTGTATACCGTGAAGCAGCAGATCATAAGATTCGGCTGAAAAACTGCGGGGCCTTGATTGAAGATGTAGACTTGCTCATTGGCTGCACGGCCTTGCATTATGGTCTAACGTTAGTGACGGGAAATCTCCAGCACATGCAGCGCATTGAAGGTCTGAATACTATGCCGTGGTAGGGTCGCCTTCCGACATTTAAGGGCAAGATTTCAATCGAAATCTTGCCCTTAAGCGTGATGGTTGTTATAACTGTAAGCATCTTTTAGATTTTAAGCCAAGTCGACCGTTCAACGTGGCTGGGGTTATAATCTAGCCCGTGGTATTAATTCACCTTTGTAAAAACCAAGTTCTCAATGCCAAAGAGCGCGCTAGTAGCACTGGTGCTCCCTGCCTGTAACTGGAAACTGAATTCCGCTAAATCCACTTTGTAATCAGCGAGCGTTTCGGCATCCATTTCGTACCAGTCATAATCCTCAGCAAGGGTAAGCGTGGAGGCATCCAGATTGCCGGCCTGCCACGAATTGCCGGTCATATGGCCTTCTTCATCATAGGTAACATCGGTATATGCCTGATAGGCCTTGCTGATATCATAAACGATTACGCCGTCGCCCAACTGATATGTTCCCACATAATGCTGTCCATAGGGAATAACGTACAGGTCCAAGTTGCTGCCTTCGAAGAGGGCAACAAAGGCGACAGAGGTTGGATCGTCATTATTACGCAGTGCTTCCCAGCGGCCGTCCAAATCGACCGCTTCCGCGTCTTGCACCGTCCAGCCCTCGGGGATGCCATGGATACCCTGAGACCAGTCATTCATCTGGGTCGCCTTGACAAAGGTGCCCTGGTCTGACACGCCGTTCAGCCAATAATCCACGCAACCATTGGCGCTGATGTCGGTAGCAAGGCATTTGACATATTGCAGGTTGGGACTGCTCTCGAACATGGCATAGTAACAGGAATCGGCCAGAGCGGCTGCCGGCAATTCCGGAGCAGACTCCAGCGCCTCGCAAGAGCCGAACATATTATAGTAGCAGGCATCAGCCAGCGTGGTGGCCGGCAACTCAGGTGCCGCGGTCAGGTTGGTGCAACCCCAGAACATGTAACGGTAGCAATCCTCCGCCAAAGTAGTGGCGGGCAGCGCAGGAGGCGTAGTCAGGCTGGTGCAGCTCCAGAACATATTCTCATAACTGCTCTCGTATACCGTAGTGGCCGGCAATACTTCCGGCGCCTGCGCCAGGCTGGAGCATCCGCCGGAGAACATGGCGAAGTAGCAATACGGCGCCAACTCGGTAGCAGGGAGCGCCGGCGCGGCCAGCAGTGAAGAACATCCATAGAACATGCAGTTATAGCAGCTTAACGATAGAGAGGTAGCAGGCAATTCCGGTGCTTCCGTCAGGCTGGTGCAGCCCCAGAACATGAAATGATAGCAGGCATAAGACAAGGCCGTGGCAGGAAGTTCAGGGGCCGATGTCAAACCGGAACAGGCATAGAACATCGCCTCATAACAGCCCTCGTCCAAAGTGGTAGCAGGCAGCGCAGGGCCCGTCTCCATGCTGATGCATTTGTTGAACATGCCGCGATAAGCGTATTTTGGCACAACAGCAGCGGGCAGTTCCTCCGGTGCTCTCAACAAGCCCGTGCAGTTGGAGAACATGGAAAAATAACAGGAGTCGGCCAGTTCCGTAGCCGGAAGGGCAGGCGCGTCAGTCAAGGCAGTACAGCCGTTGAACATGCTGCGGTAAGCGCTCTTCGACAGGGCCATGGCAGGCAGTTCGGGAGCTGATGCCAGGTTGGTACAATGATAAAACAGGAACACAAAGCAGTAGTCGCCAGGGACCGACAAAACATCCTCATCCTTGTCAATCAGCGACATAACGTCGCCGGACACATGATAAAGGTCTCCGGACGATGCGAAATAACTACATACTGCGGTACTGGAACTAAAGCCATCGGGATTGATTCCACATAAATAGAGTGGAGCATTGGCAGAGAAGGACAACTCACCGTAATCCCACTTTGTCCAGTGCTCTTGATCTGTAGAGTAATACAGGACGGGCGCATTTCCCCCCGTGTTTTTCATGGATATCGTGGAAGTTCCATCCGAAGTAAAGGTAAGGAACTTGCTGGCCGAAAACACATCGTCCGCCTCGGTAAGCCGCCCCCACACGGCGCGTTTGATGGCAATGGAGCTATCCGTGACGCGCTCGGCGACAACCTCGCCGGCAGCATCCAGGAAAGTCATGGTATATCCGGCCGATAAAGTGGTAGGAAGGGAAACCATGTAGTACCACTTCCCTACCTCAAAACCGCCTTCCGGCGCATTCAGGACCAGTTCCATGGCTCCTTTCACCACCTCCGTCACAACGGGCCTGCCGTTCTCATCAAAGGCGGCATGCACCTGGCCGGCCAGAATCTCGTCACTATTACCTTTAAATATAACAGACGTTATGCCTTGGTTGGCCACCGAGAACTTGATACCACCACAAAGGTTATAGAACTGGAGCGTATAGTCTTTGCTCGTAGCGATGGATACAAACGCGTCACTGGCAAAAGTGCCAGCCACGGCCGTTTGCTCGGCGGGGACCGTCACGGTGACAGCCGATCCGTCAAAGGCCGTTTCGGCCGCGTACGGATACACCGCCCAGAAGTCCGTGCTGCCATCGGGCAGGAAGCCGTCCAGCACACCTGAGAACGTGGTCTGGGCCGCGGCCGAAGTGTTTTCGGCCGTCAGTTTGGTCTTCTGGATGGTGGCGCCGCCATAGAACAGGCTGACAGCATCGCCGGGGCTCCAAAACACGGATCCATCGGCCTGCAGCACTGTTTTGGTAGCAGGCTTGTCACATAGCACAGCCTCAAACGTTACCCGTTCGCATAGGGGTGAAGATTCCTCCCGCACATTGCAGGACAGCGCCAGGACGGCGAGTGCCAGTAAACAGTACTTCTTAATCATATTACCTTATTTATTGCATACCCTGGATGCGCTCGGAGTAAAGATTCCAGTAGGTGGCGGCCTGATAATCCGCTAAAGATTGTGAAGGCACGAATATGGGGCAGTCGTTCGTGTTTCCGAACATGGCATTGCCGCCTGCCGGCGGATTGGTTGCCATCACGAAGATGCTTTCCAAACCGGTGCAATTGGAGAAGGAGTTTTCGCCCATGCTCTGCATCGATGAAGGGATCGTAATGCTACTCAGTCCTGTGCAGCCGTCAAAGGCAACCATATTGATCTGCGTGACTCCCTCGGGGATGTTAATCTCCAAGAAATTGGCGCAAGCCTTGAAGACAGAGCCGCCGATGATGGTTACGCCGTCCGGTATCGTATAGGTGGTGAGACCGGCGGGGGCAATGGCCAGCAGTTTGTTGCCATTTATCAAGGCGCGGCCCGTTTCGTCGGCATATTTACCGTCGAAACGCTCCAGACTCTTGCACTCGGCAAATACGCTGTTCCCCATGACTTGAACCGTATGGGGAATGGCCACTTGCGTAAATGAATCGCAGGCGCCGAAAGCAAAATCGCCGATTTCGGTGAGGGTATTATACAACGACACGCTCGGGAGCGCTGTGCAGCCGTAGAATGCCAACGCGCCTATCGACTGGAGTGTCTCCGGGAAGCCGAACTCCTCGATGGCCGACTGGAACTGGAAGGCGCTCATGCCGATAGATGTGCAGCTCTCGGGCAGGGAAATGGTTTTCAGTGTCCCGGGCTCCTGGTTGCTGGTCCAGAATGCTTCATCGCCAATGGTGGTTACATCACCGCTGAATGTGATGACGCCCTTCCCGTTCTCATAGGTATTGGATACAAGGTCGGCCCCGAAATAAGCGTTGTCTGCAGGAATCACAGCCTCACCGGTTGTGGAAGTGTACCAGATTTCGTTGTTGGGCTGACCAGCATCCTCCACCGTCCAACCCTGCGGAATGCCGCTTTCGCCGATGGTCCAGTCGTTCATACTGGCAGCCTTGACAAAGGTGCCCTGGACAGAGACACTTGCCAACCACGTGGTTAAACAGTTAGTGGCAGTGACATCTGTTGCCAGGCACTTAACATAATTGAGGTTATAACAGCAGAAAAACAAATCAGAATAGCAATCCTCCACCAAAGTAGCAGCAGGCAAAACAGGTGCATCCGTCAGAGAAGAGCACACACTGAACATACCCGAATAACAACCGACCGCCAACGTGGTTGCCGGTAATGCCGGCGCCTCGGTCAGCGATGAACATCCTGCAAACATCCGGTTATAACAATTCTCTTTTAGAACAGTAGCGGGCAATTCCGGAGCAGATTGCAAACTTGTGCAGTTCTGGAACATCCCGGAATAACACTCTTCGGCCAGAACGGTTGCAGGAAGGGCGGGGGCAGCCACAAGAGAGGTGCAGTCCATAAACATCTGCGCATAACACAGATTGGTCATAGTAGTCGCTGGCAATTCCGGCGCCGCTGTCAGGCTGGAACAACGACCGAACATGTCAGTATAACAATTCGTGCCCAAGGTAGTCGCCGGAAGTGCCGGGGCTGTCATCAGTCCCGAACATGAATAGAACATGGCGTAATAACACTTGTCAGTAAGTGTCGTTGCAGGAAGTGATGGCGCGGATAAAAGACCCTCGCAGCCTCTAAACAGTTCCGTAAAGCAGGATTGGCTGGGAATAGACAAAACGTCAGTGTCTTTATTAATCAAAGACATGATGTCCCCTGAAACGGAGAAAGAGTCACCCGTTGCAGTAAACTTGCTATATATAACCGTTCCTAAGCTAAACCCGTTCGGATTATCTCCGCAGATATAGATGGGTCTGCTGGGCTTGACGTGCAACGTGTCATAATCCCACTGCGTCCAAGTATCCAGATCCTCTGAATAGTAGAGGACAGGAGCGTTTCCACCTTCATTCTCCAGGGCAATTACTGCAAGGCCTTCGGAAGTGAAAGTTAGGTACTTGCTGGCGGTGATGGTACTCTCTCCATCTACTTCCACTTCCCAGCCCGTCGGGATGCCACTGGCGCCTTCAGGCCAGGCCACGTCGGGCGCTTTGACAAAGACGCCGGTATCGGCCACTGCACCCAACCAGTTATTCAAACAATTAGAGGCAGAAATGTCAGTAGCCAGGCACTTGACGTAACTAAGCTCGGAACAGTCACTGAACATACCGGAATAGCACAACTCTTCCAGAGTAGCGGCTGGCAATACAGGAGCAGAGCCCAACGATGAACAAGAAGTGAACATCAAGGAGTAACAGCCGACATTTAAAGCAGTCGCAGGTAACTCCGGGGCCGCCGCCAGGCTGGTACAAACGCCAAACATGGCTTGATAACAATAATTAGCCAATGTGGTGGCGGGGAGTTCAGGAGCGGTTTCCAAACTGGTGCATCCATAGAACATCTGATCATAGCATTGCTGTGCCATGATGGTTGCAGGAAGGACTGGAGCCGAAGTTAAACTGGAACAATCGAAAAACATCTCTTGGTAACATTGCACCGCCAGCGTGGTAGCAGGAAGTTCAGGGGCATCTTTAAGGCTAGAACAGCCCTTGAACATCTGCTGATAACACGCCATTGTTAGAGTGGTAGCCGGAAGTGAAGGCGCAGAAGTTAGGCCTGTACAACCATTAAATAAGTATCCGAAGCTCGAATTAGATGGTATTGTATCCAATTCAACATCCTTGTCCAAAAGTGACATAATACTTCCGGAAACGGCAAAATTACTACCCGATGTTACAAATGTACTGTATAAGATAGTGCTATTATCGCTAAACCCATTCGGATTGTCCCCGCATATATACAGCGGTGCATTGGCACTGAATGTCAGTTCACTGTAGTCCCACTGCGTCCAGTTCTGGGCATCGGTGGAGTAATAAAGGACCGGCGCGTTGTTGTTAAAATTTTCCAGTGATAGCTTTGTGGTTCCCTCCGATGTAAAGGTGAGGTACTTACTAGCGGTAATGGAACCTCCTATAGCCTGTATCCGGTCGGCATAATTGCTCCAGTATTCAGCGGTCTTATAAGCTTGAAGGGATTCTTCAGGTACATAGAACACACAGTCACCAATCAAATTACCAAATGTATCCTCAAGAATGGTAGGAGGGGTCGTGGGCAGGAAAGTGATATCGCTCATCCCGCCAAGTTGATTGCCGGCATAACTGAAAGCCTTGCTGCCAATAGTTTCGACCTCTGCCGGTATAGTCAGACGAGGCAAACTATACATAGCAAAGAAAGCCTCCGTGGCAATCGACTTCAGATGAGCAGGTAATACAAGGGAGTCGATGGGAGTCAAGCTAAAAGCGCTCGTTCCGACAGACGTGGCCGAGTCGGGCAATATTAATTTCCGGAGGGTACTGTTCTGATTATAGAAAGCATGGCCACCGATAGCCGACAACTGATCGGTCACCGTATAACTCGTCAAGCCCTCAGAAGCAAAAGCCTTAATTACGCCGTCAATAATGACACAGCGATGGTCTTCGCTGGTATTAGGGCCGTAAAACGCCTCCAGCTGCAAAAGGCTGGGGAAACCATATTCACAATCCAGCAAACCATCCGGGAGAGTAATGGTTTTATAATTAGCGAAATAGAAAACGCCCCACCCTATTTTAGTGACCCCTTCCGGAATCACGAAATCCAATGGATCATCCATTCGGGCAGCGGCAACCAAAACGCCATTGATAACAAGCGACAAATGATCCTCTGATGCTCCTTTGCCGTAAAATGCCTGAAGTGTCCTCTTGAGATGATCCTGGGTAAAGGCATCGGTACCAATGCTCTCGACAGATTCAGGAATGGTCACCTCTACCAACCCGGTATTGTAGAACGCCATACTTCCTATCGACAATAGCGATTCGGGCAACTCCACCGACGACAAATTGCTGCATTGCGAGAAAACGCTATTATTGATGGATGAAAGTTCCGTCCCCATATGTGTTATGGACTGCAATGTCGCGCAATCTCTGAATGCCGAGGAGGGGATGGTGGTAATAGGACCATCAAATTTGATGACTCCCATCCCGTCTTCATATGTGTTGGAAACATAGTTAGCGCCAAAGCCCTGATTTGTAGTGGGTGAGACAACGGCGCCATCGGTAGACGTATACCAGATTTCGTTATTAGGAAGGGATACTGTCTGATCATCAGCATTCGTCAACCTGCCCCATACTGCGCGTTTAATGGTTATGGGGGTATCGGTTACGCGCTCTGCAACCGATCCGCCGGCAGCATCCAGGAAAGTCATGGTATAGCCGGCCGACAACGTGGTGGGCAGGGCGACCATATAGTACCACTTCCCTACTTCGAAACCGCCTTCCGGCGCATTCAGGACCAGTTCCATGGCGCCTTTCACCACTTCTGTCACAACGGGCTTGCCGTTCTCATCGAATGCAGCCTGCACCTGGCCGGCCAGTATCTCGTCATTGTTACCTTTAAATATAACAGACGTTATGCCTTGGTTGGCAACCGAGAACTTGATACCACCACAAAGGTTGTAGAACTGGAGCGTATAGTCTTTGCTGGTAGCTATGGACACAAAAGCGTCGCTGGCAAAGGTGCCAGCCACGGCCGTCTGATCGGCGGGTACCGTCACGGTGACGGCCGATCCGTCAAAGGCCGTTTCGGCCGCGTACGGATACACCGCCCAGAAGGAAGTGCTGCCATCGGGCAGAAAGCCGTCCAGCACACCTGAGAACGTGGTCTGGGCCGCGGCCGAAGTGTTTTCGGCCGTCAATTTGGTCTTTTGAATGGTGGCGCCGCCGTAAAACAGGCTCACAGCATCGCCCGGGCTCCAGAACACGGAGCCATCAGCCTGGAGCACCGTTTTGGTGGACGGGCCATCGGCCTGGACGGCCTGGAATTTCACCTTCTGGATACCACTTTCTTCACGGTGGGTGCAGGACAATACGGCCAGCACGGCGGCCAGTGCCGCTATACCATATCTCTTAAGCATACGCTCAAAGTTCTGTTGTTAGTTCCAATCTTCTTCGCTGGTGCCTTCGTTACCGCCGGAAGGGACATCGCCGTCATTGACGGTTGCCCAACCGTTAGGGATGCCGCTGACACCAGTAGTCCACTGCGCATTGGGAGCCTTCACGAAGGTGCCGGTGGATGCAACGTTATACACCCAGGAGGACAGGCAATCCTCGGCCGTGATATCGGTTGCCAGGCACTTGATGTAACTAAGCTTCGTACACCCATAGAACATTTGCTTATAGCAACCGTCTACCAGGGTGGTTGCGGGCAGTTCAGGGGCAGACGTTATACCGGTGCAGCCATAAAACATTCCCGAGTAGCAGCCAGAGGCCAGTGTGGTGACAGGCAATTCGGGCGCCGTCGTGAGGGAAGTGCAACCTCCAAACATCTGGTGGTAGCAATTATCGTACAATGTAGTAGCCGGCAGCGTGGGAGCGGCAGTGAGGCTGGTGCAACCGTTGAACATGTCGCTATAACACATCACGTCCAGGGAAGTAGCGGGCAACTGAGGTGCCGAAGCCAGACTTGTGCAGTTGTTAAACATACACATATAACAGCAAAGGGTAAGCGTAACGGCGGGAAGTTCCGGAGCCGACGTCAGATTGGTGCAATCCTGGAACAAATAACAGAAGCAAGCGTCGTTAGGAATGGCGCTCAAGTCAGACTCATAATTTAGCAGGGACATAATGTCTCCTGAGACGGAGAAAGCACTCCCGGATGTGACGAAAGTACCGTGGTCCACCAGGTTGGCACAGAAGCCGGACGGATTGTCTCCGCAAAGGTAGAGCGGCTTGTTGGCGGAGAAGGAGAGCTGGCTATAATCCCACTCATACCAGACATCCAAATCGTAGGAATAATAGACGGTGGGAGCATTGTCGTACGTATTGGAGAGGGATACCGTCGATGTCCCTTCAGAACTGAAAGTCAGATACTTAACTGGATAAACATCAGCCGATCCGTCGTCATTGACTCTCTGCCAGCCCTGGGGGATGCCGTCCTCGCCGACGGTCCATTCGCGCATGGCGGCTGCCTTGACGAAAGTACCCTCCGAGGCTACCCAGTACAGCCAGCCGTCGGTGCAGTTGGTGGCGCTGATGTCGGTGGCCAGGCACTTCACGTATGACAGATTCTCACAGCCGGCAAACATGCCGCTATAACACCCCTCCACCAATACCGGCGCCGGCAG
>Ga0265298_10011642_pt1 | contig 10277 bp, 12 predicted proteins | sample AusTroGonzalo_MG_3_FD_193486 | JGI IMG/M metagenome (GOLD analysis project Ga0265298, IMG submission 193486) | Bovine rumen microbial communities from tropical cattle in Woodstock, Queensland, Australia - Gonzalo_01 | ecosystem: Host-associated > Mammals > Digestive system > Stomach > Rumen ... | reverse complement strand
CCTCGCGCCAGACTTTGTCGCCGGCGACGAACGACGCGTCACGGTCCTCCAGCAGGAGCAGCATGACGCCGTCGCCGAGCTTCAGGGCGGATTCGATGGAGTCGTTGAGGCGGGAAGGTTCGAGCTTGCCGCAGACGAGACGGTCGACGACGGCCTCGATGTTGTGCTTGATTTTCTTGTCGAGCGGGGCGATCTGCTCGTCGAGGGCAACGATCCTGCCGTCGATGCGGGCACGCACGAAGCCGTCCTTGCGGAGCTTCTCCAGGACGTCGCGGTGTTCCCCCTTGCGGCCGCGGACAACGGGCGCGAGGATCATCATGGCCGGTCCGGCAGGAAGCTGGAGCAGGCGGTCGCGGATGCGCTGTGCGGACTGGGCGGCGAGGACCTTGCCGCATTTGGGACAGTGCGGGGTGCCGACGTGGGCATAAAGGAGGCGGAGATAATCGTAGATCTCCGTGACGGTCGCAACCGTGGAGCGCGGATTGGAACCGGCGGAGCGCTGTTCGATGGCGATGGAGGGGGAAAGCCCCTCGATGTGGCGGACCTTCGGCTTGCCCATGCGGTCGAGGAACTGGCGGGCGTAGGCGGAAAGGCTCTCGACGTAGCGGCGCTGCCCTTCGGCGTAGAGCGTATCGAAGGCAAGCGAGGACTTGCCGGAGCCGGAAAGCCCGGTGATGACGGTGAGACGGTCACGCGGGATCGTGACGTCGATATTTTTCAGGTTATGTTCGGCTGCACCGTGGATGATGATGTCCTGCATGTTGACCGCGTCCGTTTCGTATGTGTTCAAGGATTGATGCGGCCCGCTCCGGCATGACCGGGCGGAGTCGAAGACGGAATGAAACGCGCCGCCTTGCGCTGCCTGCGTTTCTCGAACTGGAACATCTGGATGGCGTTCCAGCTGTTGTGCCAGAGGATGTAGAAAAGCGGGCCGAGGGCGGCGACGGGAGAGGCGAACGTAATCGCCAGGTAGATCGTGAAAGAGGTGTTTTTCTGTCCGAGAAGCTGGCTGGACTCGAGTTTGCAGCGGCGCGGGCCGATCAGCCATCCGGTCAGGAAGTTCAGGGTGCAGATGGCGAGCGTGGCGCATCCGATCTGGAGGAGGATGGCGACGGCGCTGACCTCCTGCTGGTCAAACGTGGTGCGCGCCATGCCGCCGAGAATGAGGAGCATGACGGACCATGCCCAGAGCGCGTGCGGGGCGATCTTGTACTTGGCGAAGTCGGCGAGCCACGGCCAGAAATGCAGGAGGACGCGGGAAAGGAAGACCGGAAGCGCCATCACGAATGCGATGTTCAGGAAGACCTCTTTGACGAACTCCCATCTCAACTGCCCCGTGACGAGCGGGAGCAAGCCGATCAGGAACAGAGAAATGCCAAGGTCGCTGATCAGGAATCCCATCAGCACCGTGGCGACGTTTCCGCCCAGGAACGCGATCACGACGGGCGCGGCAGTGGCGGTGGGGGAGATCGCCGTGAAGAAAACGGCTTTTGCGACCTCGGTATTGCCGCCGCAGAGCCAGCACGCCAGAAGCCATGCCAGCACGCCGATCACGAGGTTGGCTGCGAGCAGATACCAGTGATAGAGGCGCACCTTCAGGCCGCTGAACTTGATCCCGAGGCAGGCGTTCAGGAGCATGATGACGAGCAGCCAGCGGACCATGAAGGATGCACGGGACATCCAGGGGAAACAAAGTCCGATGAAGAGCGGAATGATGATTTTTGCCGGCTGGCTGAGGGCTTTCCACATAAGGAGAAATCCTGATCGATTGAAAACGCGCGACGCGGGTGCGAAATAATTGATGAATAGATAATATACCTCCAAACGGGACATTTTTCAAGATGAAGAGGAAACGCAAACAGCATCGTGACGAAACGTGGCGGGAAACGACGGTTGTCCAACACAATCGATAGAAACGGCTGCAAGTTGCGACAAGAAGAAGACCGGAAGCCCGCAAATCGCGATTTTGTTGAAGGGTCCGTGCGGAGCCGATGCGGACGGAAACGTGTTTTCCGGCGGTCGGGAAGATCCGGAGAAAGGCTCGAAAAAAGGGAAACGAACTTGTGGAACCGCATGGAAACGGGAGCTGGAAATGCCGCGACGGCATCCGCACGGACTCTCATTCGCATAAACACGAAACGGCATGCCAGGCGGAAGACGGAGGAAGAATGAAGCTGACGGAGTATTTTCTGCCGTACCAGAGACGGTGGATCCTGGACGACGCAAGGATGAAGCTGTACGCGAAATCGCGCCGGATCGGGATCACATACGCCACGAGCTACCGCGTAAACGACAAATGCCTGCGGCATCCGGGAACGGTGCAGTGGGTCACCAGCCGCGACGAATTCACCGCACGCGAATTCATCACGGACTACATCGCGAAATGGGCGGCGGCGGCAAACGCGGTCTGCCGCGGCCTCGCCGGAAACGACGCCGTCGTGATCGACCCCCTGCATGGAATACGCGCCTACACGGCGGAATACGGCAACGGAAGCCGGGTCATCAGCCTCTCCAGCACGCCGGAGGCTTTCGCCGGAAAAGGCGGGGACATCCTGATCGACGAGGCGGACCTGCACAGGGACAGCGGGAAAGTGATCGACATGGCGCTGCCGTGCACCACCTGGGGCGGCCAGCTGGAAATGGTGTCCGCGCTGAACGTGGACGGAAGCGGCGAATCGCCGTTCTGCCGGATGCTTCACGAGGCGGAACATGGTGCAAACACGATGGGATGGAGCGTCCACAGGACCAGCATCCTGGACGCGGCGGAAGAGGGATTCGTGGAGCGAATCAACGAGATGACCGGATGCGCGCTGAGCCGCGAAGAATGGCTGAAGCTGATGCGCGCGAAATGCCGCACGGAGGACGCCTGGCGAACACAGTATCTGGTCGAAGCCGCGGAAGCCGGAGCGGCATTGCTGGACTACGGCATGATCGGCGCATGCGAAAACGACGCAGCCGAACTGGAGAAGACTTTGCAGGAACACCCGAGAGCCGAACGCTATGCCGGATACGACGTGGGACGAAAGAAAGACGTCGGAGTGTATTTCGAACTCACGCGCATCGGGGATATCCTGTGGCAGAGCGGGTACGAAGTCATGGAAAACATGCCGTTCCGCATGCAGGCCGACGCGCTGGCACGACGCCTCGACGACGCCCGGCTGGAACGCCTCTGCATCGATGCGACCGGAATCGGGATGATGCTGGCCGAGGAAATGCAGGAACGGCATGGGAAATACCGCGTGGAAAGCGTGACGTTCACCGGTCCGGTGAAAGCCTCGCTCGCCATGCCGGTCCGGGCGGCGTTCGAATCGCGCGGCATCCGGATCCTGGCCGACGATGTGCTGCGGCACGACCTGCATAAGATCGTGCGGAGCGTGACCGCCGCGGGGAACGTGCGGTACGATGCCGGACGCGACGAGTACGGACATTCGGACCGGTTCTGGGCTCTCGCACTGGCGGTCCATGCGGCGGGACGCGGCAACGAAGCGCCGTGCGGAATCGATCCCGTGCCGCCCCACGAACGGCGCATCGAAGAGAGGATCTTCGGCTGGTAAGGAGGCTAAGCCTCCACGGCGACAGCGCCCGGCTTGGATCAGGCACGGAAAAACCTTCCAATATTGCCCTCGGAACGAACTAATCCGCGGGACAAAACAAACACTACACAAAGGAGCAGGAAATGGGAACAGTGAAACAGGACGCGAACGGCGTCCCGGAGGAATGGACTCTGCTGTATGCGGGCACAAACCGGCTCGTGAAAAACGGAAAGGACTATGAACTGCATTTGAGCGTGGAGGACCTGGACGCCATCGCGGCCTACCAGGCAAAGAAGGGCGAGGCGATCCCGATCGACTCCAACCACTATCTCCACATCCTGGCGGAAAAACACGGCGTGGAGGAAAGCGAAGCGCTGAAGCTGATCCCGTCGGGCGTGGCGGCTATGGGATTCGGAACACTTTTCCGCAAAGACAACGAGCTGCGGATCCGCGCGGAATGGACTCCGGGCGCGTACGAACTGCTGAAGGAAAAGATCTTCCGGTACTGTTCGCCCGTGATCCGCGGGCTGAAGGACGGCCCGATCCGCATCACCAGCGTGGCGATGGAAAATGAACCGGCACTGAACTGCGAAGACGTTCTGGCGGCAGGAGGCGAGGGAGAAACCGCCGATCCTGAGGACATCGCCCGCAACACCGTCGAACTGAAACGGCTTCAGGATCCGATCGAACGCGCCCTTGGCCGCCTGCTGGGAAAAACGCTTTGGGATGAAATCGTGCTGTCCGGCGAAGACGACGCGGAAAACGCGTTCGAACGCACGGCTGCCGCGATCGAGGCAAAAGCCGACACCATTGCGGCGATGCGCGAGGGATTGGGAGTGGCCGACGGCGAACCCGACGAGGCCATGTCCGCGGCCCTGGACGCCGTGAAGGAGCGTGCCGTTCAGGCGGACACCCTGCGGCAGGAACTGGACGCCCTGGCATGCGCCGCAGAGAAAAAACACAAGGCGGAGCTGATCGAACAGGGACTTCAGGAGGGAAAACTGACGCACGCACTGGAAGCCTGGGCAAACGACCAGGACTGCGCCGTCCTGGCGTCCTACCTGGAACACGCGCCGGCCGTGGTGCCGGGCCGCCTGGCGTTCGCACCGGACAAACGGCGGACGCCGGGCCGCAGCCTGAGCGCGGCGGATGAGGAAATGATCCGTAAATTCGGATTTGACAAAGACGAATATCAGCGCGCCATGCCCGGCTGAGAAACCGGCGGCGCAAAACACTCACAACAGAAGGAGACATGAACCATGTCAGGCGTGACGAACGTGTGAACATGAAAAAGGAAACAGTCTATGAAGCAGTTTATTCGGTTGGGTTTAATACCCCGACCCTTGGGTCGGCTTTAAAAACGATTCGATGTGTGCTATATTATAGGCATGAGCGACCATGTCTACAAACATCATAACAAAACGTTGCTTCTGTATCACCTCGTATTTCCTGCGAAGTACAGACGAGAGGTGTTCAGCGAGAGCGTATCTTCGACGCTGAAGGAAGTATGCATCGGCATATCCATGCGGTACGAAATCCGTTTCGTGGAGGTTGGGATGGATGAGGACCATGTGCATTTTCTCGTACAGAGCGTGCCAACAATGTCTGTAAGCAAGATCGTAACCATAATCAAGAGCATCACTGCCCGTGAAATCTTTGCTCGGCACAAAGAAGTAAAGAGATTCCTTTGGGGCGGGATCCTTTGGACAAGCGGCTTCTACGCGAACACGGTGAGCGAATACGCAAACGCGGAAGGAATCAAGCAATATATCGCGAACCAAGGTGCGTATAAGATAATCCTTGAACAACAACTTGACTTTGACTTTTGACATGGTAGTTCCTTTAGATACCCCGCTGCTTGCGGCGGGGTAGTTCATTTTCAACGGAAAGACCTATGACAGGCTTCCCGATCCGCTTGTCACGCCGGACGGGAGCATTTCCCCCATGAATGAACATAGATTCATCGAACTCGGCGGGACGGTCATCGACGACGGCGAAAAGATGCCGGAAGAACGCGTCGCATCGGCTTTTGCCGAACTCATCGACGACCTCGCGGAACAGACCGACGCGATCACACCGGCCGAGTTCCTCGCCGCTGCCCGGAACGGCATCAGCTCCGACCTCATTACGCTCGCCCGTTCGCGAGGCGTCCCGGAAGCGGTCATCGCGGAGGGCCGGGCACGCATCGTCGAGATCATGGCGGACGCACTCCGGTTCGGAATGACGTGGTCTGAGCTCGTAAACGGGGCAATACACGCATGATCTCCCGGCGCATCCTGTACCTTCGGGCATTCTGCAATGAATTCCACGCCGCCGCCCCGGACTCGTTCTGGGCCGCATCGGACGACGAGCTTGCACAGGCGTTCAACGGCATCGGCGCGGAAAATTGGCCGAAACGCCTCCGGGCCGTACTGACCGCATTGCTTCGTCCTTTTCAGGCAGCGGCGCTTGTCCACGACTGGGAATACAGCCTTGAAACCAAGAGCTATGGCGCATTCTCCGCGGCAAACTGGCATCTGGCCGTCAACGTCGCACGCGAGGCACTGTACGATTGCAGGCCCGGCATGATCCCGGCCGGAGCGCTGGCCGCGCTTCTGTGCCAGATTTTCGGCTGGCACGCATATTCGAACGGGAGATTGCACAAATGACAGACCAGGACAAAAACGAGATCGCCGCGATCTTCACCGACATTCTGGCCTCCTATGACCACGGATGTCCGAACGGAATCGACGCGAAGACGGCGGAAACGCTGCGTTCGATAGCCGAGGCATTTCAAACCGGCAGAAAAACCGCCATGAAGGCATTCGTCACGCTCGCCATCGGGGCGGTCTGCGCCGCCGTCCTAGCCGGCGTGAAGGATATTTTCAGCAAGTGATCAGAGATTTCAGGAGACAAAACATGTTTCGTTTCATTTGGTTCAGTGTGCCTGCAGCAGCACTTTTCATGTTCACCGGATGTTCCGGCATCAATTCCGCGCTCGGCGGACTCGCGGAGAAATCCCTGTCCGGCAGCGGCACGGTCGCAATCCAGCGTGTCGGCGTCGACCCGGATACCGCCGCGCCCGTCCTGAAAAGCACCATCATCACCGGCGATTACGCGAGCGCACCGGAGGGGGCCTACGCGCTCCAGTACCGCAGACGGACCGCGCCGGGCATTTTCAATTCCGCCGCAGTCTCGCACGAGGTCACGATCAACTACATCGGAACCGCCGACCGTCTGCCGGATGCCGCCGGACTTGTCCGGGACGACCTTGAACGGAAACACCCCCGTGCAATCGAAAACGCCGCTTCCGATTCGTCGGGGGAATGACCGTTTCCCCTTATCCCGCCGTCGGGCAGGAGCTTCCCCGCTCCCCCGGCGGCTTTTTTGTTTTTTATTCCCGGCTTTTCCGCATTGGGGGCTTGCATTTTCCGCGCGCCGGTGTTACAGTATTGAAACAATTGCGGACGCGAGATGATTCCGGGCGGATCCGCCGTCGGGAACTGCGCGGCCGAAAACTGCAATATTGAGGGGGAATCACGATGAAAAAACCGAACATGATCTGGAAATGCACCGAATGCGGCATCGTCTTCGAGTCGCTTCAGCCCTGCGAAAAAGGCGACGACTGCATCCCGGCCTGCTGCGGACGCGGACTGACCCGCATGGTGGAGAACCTTTCCGACGGCGCGGGCGAGAAGCACATTCCGGTGGCCGTACCGCACGGCGACCAGCTCAAAGTCACGGTCGGCTCCGTGGCGCATCCGATGCTTGAGGCTCACTACATCCAGTGGATCGAGGTCGTCGACGGCGACATGGTCTGCCGCAAATACCTGAAGCCGGGCGACGCGCCGGAGGCCGTCTTCCCGGTCCAATACCGCAGCGGCCTCATCCTCCGCGAATACTGCAATCTCCACGGCCTCTGGGCCTTCACCATCCCATAACCTCAATCCATCCTCAAAATACCCTCACGAAAGGACACCCGAACAATTATGATGAAAGCGATCCGGATTTCCCCCAAAGTCTGGTGGGTCGGCGCCATCGACTGGCAGCTCAAGGAGTTCCATGGCTACACCACACGCCGTGGCTCCACCTATAACGCATTCCTCATCATGGATCAGAAGATCACGCTCGTCGACACGGTCAAGGCGCCGTTCCTCGGCGAGATGATGGAGCGCATCGCCTCCGTCGTCGACCCCGCGAAGATCGACGTGATCGTCTCCAATCATGCCGAAATGGACCACTCCGGCGCCCTGCCCGAAACCATCGCCCGCGTGAATCCTTCCGCCGTCTACGCGTCCACCCTCGGGGTGAAGGCGCTCGAAGCCCATTTCCACGACCTCGCCGGAAAGATCGCGCCGGTGAAAAGCGGCGACGCCATCGAACTCGGAGAATCCTCGCTGAAGTTCGTCGAGACCCGCATGCTCCATTGGCCGGACAGCATGTTCAGCTACCTCACCGGCGACAACATCCTCTTCTCCCAGGACGGTTTCGGCATGCACTACGCGGTGGCCAGGATCTTCGCGGACGAAAACGACCTCCCCACCATGCGCGAGGAAGCCGAACGCTACTATGCAAACATCCTCCTGCCGTACTCCCCGCAGGTCCTGAAACTCCTCGAAGCCTTCCCCGGGCTCGGCCTCGACGTCGCGGTCATCGCGCCGGACCACGGCCCCCTGTGGCGCGGCGACATGCTGGGCACCCCGCTCGCATGGTACAGGGAATTCGCCGAACAGGCAGTCACCCCAAACGCCCTCGTGCTCTACGACACCATGTGGCACAGCACCGAAAAAATGGCGTTCGCGATCGCCGACGCCATCCGCGAAACCGGCTGCGGCATCCAGGTCCTCTGCCTGGCATCCTGCACCCGCAGCGATGCCGCGGCCGCCATGCTGAAGGCGTCCGCGCTCGTCGTCGGTTCCCCCACCATCAACAACGACCTCTATCCCCGCACGGCAGACGTCCTGACCTACCTCCGCGGACTCCGCCCGAAAAACATGGTCGGCGCGGCCTTCGGCTCCTTCGGCTGGAGCGGCGAATCCGTCGCGAAGATCGAGGAATACCTGAAAGGCGCGGGCGTCGAACTCGTCGCGCCCGGCCTGAAAGTCAAATACGTTCCCACTGCGGCGGCGATGGACCAGTGCGCAGCCCTCGGCAAAGCCGTCGGCGACGCGCTCCTCGCTCGTTCCGCTCAATAACCACGTCCAAACAGAGAAAGGAATCTCCGTCATGAAAAAGTATGTTTGCAGCGTCTGCGGTTATGTCTATGATCCCGAAGTCGGCGATCCGGACAGCGGAATCGCGCCCGGAACCGCCTGGGAAGACGTCCCGGAAGACTGGGTCTGCCCCGTCTGCGGCGTTTCCAAGTCCGATTTCAACCCGGAATAAGCCTTTTTTCCGGGTCCGCCGCCCCGCCCGCTGAAACTGCGCCGGAGCGGACATGACGGCAATCTACCCTTCGTCGTTTCCTATTGCGGCGGAGGGCTTTTTGTTTCGGCAAGGACAAAAAAGGCGCCGTGCATCATCGGCACGACACCTGAAAAACAAAATGGAAAACGGGGACGCTTATTCTGCGGTGCAGCGCGTGAACGAAACGAGTTCGGCGGGGGAGCGTTTGATCACCAGCACGAAGATCCAGGCGAAGGAATAGGTCAGGAGCGTCACCAGGACGGACGCGAACACCTGGAATCCGTTCAGTTCGATCCGGACGTCCCTTGCATTGCAGAGCGTCAGGTCGTTTTTGCGCATGCCGCGCGTCTGGCCGTGGGCGCAGAGCCCCCAGCCGAGCATGACGAATTCCCACGCGAAGAAAAGGAACGCGGCGGCGAGTGCGATGCGCCCGGCAGTGGCAGACTGAATCCAGACGGCTTTGCCTTTTTCGGAGGAAAGACAGATGTACTGCGTCTTCGTGGCTTCGTCGGTGAAGAGCGAACCGGCATGGAACCCGGCTGTGGTGTCGAGCTTGGCGAACGTGGCCGTGGCTTTCCCGGATTTCGCATCCGCTGCCGGAACGTTGCTGACAGCAGAGGCGACATCAAGCTGCGGCTGCGGCAGGGAGGACGCGCCGGACATGGCGACCATATAGACCGCGACGATGGCGGCGAGCTCGACCGGGACGGCCTTGAAGATCGCGAAGATGAAGTCGATGAAGAACGCCTTGAGGCGGGCGACCGGAGCGGCCGGCTTCGCCACATATTTTTCCTCTTCGGCAAGGGCGATCTTCTGCTGGTCGGTGAGCTCCTGCTGGGAGAAAAAGCTGATGTCGCGAGCCTGCGCCGCGTTCATGGCGATGCGCTTGCGCTGTTCGTCGAGCAGATTGGTGAGGAAATCGAATTTAGCAGCGGTGGACCAGGTCGGCATGGGGGATTTCTTCATGGGGCACGTGGCCGTGACCTGGTCGGATTCGACGAGGGCGGCGACATCGGATTCCTCAAGCCTGAGGTGTTCGACGCCGTTCACATCCTTGACATCATAATTCGCCATAATCGGGACCTGTTTCGTTATCGTTAATAAAAAGTAAAAACCGTTTGAAAATAATAAGATAGCCGTATCCGGACGATTTTTCAAGTTTGATTGTGTAAAAAAAGACAAAAAGACGTCATGCCGGACCTGTCCGCGCAAGGAGGATATCCTGTTTCCACTTCCGGTCGAAAAAACGGCTTGTTCAAAATTCATTATCCCCTGCTGTAAAACCGCCCCAGCCGCAGCAGTATTTACGTCTCCCGCGTATACGCGCAAGTTTCTGTCAAAACAAGTTCCTTTTGACAG
>Ga0265298_10011641_pt1 | contig 10277 bp, 11 predicted proteins | sample AusTroGonzalo_MG_3_FD_193486 | JGI IMG/M metagenome (GOLD analysis project Ga0265298, IMG submission 193486) | Bovine rumen microbial communities from tropical cattle in Woodstock, Queensland, Australia - Gonzalo_01 | ecosystem: Host-associated > Mammals > Digestive system > Stomach > Rumen ... | reverse complement strand
GCCTCGCGCTCACGGGCAATGGCACGGATAAGGAAAGCCATATTGCGGCCCAGAACACGCATAACCTGTAGTCCTTCTTCATCTCGTAATACTTCTTCTGCATTGTTGCCATGTACCATGTTCCAGTAGCGGCTCGACGCAATGGGCATCTCGCCGTGCAGGAAATACTTGTTAAGTTGGTCGAGCGTAGCCGTCGTACCCGCCCTGCGAGCCGAGACAACGGCGGCACCTACCTTCATGCGTTTCACCTCGGCAGGCACCGAATAGAACAGGCGGTTCAGAAGACTCGTCATCGTGCCGCTGACGGCTCCGAAATAGACGGGCGAGCCAAGGACGATGCCGTCGGCCTCCCTGAACTTCCTGGCCACCTCGTTCACCAAGTCGTCATCAAACACACACTTTCCCAACGCCCGACACTTCCCACAGCCGATGCAGCCACGGATATCCTTATGCCCCACGTGGACGATTTCCGTCTCGATGCCGTTGGCTTCGCCTTCGTCCGTCACGACTCGGCCATCTTCGAGCAAGCTCGGATGGCTCTCGCTGCTCCGTCCGTTCTGCTCCAGCACACCAGCCACCACGCTCAAGGCTGTGAATGTACAGCCATGAGCGTGCGGACTTCCGTTGATTAGTAATACCTTACTCATGTTTTTCCCTCCTATTTAGTCATCCTCGAACCGCCGTACACATCCGACATGGGGATGCTGCTCAGGGCCTTGTCAATTTCAGCGAACTCGGTATCGGTGAGTGTCACGTCAGAGGCAGCGGCATTCTCGTGCAGGCGGCTCTCCTTACGGGTGCCGGGGATTGGCACGATGTAGGGGCGCTTGCGAAGCATCCAAGCCAGCGAGACCTGTGCGGGCGTGGCATCTTTTTCTTCGGCAAAACGGCGGATGAGTGCCAGCAACTCAGCATTGGCATCATAGTCGCGGAACTGCGGCATGGAGGCCCGGTAGTCGGTGGCGGCATCAAACTTGGTTCCCTTTGCCACCGTGTCGGTCAGAAATCCGTTGGCAAGCGGCGAAAATGCCACAAAGCCGATACCCAGTTCTTCAAGCACGGGAAACAGGCTCTCATGCCAGCGGGCCATCATCGAGTAGCGGTTCTCGATAGCCGTAAGCGGGCAAACGATATGGGCACGCCTGATCGTTTCCTCCGATGCTTCTGACAGTCCCCAATGCAGCACTTTCCCCTCACGGATTAGGTCGGCAATGGTTCCTGCCACATCCTCTACGGGAACGTCAGGATCAGACCGATGCTGATAATAGAGGTCGATGTGGTCGGTCTTCAATCGTCTGAGTGAACCTTCTACACTTCTTCGAATAGTCTCAGGACGGGAATCGGGGATAAGCGGATAAGGAACAGGCTTCGATGTGTCGAACCGCAGACCAAACTTCGTTGCAAGGACTATCTGGTTGCGGTATGGGCTCAGAGCCTCACCCAACAGCCGCTCGTTGTGGTGTGGGTCATCGCTGGAACCATAGACCTCAGCGGTGTCGAAGAAGGTGTAGCCCATTGCTACTGCCCTCGACAGCAGTTCTGTCATCTCCCGTTCGTCGGCAGTAGGGCCGTAGGCATGGCTCATGCCCATGCAGCCCAAACCGATGGCCGAGACTTCCAGGTTTCCAATTTTTCTGTATTTCATACGCTGTTCATTCTAATACCTTCTTTTCTCCGTTAATAATATACGTTCCCTTTGTCAGTCCGTCGAGGTTGGCGGCATTAGTCAGCAGTTTCTTGCCGTCGAGGGAATAGACGTTGTAGCGCTCCGACTGTGTGGTGCGGGCGTCGTCAATACCCGTCTGGCTGTCAAGGTCGACGAGCGAATAACTCTGGGTGCCAAGACCAATCTGCTCGGCATATTCCACGGTGTGGGTACCATGCTGGCGGTTGATGCGCTGAATGAGCGGGTCGGCATTGTCGCCACTGGTCGATATGTGGTTGAACACGAGGTCGAGGCAGGCCTTGTCGAGTGCCACAGGGTCGAGGGAGGCCAGGATGCCGATGTCGTTCATCTGGGGTGAAGCGGGCGAACCGTCGCAATCGCAATCCACCGAGAGGTTGTTCATCACGTTGATGTAGATGATGTTCTTGCCCTCCTGCCTGAAGTAGTTGTGGACGGCCTGCGCCGCTGCCGCCATCGATTCGAGGAAGGAGTCCTGGTTCGAGTTCATAATGCTGCCCGAGGTGCGGCTGCCTGCCGAGTGGATATAGACCTTGCCGCTGCTGGAGGCCACGCCTATCGACTGGTTCTTCAGCACACCGCCGAAGCCGCCCATGGCGTGCCCCTTAAAGTGGGCCAGATTGATCATCACGTCGTAGTTCTGAATGTGGCTCCCCACGATGTCGTACTGAATCCACCGATTGTCTTCCACAGGCAGATTCACCGTTCCCTCCTCGTCCATGATGTCCACTTCTGCTATCTCCGTAAAACCGCGCTCTGCGATGGCCTCGCGGTGGCGTACCGTCGTCGAGCGACTGCCGCCGTAGGCTGTGTTGCACTCCACAATGGTGCCACCCACCTTCTGTACCAGGTCTTTAATCAACTCAGGCCGCAGATAGTTCGAGCGGCTCGACTCACCCGTAGAGATTTTCACCGCTACGCGCCTGCCCGAGGTCACTACGCCCAGCGCCTCGTAAATCTTGACGAGCGACGCAGCCGAAATGTCCTTTGTGAAATACACGGTTGCCCCCTGAGTGCCACCATCCTGTTCAACCTCTGCTGTAGCATCGTTGCTGTTCTTCGCGCACGAGGTCAGCGTCACGAGGCTGACCAGTGCTAATGCCATAAGTTTCTTCATAGTTCCTGCTATTTCTTGAGATACTTTTTGTTGTTCTGAATGTAGATGCCATTTTGACCATTAGAGGGCTGTCCGTTGAGGGCAAACTTCCTGCCGCCCATGACAGTGCGAGTTCTTGCCGACTGAACACCAGTCGACTGCTTGTCAACGCCAAGGCGCTTCAGCCAGTTCTCCACAGTGGTCTTTGACGAAGCATCGCGGATGCTGCTGCCACTGATACCAAGCGATTCGAGGATGGTGGCATTGGGAAAGTACTCCTTAATGAGCGATGTGTAACTGCCTACGCCACTGCCTCCATGAGTGCCAAACGGAATGATGGTCTTGCCATCCAGTTCTGGATGCGCCTCGAAGAACGTGCGGAAAATCATCGGTGGACGCGCCCACCAGATGGGACCGCCAATGAAGATGGTCTCGTACTCGGAGAGGTTCGTGATGGCTGTCTTGATAGCAGGACGTGTGCCATTGTTAAACTCTGCAGTAGCCACTGTCTTGCAGTCCTCATAGCCTGCCGGATAAGGCGTTTCAGGCATAATCTCGAACACATCCACATCGGCCAGGTCTTTGATATAGTCCACCATGATGGCCGTGTTACCACGCTCCACAAATCCCACTTGCCAATTCTCGTCAGCACGTGAGAAATATACCACGAGCATCTTTCCCTTAGCAGTTCCTTCACCATCGCCGCCTGATACTTCGGTGGCACCAGTCGTTCCGTCAATCTCCGGGTCGTTGCTGCCACAGGCCAGTGCCACGATGAATGCACTGAGGGCAAGCGTAATAGTCAGCAGTTTCTTCATATTCTTCAGTTAAAACAATTTTCTTAGTTCTTTTTCATTGTGATTAAAGTAATTTCAGGCGTGGCACCGATGCGCCAAGGTAAGGTTCCACCAAGTCCAATATTGACATACAGGTGCTGTTTCCCCTCAGAGTAAAGGCCATCGCACTCTGGATATAGCCATTTGGAAGGGGTAAATCCCAGGATGCGAAACTGCATGGCATGGGTGTGACCGCTGAGTGTCAGTGGAATGTTGGTCTCAACCAACACTTCTTTGCGCCACTGTGATGGATCGTGGGTAAGCAGGATGCTGAAAGTGTTCCCTTTTCCAGAAACAGTCTTTCGAAGATCGCCACGTTGGATAACTGGATGAGCACCTACGCTCTGGTTCTCGCAACCCAAAATGGCAATGCTGTCACCACCCAGACGGATAACTTCCGACTCGTTGAGCAGTAACTTCCACCCCAGTTCCTCACGTTCCATGCGGACAAGTTCTGCCACAGCAGTCTCCCTCTCCCTGTCGTTGCTGAAACGGGTGTAAGGCATGTAGTCATGATTGCCCAATACGGCATAGACATGGCCCTCCTGATTCGTGCGTAACTGTCTGAGAATAGGTACAAACGGCTTCAGTTCGTCAGGCGACAACGAGACAAGGTCGCCTGTGAAGCAGATGATGTCTGGATGCAGGGCGTTGATTTCATCTACACGCTGCTGCAGTTCCTTTCCATGACCTGCCCACCCGTCAAGATGAAGGTCAGAGATGTGTACGATGCGCAGACCATCAAAGGACGCAGGCAGATTGCTGAAACTCAGCTGCACTTGCTTCACCTCGCAACGGAAGCGGCCATAGACATTGCCGAAGATGGCTATCAACACCCATACCACAACGAGCACGATGGCTGCTATGCCGAAAGGCCGGTAGCCGACACGGAAATGTGCAACCACTCCTGCCAGTTTCGCCAACAGATAGACGATATGAGGCAGAAGTATCAGCAGCACTGCAATAATACCTATTCCGATCAGCAAGAATTTCATATTAATGCGTAGCCTTTAAATATTGCAGGTCGCCATACCAATAGGAGGCGGTGCAGCCGCCGTCGATGAGCAGGTCGGCACCGCTGATGAAGCGGCCACGGCTTGACATCAAGAATTCGGCGAGGTCGCCTACCTCGTCGGGGGTTCCAGCACGACGGGCTGGCATACCCTCAATCATCTTTAGATAGCCCTCCTTGCGCGGGCCGTGCAGTTCGTCGTTAGCCAATGGGGTGATGATGATGCCGGGCGAAATCGAGTTGATGGTAGCACCGCGACGGCCCCAGCGGGTCGCCTCGTACATCACTCTCAAAACATTGCAGCGCTTGGAATACTGATAGGCTTTCAGCGTGTCGTCAATCTCCTTGATAAAGGCCAGCCCGAGCAGTTCGTCGCACGGAGTCATGGCCAGTGCGTCGTTCTGCTCCTGCGGCAGGGCAGGCAGACGATGACCGCTCTGCGAGGAAATGATGATGCCGCTGCCACCCTCGGCAATCACCTTGCCGAACTCCTCCAACAGCACGCTTGTGCCGTAGAGGTCCACACGCAGAATCTCCTCCACGGGAGCCTGCGAGGGCGACACACCAGCGGCGTTCACCAGATACTTCACCTCGCCCTTGTTCGTTGCAAACTCCACCAGCGCGAGTATGTCAGCCTTCGAGCCGAGGTCGCACTTGATGGTCGAGCACTCATAGCCCGCATCCTCCAATGTCCTTGCAGCCCGCTGAGCGTTCTCCAAACTATAGTCTGCCAACACTACATGTTTTCCTGCCGACACTCTCCTGATAATGGCCTGGCCAATGCTGCCAGCACCCACCAATACTGATACCTGTTTCTTCATGTTAGAATCCAATTTTCTTTAACCACTTTTCAACTCTTTCCTTTCCGCTACGCACGTCGTGCCCGTACATTGAGAACTCGCCCGTGACGGTGGCGTTAGGATAAGCCTTCTTCACGTCCTTCACGCAACTGCCGAGGCCAGAGCCTTCATGCGTTGTGAAGGGGATGATGGTCTTGCCGTTGAGGTCGTACTTCTTGAAAAAAGTGAACATCACCTGCGGGTACGTTCCCCACCACACAGGGCCACCGATAAACACCGTGTCGTACTGGCTCAAGTCACCCGGCTCACCCTCAAACGGCGGCAGTTCACCGTTCTTCTGTTCCTCCTTGGCGAGGTCGCATAGCGGCCTGTACGCCATGCCGTCGTACTTGTGCGTGACAATCTCAAACTGGTCGGCACCCGTCAATTCGCTGATATAGTCAGCCACAATCTTTGTGTTGCCCACCTTGATATTTCCCACGCTGTAGTTGTCGCCAGCGTGAGAGAAGAACACCACGAGTGCCTTTCCATCTTTTTTCACACCCTGTGCCTGAGCCTCTTCTGAAGCAGGCTCGTTTACGTTTGCTCCACTCTTTTTATTTCCGCTGCAAGCGGTTGACACCAGCATACACATGGCCGATGCCAGAATATACTTCATTGCTTTCATCTTAACCGTATGTTTCAATCAGGTATTTTACAAACTGCGGGGCGCCGAAGTTGACGGTGCCCGTGTCGTGCTGGTTCATCGTGGCAATCTGTGCTATATCTTCGTCTGTCAATGAGAAGTCGAAGATGTCGAGATTCTGGGCCATGCGCTCCTTATGGGTACTCTTGGGGATGGCTACGATGCCGCGCTGGGTGAGCCAACGGAGAGCTACCTGTGCAGCACTCTTGTTATACTTTGCTCCGATAGCTGCCAGCTCCTCGCTCTTCACGATGCCCTCTACACCCTGTCCGCCAAGTGGTCCCCACGCCATCATCTTCGTGCCGAACTCAGCATGTATCGGTTCGATGCCCGTCTGCTGGATGAGCGTGTTGCACTGCATCTGGTTCACCATCGGCTTCACCTCCACATAGTGGGCAAAGTCGAAGAAGCGGCCTGCCTGGAAGTTGCTCACGCCGATGGCGCGTACCTTACCGGCGCGATAGGCTTTCTCCATAGCCCGCCACGTGCCGAACACGTCGCCGTAGGCCTGATGGATGAGCAGCAGGTCGATGTACTCCGTCTGCAACTTGCGCAGGCTCTCGTCGATGCTCTTGGCTGCTTTCTCCTCGCCAGCATTCGAAATCCACACCTTCGTCACCAAGAACAGGTCTTCGCGCTTCAGCCCGCTCTTGCGCCAGGCATTGCCTACGCCTTCTTCATTGTAGTATGCCTGCGCCGTATCAATCAGGCGATAACCCACACTCAGCGCGTCACTCACGCATCGTTCACACTCGTCCGGGCTTACCAGAAACACACCGTAGCCCAATGTCGGCATCTCAACGCCGTTTGATAATCTGATAGTTTCCATATTGTTTAGTCGTTTGTTTACAGACACATTCTGTATATCTTCTCCACATCGGCAGGAGTGAGGTCGGTGAAGCCGTGCAGCACGCCGTTCTGCCCGCAGGCTTTCTTGGCCATCAGCGCAAAGTTCTTGTCGTCGATGCCGAGGTCAGAGAGGCGGCTCTTCAGTCCCAATGTTTCAAAGAAGAAGGTTTCGAGCGCATCGATGGCAGCGTTGGCACCCTCCATCATGGTGAGGCCGAGGTCGCAACCCATCACATTGATGCCGAAACGCTGGATGACGGGGGCGGTCTTCTCGTTGAGCACATAGCGCAGCCAGCGCGGGGTGAGGATGGCGAGGCCGTGGCCGTGGGTGATGTCGTAGAATGCCGACAACTCATGCTCCATAGCGTGGCAGACGGTGGCCTGGAACCAGCCGTCATAGAGGAAACTGTTCAGTGCCCACGACGAAGCCCACATCAGGTTGGCACGAGCCTCGTAGTCGTCGGGCTTGGCGATGGCAACGGGGGCGAACTTGACAACGGTCTTGAGCACCTCCTCCTGAATGCGTCGCAGCATGTCCATCGACGGATGAAGGCTGAAATAGGCTACGTCGAACACGTGCGACATGATGTCGGCGCTGCCGCTGGCCGTCTGGTAGGCGCTCACTGTAAAGGTGTTAGTCGGGTCGAGGAACGACACGTCGGGGTTGTTGTCAGGGGCGAAATAGCCGTACTTCTCGTTAGTATCTACATTGCTGATGACACAGCCGCCGTCCATCTCGGAACCCGTTGCAGCCAGCGTCAGAACGGTAACGATGGGCAGCGATTCCGTGACCGTAGCCTTGTGCGACACCAAATCCCACACGTCGTCACCCTCATACTTTGCAGCAGCGGCGATGCCCTTGGTGGCGTCAATCGTGGAGCCGCCGCCCACGGCCAGCAGCACGTCGATGCCTTCCTTCTTGCAGATGGCCGCTCCACGGTTCACCGTCGTATGACGGGGATTAGGCTCCACGCCCGGCAGTTCAAACACGGTCATTCCGGCCTTCTGCAACTCGGCCATCACTCGGTCGTACAGTCCTGTTCGCTTGATGCTCCCGCCGCCATACACCAGCAGCACTCGGTTTCCAAAACGCGCTACCTCCTCACCGAGGTGACTCATCTGCTCCTTGCCAAAATACACTTTGGTCTTGTTCTGAAATACGAAGTCTCTCATTGTTATATGTTATTTAGTAGTTTGTTACTTTGCTAACGATGCTATCTCCCTTGCCTCGCGGTCGGCATTGGCGGCCTCGGCACCGTGGATGGGTGTGCCGTCCATGACCTCAGCCCCAGGACAGAGTTTCTTGATGAAGCGGACGCTCGACCCCATGCCGCTGCCCTCGTTGGTGCAGAAGGGGATAATCCGCTTGCCCGTGAAGTCATACGACTCCAGGAACGTGTAGCACACCATCGGCATCGTGCCCCACCAGTTGGGATAGCCCAGGATGATGGTGTCGTACTCGTCAATGCTCTCCATCGGATTCTTCACCTCGGGCCGTGCCTGGTCGTGCAGTTCCTGCTTCGCCTCCTCGATGCAGGTCATGTACGATTTCGAGTACTCGTAGGTCGTGTCAATCTGGAACACGTCGGCCTCCGGAAGCAGGGCCTTGATTTTCGCGGCCACCACCTCCGTATTGCCAAACTTCAGGTTCCTGATACTTCCGTTCACATAGTTCTCCCCGCGACGGGAGTAGTACGCAATCAAAATCTTCTTAGCCATAGTTCTTACCATTTATGCCATCTGCGGGAATGCGCTCCACTCGAAATACTGCTCGCGCTCGGCTATCCACCAGCGACCGTCTATCTTCACGTACTTGTCGAAATAGCGCACGGCATGAACGGTCAGTTTGTCCTTACCGTCCTCCTCTGTCACCAGCGTAGCCAGGGCGTAGCAGGTTCCCGTGGCGTGAGTCTCGTCAACGAAGTCCACGTTCTGCTGTCCGTTCATGTGGAACGACACCTTGGCAGCACCGAAGGCCTTGTACTGGCGAATCATGTCCTGCACGTCGGTTGCCGTCATGCCCAGTTTGCCTCCGAAATAAACGTTCAGCTTGATGTCGGGACGGAAAATCTCAACGTAGCAGTCCTGGTTGTTCTTGTCACTTTCTGTTGCATAGAAATCTACTAATGCCTTCAACTCCATGCGGTCTTGCATTCTGAAATCCATAATTCTAATTGCTTTAATGATTTGATGGTGCAAAGGTACGATGATTTTTCCATACTATTATTTCACAAAAAGCATCAAGATTTTCACTTTTTGCCCAAATCGTTTGTTTATATATAAAATAATGTGTAAATTTGCGCAGTAGAACTCCTATTTAATGCCCATGACAGTAGATTTTCAGTATTCCAATGACTTTCTTGCGATGAATGCGCCTGAGTTGAGCGACACCTGTATGCATCTGCTCTGCATGGCTGGCGAGGGCAGTTTTGTATTCAACGAGCGGTGCTTTCACATCGTCAGGAACGACCTGGTGGTGATACCCATGCCTCACCGCGTCAGCAACCTTGCGGCTCACGCTGATATGCAGGTGGAGTGGTTTGCAGCCGACTATAAGTTCCTGCAGAACCTGCTGCCGTCGAACAACTATAGCATCGGTGGAAGTATCTCGTTGAACCAAGACCCGGTCATCAAACTGACGGATGAGCAGGTGCACCATCTGCTCAGCGACTTCCACCGGCTCCGTGACCGCATGGGAGACCGTCATCTGCAGTTCTACCGCGAACTAATGGGCAGTCTCTGTCTGACCATGATGTACGACATCTTTGAACCTCATGCCCAACGCGAGGCCACAGATACACATACCGACCGCACGGCCTATATCGTGAAACAGCTCATGACATTGCTCTCTACCGGCATCAGTCGTACAGAACGCGACGTGAGCTACTATGCTGAGCGTCTGAACGTGTCGCCGAAATACCTTTCTGCCACCATCAAGCGTGTGACAGGCCATAGCGTCACTTCCTACATCGACCGCCACACCGTACCCATACTGAAAGACTATCTAGGCGACGAGCGTCTGTCGCTCACCCAGATTGCCGATCAAATGAATTTCACCTCGCTATCGTATTTCAGCCGCTACTGCACCAAGCACCTTGGCCAGTCCCCCAGCGAGTACCGCCAGAGCCTACAGCCGAAGTAAACACTTTTTTTAGTTTCTATACTCTGTAGGTGTCACTCCTACTTGCTGCTTGAACAGGCGGGTGAAGTGTTGTGGATACTGGAAACCGAGTTTGTAGGCCACTTGATTGATGGTCAGCTGCTTGTCCATGACGTACTGTTTCGAGAGGTCGATGACCTTGTTCTGGATGTAGC
>Ga0265298_10011640_pt1 | contig 10278 bp, 9 predicted proteins | sample AusTroGonzalo_MG_3_FD_193486 | JGI IMG/M metagenome (GOLD analysis project Ga0265298, IMG submission 193486) | Bovine rumen microbial communities from tropical cattle in Woodstock, Queensland, Australia - Gonzalo_01 | ecosystem: Host-associated > Mammals > Digestive system > Stomach > Rumen ... | reverse complement strand
ATGGGTGTTAAAAACCTACGGACTCCAATGATGAATGATTTTACATTGTTAGAGTCAGGTAAATTCTTACCACCCCAGTCAAACGATTTTTTTACAGCGTAGTCAAATTAAATATTGCCACCCTCGACAAGGGAGCGCTTCAATTGAGTTGAACGAAAAACCAATTGGAGGCACCCCACATGAAGAGGAGTGACATGTTTAACGCTTTAATCAAAGCACAAGAAGAACTCAGAAATCAAGGTAAAGATGAGTGGAACATCTCTGCCTTGAGCAATTTAACCGGAGTTTCCAGACCAACAATCCGAAAACTTAAGAACAGTGGTTTTGAAGTTGCCGTACATGGCAACACTGGAAAGAAGAGAGAGTCTACAAAGCTTTCAGGATTTGAAGCCAAGGTAGACAACTTTCTCAAATCCGGCTGTTCAAATTCCTCAAAGATTCTTGAGGAGTTGCAGAAGGACGGCTACTTGGGTAGCCAGACAACAATTAAGAACTACATTTCTAATCACAGGGAACTAATTCCTGTACGAATAGATCCAAAGCCTGTTGTTAGAGCTAGACGTTACGAGACCCTTCCTGGTGACGCAATGCAAATGGACTGGGGCTTCGTAAACGTAGTGGACAACGAAGGAGTTAAAAGCAGACTAGCTTGCTTTGTAATGGTTTGCTGCCACTGCAAGAAACCTTTCATTGAGTTTTTCACATGCGCTAGGCAGGAGTTCCTTTTCATCGGAATGATTCACGCCTTCACCTACTTTGGAGGTTTACCAAAGTGGGTTCTCACAGACAACATGAAAAGTGTTGTCCTATCCAGATGTGGAAAAGACATTACCTGGAATCCAAAGTATCTGATGTTCATGTCAGATTTAGGATTCAAAACAAGGCTTTGCAAACCAAGACATGCTTTTACAAAGGGTCGTGTTGAACGTTACGTAAGGTTTGTGAAAGAGAACTTCGTTCCGGGTACTGCTTTCACAAATCTTGACGACTTGAACCAACAGGCTCTTGATTGGTGCCAGAAAAGAGCTGTAAGAAAGGTGCTTAATTCCACACCACAACAGTTACATGATCAAGAGAGACTTGAGGTCCTTCCACGGCAGAATGTCCTCTCAAACTATGAAATGGTTGAAAGAACTGTCTCATTTGATGGTTTTGTTGCTTACGAAGGCAGAAGGTTTGGTGTTCCTACCTCAGTTGCACACAAGAAAAAGGTTTTCGTTCTTAGAGATGGCAGCAATCTGATGATTCTTGATGCACTGGGTGCGGTTCTCCAAACTCACACCGTTGACTGGAACAAGTTCGAACACTACTGTGAAGGACAATTTGAAATGTTGCCTGAGCAGCCGGAAGAGTTTCCAACCAATCCTGTTCATGGAATCAAAATGGTTCAGAAGCCCATCTTGGAGCCTTTTGAATTTGATCTTTCAATCTATGACAGAATTCAGGAGGCCTACTAATGAGTGCCTTCGAAAGAATTCTAGAACTGCAGGACAACGTAAGACTGTGCTGTTCCGAAGAACAACTTGTGGATCTTGTTCATGAAAGAGATGCAGGTAATGAAGAGTTGGGTTTTCTCGAATCCTACCTGAATCTAGTAATCGCGAACAAAAAGGCCAGGAGCATTGAGATGCTTCAGAAGTGCTCAAAGATTCCTGTAATCAAGAGCCTGAAGGATTTTGACTTCTCTTTCCAACCTTCAATTAATGAAGGGCAAATCAGAAGCTTTGCCACTCTTGGTTTCATGAGCAAAGGTGAAAACATCATCTTCATCGGTGACCCTGGAACAGGAAAAAGTCATCTTGCAATTGCTCTGGCTGAACTGGCCATCCACGAAGGCCGCAAAGTCTACTACATTACAATGAGTGACTTGATTGCTAAAATCAACACAGCTCTTCAGACTAAGAAAACTGAAAAGTTGTTTAGAACAATGAGAATTCCAAGTCTCATCATTATTGATGAGGTTGGCTACCAACAACTGACTCAGGAGCAGACGGAAATCTTCTTTGCAATTATTTCCAATCGCTACGAAAGAGCCAGTACTATTCTTACTAGCAACTACCAGTTGAGCCTTTGGGACACAATCTTCAGCTCAAAGGCATTGACCGGTGTGATAGTGGACAGACTTCTGCATCACGGACATGTTGTAAAAATCCGTGGTAGGAGTTATCGTTTGAAAGACAAGATCTTGCAGGAGCCCAGTTGACCTGCATGGCGCAACAGGTGGCAAAAATTAAGTTGACCAAACTACTGTCAAAAAATCACCTGACTGCATTGGAAAAAAATCAACTGACTCTAACATTATAAAAAAATGTGAGACGCCGATTTCTTTATTCCTCAGGACAGTTGTGATTTACTAGGAATTGATTGAGGTATTCATCCATTCCTTATGTGCAGTCATCCATGAATTGAATGTATTCTGTTAATCTTCAATTGTTGAATAAGATAGCAAGATTATGTTTCGCAAATTTAAATTTTTTTCATTTTTGCGAAACAAACTTAAAACGATAAATAAGTATTTACGCTGATTTAAGGAATGAAACCGATCATCTCCAAAGAGGCAGGACGAGAGTCCTGCTTTTTTTTATGTTTGAATTGTTTCAGTTGCTTACAAATTGTATGCAGCTGAATGTTTTTATGTTATAATTGATTTGCATGAAAGAAAAAACATCAATACGCTACTTCAACAACAAACCTGTGCGTTCAAGATTTGATGAACAGTCTTCATCATGGCTTGTGTGCGTAATAGATCTGATAAACGCAACTGTTGATACATCAAATCCGAGAATCTACTGGTATGCCGTTAAGCGTAGACATCCTGAGTTGGTTACAAATTGTAAGCAACTGAAAATGACAGCATCGGATGGCAAGTTGTATTCAACTGATTGTCTGAATCATAACGGAATTAACATGCTTGCAGATATCCTCCCTGGAAAAAAGAGAATTGCTTTGTCTGAATGGTTGAAAGGTGGAAACAATCCTCTGGATGAGCAGAGCAAGAAAAAAGCTTATGAGCTCTATGAATCAGGTATTATCAACGATATTGAAGTAGGGACGACAAAGGGATTGCAGGAAATTCACGCGTTCATATTCGACGGGCTTTACGACTTTGCCGGAAAAATCAGGAAAAAGAATATCTCCAAGGGTGGTTTCATGTTTGCAAATGCCCAGTTTCTACCGGATATACTGAAAAGAATCGACCAGATGCCGAAAGATGCATATGAACAGATAATAGAAAAGTACATTGAAATGAACATTGCTCATCCATTCATGGAAGGTAATGGAAGGGCAACAAGAATCTGGCTGGATCTTATGCTGAAGAACAGTCTGCACAAGTGTGTTGATTGGTCAAAGATTGATAAAAAGGATTACATGAGTGCCATGGCGCAAAGCCCAACTGATGAAAGCTTAATCTCTGAACTGATATCACATGCGTTAACATCTGATATTGATAACAGGGAACTGATAATGAAAGGAATTGATTACTCTTATTATTACGAGGAAGTCGAACGCAGGTTGTGAAGTTATTCTATTTTCCCGTTGATAATTCCCCTGTATCCATGTCCATCACAGTTATGCATCCCTCTTCCACAAAAGATCCTGTGTCGATGCATGTAATGTGGTATTTGTCGCTGTGGAATACTTTTTCAAGCGGGGTGTGTCCGCAGATGATTGTTTTGTCCGTCTTAACCGGTTCTCCACAGTCATTAATGGCAGCACGGATATAATCCCTGTCCCATACGGCATCATGCACATATGAAGGGTATTTTCTTATTAGTCTTCTTATCTTGAATGCTTTTGCAAGGGTTATGCCCTCCAGATAGTCAAAACTGCTTGGAGGTCCGGCGTGGAGAATAATGAATTTCTCAGTTGTTCTGATGAATGGAAGAGAACCATACCAATCCCTTATCTGTGTTTTTCTGGTCTCATCAAGATCTTTGAATACAGAGTAGGTTGCCATTCCTCCGTTTCTGGGGTCAAGCCAGATAGACTCAGGACCAAAGCCGCAAAGATAACCATACAGCCACATGTCGTGGTTTCCTGCCACGGGAAAGAAGTGGGGAAGACTCATCAGGTAGTCAAGAACCTTGATAGGCTCCGGTCCGCGGTCACAGAAATCTCCCACTGCATAAAGATTATCCTCTTCAGGATTGAAGCCTGAAGAGGATAACGCTGAAATCATTCTGTCGTACATCCCATGGATGTCGCCGATTATCAGATTGCGCATCAAAGGCCAAGTTCTTTAATAAGCCACTGCTTTGTTTCCTGGCTTGTGAATGCTGCGTATACTGAGTTTCTGAGCAGGGTCTTTTCCTGTTCTGCGGTGAGACCGAAGGTCTTCTCCATATAGCGGTATTCATCGGCCAGGGTAGTTCCCTCGATTCCCATATCATCAGTATTCAGAGTTACGCGGATTCCCTGTTTCAGATAATCCATGAACGGGTACTGTGACATATCAGGAACAGCATAGGTCTGTCTGTTGCTTGTGGGGCACATCTCAAGGACAATTCCTTGTTCCTTGATGATTGCAAGAACCTGCGGATCTTCGTAGCTTCTTACGCCGTGTCCGATTCTTTTTGCGCCGAATTCAAGAGCTGCTTTGACACTTTCTGCTCCGGCAGCTTCTCCTGCATGAATTGTGAACGGGAGTCCTGCCTTCTTTACTTCTTCAAACAGCTCACGGTAGTCCTCTGTGGGGAAGAGTGCCTCTGCTCCTGCGAGATCAACTGCAACTACACCGCCGTCTTCGACGATATACTTCTTCGCAAGTTCAATTGTCTCCCGGTTGGCTTTTTCTGTGTTGTCTCCGCGCATCATGCAGAGGATAAGATTGGCCTTCAGCTTTGTCTGTTCAAGACCTCTCAAAGCAGCCTTGATTGCATCTTCCTGTGTCATATCCTGTCCTGTATGGAGCTGTGGTGCAAAGCGTATTTCCGCATAGATGACTCCCTGGGAAAGGATGTTGTCTGCCACAAGTCTTACTGCTGCGGTCAGACCTTCTTCAGTCTGCATTAGAGACAGGGGGAAATCAAAACATTTCAGAAAGTCATTCAAGCTTGTGCAATCCTCAGGAACTGTCAGCATGCTCTTAAGAGCGGTTTCGTCTTCGGGAATATCAATGCCCTGAATGCGTGCAAGCTCACGGGCGATATCAACTGTAACGGCTCCATCAAGATGAAGGTGGAGATCGATATATTTATCGGCATATGATTCCGATGTCACACGACCTGTACTGCATGCTGTGAGTACAACCAAAAGAACAACAAAAACTGCAATTAAAAACTTTTTCATGTTCAATATCGTATGTCGAATGATTCAATGGGTCAATGTGGTGAATGTATGTTATCATTCTTCTCTGTAGGCGTATGAGTACAATTGATGAAGAAACCTTAGTATTTGGAATGATTGAATCCAACAACGATAAGATTGCCAGGATTAATCTTGTCGGGAAGACAGTGAAAGATATTCTTGTAGGAAAGTACACCAAGCAAGAAAACTGCCTGCAAACTGATTCTTTCTTCATGCTTATCTTTGAAGACGGAAACGATATTGCCTTTCAGGTGTGGGATGAGACATTGGATATATACTACAACGCTCTTGACCGTTTGGATCTGGATAATCTGAAACCGATAGACTCTGCAAGCGATTTTGCAAAGCAAGTCATAGGGAAAAAGATTGTTTCTTCAACTTTCTGCGGCAAAGGATACAGGGAAGATGAATTCGAATTAATGAACAGAATGGCAAGAATCGCATCAGGACCTTATCTTGAGTTTGAGAACGGTTATCATCTTTCTTTCGAAGTACTATTCCCGGAAGAATCTATGGGTGTTGTTTTGTTGAAGAATTAGGAGGCCTCCATGAGTAGTATTGATTTCATTCCTACAGGATTCAGAGATTATGACCATTTTGTTGGAGGATTGAGGCCCGGCAATTTAATGGTAATTGCATCCTATCCTTCGGCAGGTTGTATCCCTTTTGGAATCTCGATGGCGGTTAATCTGGCTTTTGGAGAAAAACCTGTTTCCGTGGGTTTTCTTCCATATGACATGCGAGCTGAGACAGTTGAAAAACTGATGTTTGCAAATATGACAAAAACAAGTCTCTCGCGACTAAGCCCAGGAAGCCATTTGGAACATACAGAAAACCTTACAATTGAGGGTAAACCGTCATTATATCTGGATGGTTTCATTTCTCAGGTCCGCACAATGGCAGGTAACGGTGTGAAGGTTGTGTTCACAGATGGAGTGGGGCTTCTTCCTAAAGACAGTTGCAGCACTGAAGTTTCCAGAGCTTTGAGTCTTTTGGCTGATGAGCTGAAAATTACAATTGTCTGTTTCTGCCCGATAATGATGGAACATAAGACGAAAAAGTCTCCTCTACTGACTGATTTGAAAGATTATGGTCTGATTTACCGTTTTGCAGATGTTGTTGTTCTGCTTGATGATTCCCAATCCCGTGTGTCTATTAACGACAAGCAGGTTAAGGTGATTGTAGCAAAGAACAGGGACGGGAACTGTGCCTTATTTAACATGAAATATGACAAGTTCTGTTGTTGCTTTCAGGATGATGTGTAAAATAGATTTATGAGCCGTGCTACTTTTCTGGTTATTACATGTCTATGTGGACTGGCCCTTGTTGCTTGGCTGGTATTCCTTCTCTATAAATGGCTATCTGAAGATAGAGATAAGGGGTTGAGGTTTATCAGGAACTTCAAAAAGGGCGTTTTTACAATTCCTCTTATTCCTGCCTATGTTCTTTTCCTTATTTCAAAATTGGTAGACGTTGAATCACCACAGATAGAATATGTAACAAAAAGTGCTCTTGAATCACTGGCTTCTACTGTCTCGCTCATGGGACTGAGGTTTGATTTTGATAAGCTGGAGCGGGGCATGGCTTTAAGCCAGATATTCAAATTTGTCACTTATTTTTGTTTCATCATAGTAGTAGTTAACGTTTTTCTTTTTGCAGCTTCTCTTTTTCTGCAGAGGTTTCATTTCTGGAATCATTCCAGATGGAGACGTTCAATAAATTTATTCAAAGTAGGAAACGACGTTTGTTTTATCTATGGAAATAATGAAAGAAGCCTCAAAATCTACGATACATATGATCATAGCAGAAAAAGATTTATAATTGACGACTTTGCAGGTTCCGGTAATGAGGATCTTTTTTTCAAGGGGGTATCATATTCAAACTATATGACACTCGAAGAGGAGAAAAATATTCTAAAGAGATACCTGTATACCACTGGAAAGAAAGATAAAATATTCTGGAAAACTCTGAGGTTTATTCGCAAGGGTTTGCGCATAATCCTTAGACGTAAAAAAGAAATGTATGGTGGGAAACTCTTCATAATAGTCAATTATGAGGATGATAAGAAGAATATTGAGTTCTGCCAGCAACTGATAAAAACTATCGACTCCGCTTACAATCAAAATAACGAGCAACAGTTCGAGAATATGGTCAAAGGTTTGATGATTTATGTCTTTGGCGATAATGAACTCGATTCTATATATCAGGGAATTGAAGAAGAGTCATACGGATGTCTCCGTTACTACAATAAATACAAGATGATGGGAATTGACCTGATGAAGAGGTTCCCGATAACCCACTTCATGGATAAAAAACAGATCAACTACAAAAAAGCTGCGTTAAGACGTGGGGTCAGGATGACCTTCTCCATGATTGGTTTCGGAAAGACGAACAGACGCTTATTCAACAACCTTGTGTCTGATGTGCAGTTCAATATCGAAGACGACAAAGGATACAGCCAGTATATTCCTGAATTCTATCTTTATGATCACAACGAAAGTCTCTACACATCAGATTTGAATCATAACTACTTCAGATACGTGAACTTCCTGGAGAATACAGAGGATACCTCTAAGTATCTTGAACTTCCACCTCTTCCTGCAAATTTAATAATGTTCCCAAAATGTGACGTCAGATCGCCTTCTTTGTACAAGAATATGAAAGAGAATCTCAAAACGGAGAAGACGGATGTCAATTTTGTGTATGTTGCATTTGGAACTGATTTGCAGAACATTGAGTTTGCAAAAAAACTATATGACAAGAGGGTTGAGTGGGGGATTCCGAATCTGTTCATTTTTGTCAAAGTTAATTCCATTAATCATGACACAGCAACAGAAATGCTGAAAGAAAAAGACAACAAAGACAGACTGATACCCTTTGGTGAGAATGATATCGTCTACTCATTCAGAAATGTCATTTCGGACTTTGATTATAACATGGCCCAAAAAGTCGACTCTTATCATGCCACAATCGATGAGAAGTATATCAAGAAGAAGCCAAAACCGGTTGCCAAAAAGCGTTGGTTCAATGGGGACACGTATGAATTTGACAGATTAAGCAGCCTTGCAACCGCTGTCAGTTTTTACAATAAACTTGGATTGCTTGGACTTGAAATTGCAGATAAGGGCGATTCGATTTCAAAAGAAGAGTTTGACAAAAGATATAACAAAAACGCCAGACAGAATCTTGCAGAATCTCAGCATCTCAGATGGAATGCCTACATGATATGCAACGGATATATTCCATCAACAAGAGAACAGATTGAGCAATACAAGACTAAAAATAAAAAGAAATTAAAGAAAAAACGAGAAGTCGAACACATGTATCGCAACCATTGCAACCTTACAACACTCAAGGGAATGCACGAATATATTAAACTGACAGAAGATAAGGGTGTTCTTGAACATGATTCTATGATGGATATCTGCTATGAAAGTGTTCATGACCTTGGAAAAGTAATTGTAAAAAAGACAATACGGTAAGTTGAAAAAGAAGGGGAGCCAAACGGCTCCCCGAATTGTATTCAACAATTGAATCAGAATGAGAATGCCAGACAAACTGAGACAGGCATTGCATAACTGATAACAAAGTCTTTGACCTGTTTCTTTGTGACACTCGGTTTGAGTTCTCCGTTTGTGTATGTAACGGTGTCAGTTACAACGTGTTTGTTGTAGATGCCGACCTGCGGCTTTGCAGCAACGGAGATTCCGAATGTTCTGCTGATATAAGCTTTGCCTTCAACGTAGGCTGTGATTCCGAAAATTGTGTCGGTGATCTTGTATTCTCTTTTTGCAATACCGATAACATCAAAACCATCAGTTGCAGTGGACTTGAGCCAGAGTCTGTTCATAGTGAAACCGCCACCGAGGAAGAGGCTGAAGCTGTTCATGTCAAATCTCTTTGCTACTCCGAATGAATAGCTGAAGAAGTTGAAGAAGTACTGATTCTTTTCGTTTTCTCTGAATACAGAGTAGTGCTGTTTGACGCTTTCCGGTCTGCTTCCGGGAAGATCATCCTGTGCCATTGCGTCCTGGAAGAAGACAATATTGAAATCTACAAAGAACATTGTCTTTCCGGGCATATCATACTGAACAGCTGCTTCTACACCGAAGCCGTCGCCTGTTGTATAAGTCTCATAACCATATAAATCTTTGGGAACTGTTGTCTTGAAGTTGTCATAGGCTGCACCGATTTTTACGGTTGTACCGGCTGCTGCAAAGAGAGCAACTGAGACACACATGATGGCAAGAATTGATAAAGCTTTTTTCATATAAACTCCTTGGGTTTATTTTTTATAAATTGTGATACGAGACGGAGGATATGTACAGAAAAAATTACGCGTTTTTATTAATTATTGGATGGAAATGATTACATTGTTGCTGTTGAAGGCGTTGAAGTACCGCACATCCTTGGCAAGGTTCTTTACAATTCTTATTCCTATTACTTTCTCAGGGTCGTTGTTGTTTTCCTCAAGATAGAGCATCGGGTCGAACTTGGCGCAGTAGTCCCTGATTGTCAGGGTTATTGTGCCGTTGATGACTGAAAGACGGTAGTCAATGCTGGAAGGGGTTTTCTCCTTCTGCTCTCCGTGCGTTACAACATTTCCTGCCATCTCCTCGATGAAGAGGGCTGTGCGCATAGCATCGTTCCGGCTTACTCCATGTTCAAGACAGAACTGCTCAGCTCTGTCTTTTTCCATGACAACATCGTCCATGGTGAGAATGCTTGCATAAAGATTGTCGCTTTCCTGACCGCCGAAATCAGAGGGGAGGTACATGTAGTCTTCAGACTTTCTCGGGAAGCGCTTTGCATGGATCCAGATGATTATGAACATGACAAGAATCAGAAGAATTTTTGACACTGCAAGAGATGCCAGAACACCCTTTGATCCGAAGAAACGTCCCATGACCAGGGCTGTTATGATAGGTATTACAAAGCGGTCAAAGAAGTTCAGTACGTTGACAATCTTTC
>Ga0265298_10011639_pt1 | contig 10278 bp, 9 predicted proteins | sample AusTroGonzalo_MG_3_FD_193486 | JGI IMG/M metagenome (GOLD analysis project Ga0265298, IMG submission 193486) | Bovine rumen microbial communities from tropical cattle in Woodstock, Queensland, Australia - Gonzalo_01 | ecosystem: Host-associated > Mammals > Digestive system > Stomach > Rumen ... | reverse complement strand
ATCATGGGCGGTTCGAAAGTTTCTTCGAAGATCGGTATCATCGAGAACCTGCTCGGCAAAGTGGACAAACTTATCCTTTGCGGCGGTATGACCTATACTTTCGCCAAGGCTCACGGCGGTGAGATCGGCGGTTCAATCGTTGAGTTGGACAAGCTTGACGTGGCACTGGGTGTAGAGGAACTGGCAAAGAAGAACGGCGTAGAGCTTGTGCTCGCTCCGGACGCTATCTGCGCAGACGCATTCAGCAACGACGCCAACCAGAAGATCTTCCCGTCGGACGCTATCCCAGAGGGTTGGGAAGGTCTGGACGCAGGTCCCGAGGCACAGAAGAACTTCGCCAATGCCATCAAGGGCTGCAAGACCATCCTCTGGAACGGCCCCGCAGGCGTATTCGAGTTCGATAATTTCTGCGGTGGCAGCCGCGCTATCGGTGAGGCTATCGCCGAGGCAACCGCTAACGGCGCATTCTCGCTCATCGGCGGCGGTGACTCCGTAGCATGCGTGAACAAATTCGGTTTGGCAGACAAGGTTTCGTATATCTCCACCGGCGGCGGTGCCCTGCTCGAGGCTATCGAAGGCAAGGTTCTCCCGGGTGTAGCAGCAATTAAAGGATAAGCCATGGAAGTAGTAGGTAAAATCATACAAGTACTGCCTGCGCAGGAAGGCATAGGCCGTACAGGCAATCCGTGGAAAGTGCAACCGTATGTACTGGAGACCTTCGACCAATATCCCCGCAAAGTGCATTTCGAGGTATTCGGCGAAGACCGCATCAAGCAGAACCCCTGCGACATTGACCAGGTTGTGACGGTGAGCTTCGATATCGAGAGCCGCGAGTTCAACGGCCGCTGGTACACCTCCATCCGCGCATGGAAAATCCAGCAGGGTGACATGACCCAGCAGGCCGCTGCACCGGCACCGGCAGCCGCTCCCGTAGCCGCTGCTCCGGCACAACCGGCAGCTCCGGCTGCAGCCCCCGCTGCTATGGCTCCGCAGGAGCCCATGGCTAACGTCGATCCTTTTGACGCTTCCGCCGGCGACGGTACGAGCGATCTGCCCTTCTGATGCGCAGGTGGATCAAAATAGCGATACTAAGCTTATTGCTGGCGGGTGGCGCAGTGCTCTGCGTCATCCGTTGGCAGGCTTGGTTCGGTATGCCCGATGAGCCCCAATGGACAGGCAGAAGGTACAATTATACCTTCCCCACCTTCGTCATGGATAGCGTGCCGGGTTTTGTACAGACACCGCAAGGCTGGCAGGACACCGTATCGCCGCAGTCGCTGGACATACTGGTGCTCGGTGACATCCACACCAACCTAAAGCAAGCGGACTACGATTCGCTCGCAGCGCGCGTACCGCAAGCGGACATCGTGCTGCAGGCCGGCGACTGGTTGCATCGGGGACAGGAGTACTACCGCCAGATGCTGCTGCGCGAATGGTTGCCGAGCGGACTATGCGGTCTGCCGGTCATCAACAGCCCCGGCAACCATGAGTACTCCAAAGGGCTTCACAAGGAGCTCTCGCCCATTTGGAGTGAGACGTTCCCATACCCGGCCAACGGACCGGTAGGAGTACCGGGTGCGCATTTCTACGTCGATATGCCGTCCATGCGCATCATCAGTATTGATACCAACCCGCTGGTTCACCTGGTCTATCTGACGCGGACACTCACCTGGCTGCGCCAGGCGATGAACACCGCCGGAAGCCGCTATATCGTAGTGGTCATGCACCATCCCGTTTTCTCGGTAGCCAAAGGGCGGTTCAACAGTCATATCTACGCTACGTTCCGCTACGCGCTGGGCCAAGCCGACCTCGTTATTGCCGGGCATGACCACAATTACATGCGCCGCACGCCCTTCATTGAGATCAACACAGCCGGCAAAACCAAATCTCAACGCTACCATTTCCGCACGGACGTCACAGACTCCGCACATGTCTATGGCGTGCTGTCCGTCGAGAGACCGGATGCCGGCGGCAGTCCGTCTCCGATGATCTTCCGCGTCTATCGGATGGAAGACGGCGCAATGATCGATTCCCTCTATGTTAAGCACGACTGATGCGATAGTATTGTCGCTTCAGCCGCATTCGGACAAAGCGCACGTGCTGCACGCCTATACGCGCGCGGGCGGGCGTATTAATTATATGGTGTACGGTCTGGGGCGCAAGAACCCGCTCGGCCTTTATACGCCCCTGTCGCTTGTCCAGATAACCGCCTCCTGTCCGCCCAACGGCGTTCCGACTGTCAAAGAGGTATCCCTTTCGCCATTCTCCTCCGGCGCAACACCGTTCATTGCCGACCCTTACAAACGCACCATCGCGCTTTTCATCAGCGAAATATTGTATAACGTCCTGCGCCATCCGATGCCGGATGAACCGATGTTCGACTTTCTCGCGCAGGCGATAGCGGAACTTGACCGGAGTGAGGAACCGCAGAATTTCCATCTGCTCTTTCTCATCGGTTTTGCCGCCAAACTGGGTTTTGAGATGGAAGAAACACCATCTCTTCCGCGCACAAGAGAAGAGCGGCAGCAGGCATTACGGACTCTGTGCGCCTATTTTGCAGAACACGTTGAAACATGGCAAAATCCCAAGTCATTGGATATTTTGATGGAGGTTTTTGACTAAAAAGGCATAAAAAAGCAAAAAAAGTGCCCAAAAATTTGGTCATGTCAAAAAAAAGCAGTAATTTTGCACGCTTTTTTTCGCGGGTTCTATCCTCATATATGTGCTAAAACTCCGTTTTCGCTGTAAATATTCGGATGAACTCCGCTCTCCCCAAAAATTAAAATTTTCGGGGTCCCTAAGGAAAAATACTTTAAAAACAATAAGAAAATGAAACGTACATTCCAACCTTCCCAACGCAAGCGTCGTAACAAACACGGCTTCTTGGAGAGAATGGCTACCGCTAACGGTCGCCGCGTATTGGCTGCACGTCGTGCTAAAGGTCGCAAGAAACTGACTGTAGCTGACGAAGGACGCCACAAATTTTAATGGAGTCAACTAGACAACACAAGATTGCTCGTCTGATCCAAAAGGACATGAGCGACATTCTTTTGCGATTCGCGCGCACGCTTCATGGAACATTGATTTCCGTGAGCGAGGTGCGCGTGTCGCCTGATTTGGCTATAGCGCATATCTATCTGTCCGTCTTCCCGCAGAACAAAGTGGCAGAGACGATGGCGCTCATAGAAGAGAACACCCATCGTTTCCGTGGTGAACTGGGTACATTGGAGCGCCATCAGTTGCGCATCATTCCGGAAATCATCTTCCACCTCGACGAGACCATCGATAGGATGGAACGCATCGACGAACTTCTCAAACAATAGACCGCTCCGCTCCAAGACAAAAGACCGCTATGCTGAAAGTAGAAAGACATATCGCCTGGCGGTATCTTTTCTCCAAGAAAGGGCATAACGCCATCAATATTGTCTCCGGCATCAGTGCCGCTGCTGTGACTGTGGTTACGGCGGCGATGGTATGCGTGCTGAGCGTGATGAACGGTTTCGGCACACTGGTGGAGAGACTCTTCTCGGAGTTCGACCCCGTGCTGCTGGTAGTGCCTGCCGAAGGGCAGACCTTGCGCACCGACACCCTGCCGATCGTTTCTTTATACGCGCGCGAGGACATCGAAGCGGTATCCATGCAACTGGAGCAGACCGCCCTCATCCGCTACAAGGACCATCAGATTCCCGCCCGCGTGATGGGCGTGGACAGTCTTTTCCGGCAAACGGCGCATATAGACTCGGTGATCTCAGACGGTTTCTACTCCGTCTGGGACGGTGCTTTCGAGCGTACGGTGCTGGGGCGCGGCATAGCGGCGCAGATAGGCATGAACGCGCATTTTACGGGCGCGCTGCACCTATACGCACCCGAGCGTACGGGGCGGCTAAATCTGATGCGCCCCGACCAGTCGCTGCGCCACGAGCATGCTTTCATCGCCGGCACTTTCGCCATCAACCAGATTGAGTACGACGACCAGATGCTGCTCGTCTCACTGCCGCTGGCGCAACGCCTTTTCGGTTATAACGAGCACACGGCAAGCGCATTGCGCATCCAGCCGAAGGCCAATAATAAATCAGAAATCATAAATTTGAAATCTGAAATAGCCAAAGAGCTCGGAGAGGGCTTTCGCGTCATGGACCGGTACGAACAACAGGCGGATTTCTTCCGCATCCTGCGTATCGAGAAACTGCTGACGGTGCTGCTGCTCGTCTTTATCCTGCTCATCGCCAGTTTCAATATCATCGGTTCGCTTTCGATGCTCATCATCGACAAGCGCGAGGACATCCGTATCCTGTCTGACCTGGGTGCCGACCAATCCACTATCCGGCGTATCTTCCGTCTGGAAGGCTGGTTCATCTCCGCCCTCGGCACTATCGCCGGTCTGGTACTTGGCGTGGCCGTATGCCTCGGACAGCAGTATTTCGGCTGGCTCAAGCTCGGTACCGGCTACGAGTATATCATCTCCGCCTACCCTGTTCAGGTACAGGTGGCGGACATCGTGCTCGTCGGCGCCATCGTGCTGGCGTTGGGATTCGTGGCAGCGTGGGTACCTACACGCAAATTACAAATTGAAAGTTGAAAGGATACCGATATGCGTAAGGCTATCATTGTAAATTGTGAATTATTAATTGTGAATTGTATCCTGCTTCTCGCGGCGTGCAATCCCGTGAAGCCGACGTCCAAGACCACCTATCCGGAGACCTACACCTCGGCATGGGAGGAGCGTTACGGCGTTTGCTATGACTCCGTACCCTACGCGGTGGTGGCGCTTGACCTGTACAGCGACGGTCTCAGCCTTGACACCGCCGAACGGCGCATGAACGGCACCGGCTACAACCTCTATCTATCGGATATTTTCGTGCCCGGCTCAGTACTGGCCGAAGGCGAATACCGTTCGCTTGCTCCGGACAGCCTCACGCCGCAGCCCTTCACTTTCCTTCCAGGACGGGACTACGACGGGACACCGCACGGGATGTACCTGCTCTATGTGGAGAACGGCAAGTTACAGTCCATCCAGCTGCTCGATTCGGGACGGTTCGTCATGCGCGACACCACCGGTCAACAGACCTATCTGCGTTTCACCCTCTTTTATACCGATGCGTCCGGCGATGCCGCCGCATACGAATGTGCCTTCCAGGGCGAACTCCAATGGCAAAACAAGTGACATCCGACACATCTCTGCTGCGCGAGTACCACACCTGGCTGCGTCTGGAACGCGGATTCTCGCCCAACACCATCGAGGCCTACGAGATGGATCTGGACAAATTGCGGAGCTATGCCAAAGAAAACGGCATCGATTTTGTGCATATGGAGTTCGAGCAGCTGGAAGCCTTCATCTTCGATACCTTCAAAACGCTCCGATCCGAAGCGACGCAGGCACGCGTGCTTGCCGGTATCCATTCTTTCTTCCGTTTTCTGCTCTACAAGGACTATATTGACCAGGACCCGTCCGAACTGCTGGAAGGGCCGCGCAAGTCGAAGCACCTGCCGACGGTGCTGTCGCTTGAGGAAGTGAATGCGATGATGGCGGCTATCGACCTGAGCACCAATGAAGGCCACCGCAACCGCGCCATGATGGAGATGCTCTACGGCAGCGGACTGCGCGTGAGCGAACTGGTCAACCTGCGGCTCAGCCGGATATACCTCAACGAGCACTATATGCTCATCGAAGGCAAGGGCGCCAAGCAACGCCTTGTGCCCCTATCGCCGGTGGCGGAAGAGTGGTTCAGCTACTGGATGCAGGAGCGTGCTTCATGGCCGGTCAAGCCCGAATCGAAAGACATCGCTTTCGTCAACCGCTACGGTCGTCCGCTCACACGCGCCATGGTGTTCACGATCGTAAGACGGTTGTGCGAAGCCGCCGGTATCACCAAAACCGTCAGTCCGCACACGCTCCGTCACTCGTTCGCGACCCATCTGCTGCAGAACGGTGCCGACCTGCGCGTTATCCAGCAACTGCTCGGACACGAAGACCTCGCCACCACCGAGATTTACACCCACGTCGATGTGCAGGACCTCCGCAAAGCCGTCCTGCAGTTCCACCCGGCGAACCAAACGAAAGGCGACAAATGAAAGGCGAAAGGGGCATATTCGGTCTGTCAGTCCGCAGGACGGTCTGTCAGCGAGTAAAGCGAGCGGTCTGTCTTCTGTCAGCGATAGCGGTCCTTTGTCCGCTCCAGGCAGTGGAGACCATCATCGTCGGCGAGATCGTCAACGAGATGACAGGCGACCCAATACCGAACGTCAATATCCATTTCCGTGGCACCAAGATAGGCACCACTTCGGACGAGAACGGCGCATACGCCTTGCGCGTGGATATGCAGGCGAAAGCGCAGCTGGTCTTCTCCGCCGTGGGCTATTTCACCCAGCGCTTCGATATCGAACCCGGCTCCATGGCGGGTCTGCAGGTAGCGATGAGAGAGAAGAGCGCCATGCTGACGGAGATTGTCGTTGCGCCGAATGAGAACCCCGCACTGGAGGTATTGCGTCAGGTACGCGCGCACCGCTCCGATAACGACCGCACGCTGCATGACGACCGGACATTCGACACCCGGCGCGAACAGACGCTCTACGTCTCGCATATACAGAAACGTCATCTAAGGCGTGCTCTATGGCGCAGCCTGCAATCGGGCATGATCGCACAGGAGGACTCCTCCTATATCCTGCCCCTCTACCGCGAGACGCAGTCCTTCCGCCTGTCCGGCAAACAGATGACGCCTGCCAACGATCGCCTGAGCCAGACCCTCATTCTCAGCGAAACCGATTATTCGTCGCTGCTCGGGGGGGAAGGCAATCTCAATTTCTACGCCAACTCCGTCAGCCTCATGGGCCACGCGTTCCTATCTCCGCTCGCCTCCGGCGGCAATTTGTATTACCGGTATTATATAGATGAGGAAAAATCATCAATCATAAATCATAAATCATCAATGTCCGAAAAGGATGTGTGCATCATTTTCCGGACGAGAAACCCCTTCTACGCCACTTTCAACGGTAAGATGGTCATTGATACGACCACCTACAGCCTGCGTGCCATCAACGCCTACGTGCCGGCGGAAGTGGCGGTCAATTATGTGAACACGCTCCACGTCTCGCAGACCCTCGCCCCCGACGGCACTATCGCCGACGAACATATATCCGCCCTCCTTGATGTCTCCCTCAAGTCCGAAAGGGCCGGCACCGTTTTCCCTACCCTGCTGCTGAACACATCATTAACAGCGAAAGGATCGAACCCCGTAGCAATCAACAGCGAAGCGATAAACAGCGAAGCGATAAACAGCAACGTAAGCAAAGCGGACAGCGCCTTCGCCGCGCTTGACAGCATCCCCCTCATCCGCGTTGCCAAATGGTTCGCCACGATCGCCACGACGGGCTATATCCCGACGGGTACTTTCCTCGATATCGGTCATATCGAAGAGATATTGCAGGTGAACAAGCACGAAGGGGTTCATTTCGGTCTGCCGTTCCGCACCAACGAAAATCTGTCCAAGATTGTTTCGCTCGAAGCCTCAATAGGCTACGGTATCAAGGACCGCCTTCCTAAAGGCATGGGACGTATCTCCGTCAATCTGCCGACGCCGCGGCGCAACATTCTCCAAGTCGAGTATAACGAACGGTATGTATGGTCAGAGGTAGATGATTTTGACCGGCTCTTACGGGAGAACTCGATGGGCTGGGGCAATTTCGATTTCACAGCGTACGCTTTTGAGGCGCTGTACCGCGATAGCCGGTGCGTCAATACCGCCATGCGGCAGCGGCAGGCGCAACTGCACTGGTTCGCCGACTGGAGTCCGAACGTCGAGATGCACACCTACGTCCGCGCCGGATGGAATCTCAACGCACCTTACACCACCGAGCTGACACCCCATAATTACCAATCCTTGTCCCTGATCGCCCGGCTCAGCTGGGGCGAACGCAAGTACGACGGCTATTTCATGCGTCGATACGCCTACTCGCCCGTCTATCCCGTCCTCGCCCTCGGCGTCGAACTTGGCCGTTGGGGCATTACAAATCATAAATCACAAATCACAAATGCGCAAGGTGCGCTTTATGCGCATCTGCGCGTATTACTCACCCAGCACGCCCATCTGGGCATGGGCGGCACGCTGACCTACGCGCTGCAAGGCGGATGGATAATCGGCAACGTGCCGAGCACCCTGCTCTGGCAGGCAAGCGGCAACCAGGGATTTGCATATGACCCCTACCGCTTCACCATGCTCCACGGCGGCGAACTGCTTGCCGACCGCTACGTCGCCCTGCAGACCGAATGGAACGGACACGGCATCCTGTTCAATCTCATCCCGGGCGTCCGTTGGCTGCATCTGCGTGAGCTGGTTGAAGCCAAAATAGCCTATGGCTATCTGTCTAAAAATTATCAATCTTCAATAAACAGCGAAGCGATCAACGCCGGTACAACCGGCTCTACCTTCTATTCCGAGATAGGAATAGGAATCGGCAACATTCTGCGTGTTGCCGACCTCTATTCGATCTGGTCGCTGTCGCCCGACGTACGCTGGGCGATGCGCTTCCGAATTCACTTGGGATTATAATCAGTACTCCGACACGGACGTATGCTGACCGACGCGACGACGATCGAGTTCGGTCAGGTCTTCGTCCACCATCGTCTCCACATGCTTGCAACCACGGCATTCGTAGTAATAGATATACTCCTTGACGTGGTAATACACCTCATAATCGGCGTACACGGTGGTCGTGCGGGCATGGTTGCGCACGTTCTCACGCGTGTGCGAACCGTTGGACCACGTCACGTCGGTCCAAGTCTGCCAACGCTGGGTGGATGAGTCAATCTCTTTCGATTCCGGACGCCATTCGTCGTACTCGCGATTCAGTTCCTTGTTGCGGAAATCGTTCACCTCCATGCGGCGGCACTTGACGCAGCGCTGATGCGGATAACCGCCCAGGAAACGCACCGAACGACGCCACTGACGCAGGTACGGGAACAACATCAGGAACATCAGCTGCCAAACGAAGCCCCATACACCGACAAGCACCAGCCATATATACAGCGCCACAAAGGCCACAATAGCGAACAGCACTTTGAGCATCCAATCCGGCAGGAAATAATACAGCCACCGGCAGTATAGCGACGCCTCCGCAATCAGCGACGGCAGCGTCAGCATCAGGAACAGCCACATGAACCCGAAAATGCAGAACAGCAGCAGCCCCAACCATCGGTACCAGGACACTTGCAGCAGCGAAGTGACGATCTTATCGCTGTACTCGTTATCCATGTCCGTCATCCATGACAAATACATCGTACCCTCTATGAACGATGCCAGAAAATCATTGTCGATGATCTCGCTCAGCATCGGTGCGATGGGGATGACCTTGCGGTTGTTGTTATTGATCAGGTCATCGTTCCAGTCGCAGCCCACCGCGATACCATTCGCATCGTAATGAATGATGGGATTGTATTTCTTGCCGTCCCGCAGGTTAACTACCTCCAGGCAGGGATAGTACGCATCAAAGCCCTTCTTGGTCTTCTTCACCTCCCATGCCGGACGGTAGCGCTTCTCGTTCTCCTCAAAGCTCTTGCCCATGTACAGGGTCTCGAACTTGCTGCGGGTCATGTAGTAATCGCCGTCGTAGTTCAGACGGATATCAAATGCCTGCAAGGTATCCGGCAGGATCGGACGGATATCATCCAACTCTTTCTCCTTCTCCTCTCCGTTAGCCCGGACAACCGTCATCCGGTGCTTCTTCTTATCCCAGCTCTTGATGGTCACCAGACCGCCTTCGTCACCGGTCTCGACCATCTGATAACCGAGATCCATGCAGTACACCAGACCGCGCTGACCGTCCTCAGTCTGCACCAGATAACTCGTCGGATGCAGCCAAGTCGCAGGCTGGATACCGAGGAATAGTACTTGCTCGCCTTTGCGCAGGGGTTTGATAGTCTGTTGGTCGAGCATGGTCTTCAACGGCACCGCTTGGGGCAGCACCATCGTTTCCGGCTGTTCCGGGAACGAACGACGCATCGTGACCTGCCTGCCGACGCAGATGCCGACCAGCATCACGATACCTACTAACGTAGCTACATGGGGAAGTTTATTAGCTGATTTCATGCGATTAAGTATTTGTTTCGGCTGCAAAGATACTACAAAAAATTGAAATCCACAAATTTTTTTTTCATTTTCTTGTGTATTTGGTTTTTTTTTCGTACCTTTGCAGCATGAAAATTCTTAAATTCGGTGGCACGAGCGTCGGTTCGGCGGCTCGCATGAAAGCGGTGGCATCGCTCATCGCAGATGGGGAATATAA
>Ga0265298_10011638_pt1 | contig 10278 bp, 12 predicted proteins | sample AusTroGonzalo_MG_3_FD_193486 | JGI IMG/M metagenome (GOLD analysis project Ga0265298, IMG submission 193486) | Bovine rumen microbial communities from tropical cattle in Woodstock, Queensland, Australia - Gonzalo_01 | ecosystem: Host-associated > Mammals > Digestive system > Stomach > Rumen ... | reverse complement strand
TTGGGAACAGGAGTACTTCCTCGTTGATGAGGGACTGTATGCTGCCCGTCCCGACCTGTTGCTGACCGGTCGTACGCTGATGGGCCACGACTCGGCCAAGAACCAGCAGATGGACGACCACTACTTCGGTGCCATCCCCGAGCGTGTCGCAGCCTTCATGCGCGACCTGGAGATCCAGGCCCTCGAGCTGGGCGTACCCTGTAAGACGCGCCACAACGAGGTGGCCCCCAACCAGTTTGAGCTGGCACCTATCTTTGAGGAGACCAACCTCGCCGTCGACCATAACATGATGCTGATGTCGCTGATGAAGAAGGTGGCTCGCAAGCACGGCTTCCGTGTCCTGCTCCACGAAAAGCCCTTCGCTGGCATCAACGGTTCAGGTAAGCACAACAACTGGTCGCTCTCTACCGACAACGGCATCCTGCTGCATGCCCCCGGCAAGACCCCCGAGGCCAACCTGCGCTTCGCCACGTTCATCGTCGAGACGCTCATGGGTGTCTATAAGCACAACGGTCTGCTCAAGGCCTCCATCATGAGTGCCACCAACGCCCACCGTCTGGGCGCCAACGAGGCACCCCCTGCCATCGTTTCATCCTTCCTTGGCAAGCAGGTCAGCGAGCTGCTCGACCACATCGAGAAGGCCGACAAGGACTTCCTCGCCATGACAGGCAAGCAGGGCCTGAAGATGGACATCCCCGAGATACCCGAACTACTGATTGATAACACCGACCGAAACCGTACGTCACCCTTCGCCTTCACCGGCAACCGCTTCGAGTTCCGTGCCGTTGGCTCCGAGGCCAACTGTGCCAGCGCCATGATTGCCCTGAACAGTGCCGTTGCCGAGGCCTTGGTCGACTTCAAGAAGCGTGTGGACGCCCGCATCCCCGAGTTCGAGAAGAAGCTGGAGGGCACTGACCACAGCGCCACCTTCCACGCCATCATCGACGTGCTGCGCGAGGACATCAAGACCTGTAAGCCCATCCGCTTCGACGGTAACGGTTATTCCGACGAGTGGGTTGCCGAGGCCGAGAAGCGTGGTCTCGACGTTGAGAAGTCATGCCCGAAGATCTTCGAGCGCTACCTCGACAAGGCCAGCATCGACATGTTCGAGAGCCTGGGCGTCATGACCAAGAAGGAGCTCGAGGCCCGCAACGAGGTGAAGTGGGAGACCTACACCAAGAAGATTCAGATTGAGGCCCGTGTGCTGGGCGACCTGTCGATGAACCACATCATCCCCGTTGCCACACGCTACCAGAGCGACCTGCTCAGCAACGTGAACCACATGGCCGTGGTCTTCTCCATCGATACAGCCGACAAGCTCTCTGCTCGCAACAAGAAGATTATCGAGGAGATTGCCGAGCGCACCAGCGCCATCGAGAAGGGAGTCGAGGAACTCGTCAACGCCCGCAAGCTGGCCAATAAGATTGAGGGAGAGCGCGAGAAGGCCATCGCCTATCATGACAAGGTAGAGCCGAAGCTCGACGAGATCCGCTACCAGATTGACAAGCTGGAGCTGATTGTCGACGATGCCCTGTGGCCCCTGCCTAAGTACCGTGAACTGCTGTTCATAAGATAAATAAAGTCAAGGCTTCTTCTGACATAGCCTCGTTTGAAGCAGTGGCTCAAACGTTTGACATTTGCCTGGGACTCGAGCTGTGATAGCGTCGAGTCCCGTTTTTCTTTTTCCTCCTTTGAGAGGGCTGCGCCAGCCCCCGTTGGTGCCGTTACAGAATCACCTCCATCGTGGTCTTCTGCACCTTCATTCCCATGTTCCTGTAGAACGATAGGGCAGGGCCGTTGCCCTCCCATACGTTCAGGGTAATATTGTGGCACCCAGTCGATTGTGCATATTTGTGCACGTATTCATACAACGCCTTCCCGACGTGCTTGCCACGTGCAGCCTCGTCCACGCAGATGTCGTCAATGTAGAGCGACTTCACGTCCTCCAGCAGCAGGTGGTCCTTCACCTCCGTCACCTGGCAGAAGGCATAGCCTGCCACCACCCCCTCGTCGTCATAGACGAAGATGGGCCTGCTCTCATCGCCGAGCATGGCCTCCAGTTCCTGTTCGTTGTACTTCGTCGTGTGAGGCTTGAACAAGTCAGGCCTTATCACGTGGTGCACCATGTTCACCTGGTGCAGCAGGTCGACGATTCGCTTGATGTCGCCCTTACATGCTTTTCTTATCATATCCGTTTTTAGTCATAATATTCTATCTGCAGTTCTTCACTCACATTGAAGTCATCGTGGAAACCATCATCATACTTGTAAATCAGGCTTAAACCACGATATGTCGAAGGCACTCTCAGCGTGTCTATCAGATGCCATTTGGGACGACCGAAGTCATAGGACTCCCTGTCAAGGATGATACGGTTGGCAACGTAGTCAAAGACATAATAACCGCCACCAATGCATTGCTCACCCGGCTTCAGCAAGTGCTTATGCTGGTTGACCATACCCAAACGGAAAATGCCGTCCATTGTGATGATAAACTTCGGGAGGTTCATGCGATGTTTGCTTGTGCTGATTATTAGATAGACGCCTTCAATTCTTCAGGTACTCGAATAAGTTAATGGTTCCTGCTTTTTCTGTGATATTAAGCGTGGGAACAAACTCTTCCATTCTGGTAGAGCCATTTTCTTTATTCACATAAAAGTTAACCAGCGCACCCGTGTAGCTGCGGAAGACCACCTGATAGGTGGAGTCGGTCTCTTCTCCCATCTGAACATACATGATGGAGGGATTTTCTTTGGCTATGCTCCAGTCGTACTCGCTATGGCAATAGTTGTTAACTCCTTCGTAGGCCATTTCCGCGGTTATCTTCCTTTGTGCCCCATCGTTGCCTTTGGAACCACATGAGCATAATAGCAATGTCAGCAATACGAATGAAAATGCAATATGTTTCATCTTTATCTGTGTATAATAATATCTTTAGTTGTTGTATTATGCGGTGCAAAGATAACTAAAAATTACGAGACAGCAAAGAAAAAATAGTTGAAGATGGTCACCCATAATACCCTTTAGTATAGCAAAGACCTTATCACCAGTACAGTGACTAGTATAGAACTGTGTATCGGGATAGCTCGCTTTGAGTCTTTGAGCCAAAGCGGTAAGCTCCTCTTCTGATTCGTGGTCATCAAGCAGATGGAAACCACCTAATACGGCCTTGACGGGATATGGACATGCAGCCAGGATATTTTCAAGACCGCTATGGGCGCAACCCGTGAAGAGTAGTCCATCTGTGTACAGCGCCAGTTCGTGACGGAAATCATCGTTTATATAGTCATCCTTAGAAGTTTGTACGAACAGATGCTGATTTCCCTCCGGCATCGGATGGATCTGAGGTATGTGCGCTATGATGAAGATGTCATCGCCGATGCTCCCGCTATGCTCAACCTTCAGTAGTCGTTCTTGCGGAATCTCAGGCCATTCTGTCGTGATGCTATGCAGATAGCGACGCTTCGAGAAGAATCCGCCTTTGAGTGCATCTGGCGACACAATAATCTTTGCCTGATTATTAATCTTCATCAGATGCTTCAGTCCTCCAGCATGGTCGCTATGCCCGTGAGAGATAAACACATAATCAACCGTGCTGAGTTCGATACCTAATGTTTCTGCATTACGGATAAATACATCACTGGCTCCTGTGTCAAGCAGAATGCGATGCTTATCTGTCTCCAACAGAATAGACAATCCATGCTCCGTCAGGAGCAATGGATTCTGAGTGCGATTATCTGATAATACCGTCCACTTCATTTGCCAAACTTTCGCCTTTACTATTTTATGCGCCCTTACTTTCCCACGCAATAAATGTTCCTAATTGGTAATCAGTATTTAAAATCCTGATCTGTCCAACTCATCAATATACTCCAGACAGAAATCTTCCAAGCCGATTTTACGCACTACTTTCGGATGCAAAGATAAGCAAAATAACTGAATCGCCAACATGTTATCCGAATTATTTGCGTATTTACGCATCTTTTTCGGAAATAAAGCAGGGAAAGACATCCATGCTAATACATTTTATTTATTGGACACCAATAATAGCAAATATACGTATAGAAAGAGACTTATTTGTGATAGAATTAGTTACTTTTGCATGACCAAACAATAAATAGAAATGATTGCAGATTTCAACACGATGCCCCACATGTTTTGGGAGTGCAACCGGAAGTACTTCGACCACAAGTTGCCTACTCCCAAATATGGCCTCCTTCACTCTTTTCGTATCCTAGCTCGGTTCGAATACGACAGGAGGAAAGGAAAGGCAGATAAGCGCAAAAGAATACTCTTCTCTGACTATTTTGACTTTGATGAAGAAACCTTCAGGAATATCATGGTTCACGAAATGATCCATTATTACCTGCTCCTCTATGGTACGAACGACAAATGTGACCATGGCGCAGACTTCAAGGCGATGGCCCAGGAGATGAATCAGAAGTACGGTTTGAACATAACGACTACATTTGATGCATCCGGCATCCCTAACTCTCCCAACGCCCCTAAACGAACCTGGTGGCGATGCTTTCATCTCTGAATAAAATGTCTGTTATACGTATATAATCAAGGCCTGATCCGATTATATTTCGTACCTTTGCACCGTGAAACTTTTAATAACTTATATTTATAGAATATGATGATTGAGACTTTTGAACAGGCCCTGCAGCTGGCCAATGAATTCCTTGCAACCAAGGAGCGTAAGAACTACTACGAGTCAAAGGGTATTAGCGAGCCTTACCCTGAATATGCAGGTATGCTCGTCGAGCTTTCCGACGACTTGGTAAGTCAAATCCGCACCCTCAAAGAGCGTTACGGCCAGGACTTTGTTAATCATCTTCAAGAGATCATTGACGACGAGGACATCATCTCCGATATGTTCTATGGCGACCCTGTCGACATCGATCTCGATTATGTCTATCATCAGTATGCGTTCAAGATTCACGAACTGAAGTCTGATGGCACCGTTGCAGTCTTTGATTGCAACATTGATCTCAAAGACGAGGAATATGCCCGTCTGCTTGCTTGGCACCTCTATGATGACCACCTCACCATCAACACCCTGCGCCAGCGTGACGGTAATCTTTACAGCACCATCATGCGAGGCATCGACGGCCATTATTACCAGCCAGAAGGCTATCTCTGGGTAGATAATCCCTATGTGGCCACCCTCGACGAGGCAAAGGCTGACGCTGAGACCATCATCCGTCAGCATGGCATCAAATGCGGAGGGGGCTATCTGGTCCTGACGAATCTGAGATAAGAATTATATTAACACATTAATATTTAGCATTATGTCAAGACAAACATTAAGAGACCGTAACCAGCACGTTATTGGTTACATCGACGTAGAATTCAGCGGACGCCAGTGTCTGCGTGACAGTAACAACCACGTTCTCGGCTATTATGAGCCCAGTCGCAACCAGACCGTTGACTCCAACTACCATGTTATTGGCAACGGTAATCTCCTTACCACACTGCTATAAAAAATGATCATTCGGCTCAAACCTCTGTTGGAATTGAGCCGAATGATACTTTGAAGAGAGGCCATTTGCCCTCATTCTACATAATCAGGCCTCCTGTATTCTGAAATATTAAGTTCATCATAGTCCATCACAGGGTTCTTTGTTGCCATCGCAAGGTTTTGATTTATTTCCTCAAGGAATCTGATAGCGTTGCGGTTCCTGACGCCAAAGAGCGTGTCCAATGGTGGCATCATTTCCACTAGCATCGACAAAGGTTCCTGATCATGGGGATCATCTTGAATGACGATGTTCTCCTTCGGAAGACGGATGCTGCGAAGTTCTACCTTTCGATGTCTCACCATAACCTTTATATTCTCGAAATCACTCCAATATGCGGTATTTTTCCCCATCCACACGTCATCTTTGATACTTTCGCTGGCATGAGTCCTGTACATGGTGATGTTGTGAATCTTTTCTCCCAGTTTCTTAGCCCATTCCAATCCACCTACACAATAAAGCTTGTCGTAGATTTTGCCGATGATTTTCAGTGACTCGTCAGTTTTGAAATAGTTTGTTGGCAGACCGCCTATTTTGGTCTGGCAAAGCAGCGTCAACAGGTAAACCATCTTGGCCCCTTTATGTGGAAAAATCAGATTGTGCTGCTCATCCTTGTCGGTGACTATGGTGATGCCATATCGTCCCTCTGCTTCGCTTGGTTTCTTGTCTTGTGGTGATATGACTATTTTGAATGTTGGTTTCGTTATATGATGGTCGTCGTATGTTTCCTGCTCGCTCTGGTAGTGTATAAAGTCATCAAGGATTAAGAGAGAATCTTCCTCGCTGGCATAGTCAAGCGTCTCTTTCATCATTTGGTTGATGGTGCAGAGCTGTTCTTCGTTCAATTTCTCAAAGAACTTATAGGCAAATTGTTCTGCCCTTCTGACATCAGCAGTCCTGTGCATGTGAGTATAGTAAGACGACATGATGACCACCTGTTGGAGGTCGCCCTGAAAGACATCACTCAGAAAGTCAACAAAAGGGGTGTTTCCATATTGGAAATAGCGCCTGAGGGTGTTGGCCTTACTGTCATATTGTTCGTCTCTCAGTTTCCTGGTTACATTCTTGATAGCCTTTTCTATTGTACCCCAGTCATCCGTGGAAGGTAACATTTCGGTCAGATAACGGTAGTCGCCAGCCCATTTTGGCATTACTCTGGCCACAACATCCGAATTCATGACAAGCGTGTATAACTGGAAATCCACCATTTCCGGTAAATGCGCCTGTATATGTGAACGAGGATCATCGTCGACAAATACAAAATGAAACGAACGCTGACGATCAGCCAATAATCTAAGCCGTTTCTCAAATCTTTTGGTCTTTTCGTTCAAGAACACAAACACCTGAAAAGGATTCAGGTTCAATGCTGTTTTCTCATTAACACACTCAATAATAGTCATAAGCGGAATAATTATACTCAGCGATATCGATATTTTCTGCAAAAATACGAAAAATATTTGTAACTCTATAAAAATAAAGCCTTTTTGTACTGGAAAGATATAAAAGTAAGTGGTATACCTATAATTATTCCACCTATAACAAGCTTTTTTCGTACCTTTGCACCATCAAAACGAGACGAATATGAAGAGTTACCAATTAGACATTGAACTGTTTGAGGGCTATATGTGTCCGGGCATTCCTGTTACAGAAGACCTTACTATTGAGGTTGAGTTCTCCGACGAAGAAGTGGCCAAGATCCGCCAATTGGTCAAAGACTACACAGGTGACAAAGGCGCAGGTCTGATGCCCATCTTGCTGAATGACGCTCCTGAACTGCACGAGCGCATCGCCAAGACCGCTTTTCAGGAAATCTATGACTTCTATCTCCTCGACGGTCTCCGCAATGGCTATTTCGAGCTCGACGAGGCAGATCAAGAACGCAACTTCAAAAAGGATTTAGAAAGCGGCGAATTCGATCCCGAGGAGTATGTCGAAGACTCTGCGTGGTACGACGAAGTTCCTACCGACGAAGACGAACTGTTCAACCTTTGGGAAGAGTGGGAGCGTGACCAGTTCAGCTCCTGCGATGTTGCCTGGGCTCTTGAGCGCTATCCCGACCTGCCCGACCACATGGACCTCGAAGACGATCAGGATTACATCTGTTTTATTCCCGATGAGTTCAACTCATAAACAGAAATGGGCGTCAAAATCTCAAAATATAGTAGATATCAACAACTTTTTTGCTGTTTTCATCTTTTATAAAAGATAAATTTGCTATCTTTGCAGAAAATTTCTTTTATAAAAGATAAAACGACGGTTCTATGAGTGCAATTCTAAGACAAAGTTATCTGGATAAGATTGAGCGTTACCTCGGTAAGGATACCATCATCATCCTGACAGGACAGCGGCGTATTGGTAAGAGTTATATTCTGCGCCTGTTTAGGGACAAGGTGAGCCAGAATCAGGAATTTAATGTCATCTTCATCGACAAGGAGAAACATGAGTTTGACGACATCAAGACCTACCAGGACTTGAATGCCTATATTGACGAACGCCGCAACAAGTCAAAGACAAACTATATTCTTATTGACGAGATTCAGAACATTGAAGAGTTCGAGAAGAGTGTGCGCAGTTATTACGAGGAACCTGACGTGGAGATTGTGGTTACAGGCTCTAATTCGAAGATGCTGAGTAGCGACCTGAGTACGCTCATTGGTGGTAGGTATAAGGAGATCTATATCCAGGCACTGAGTTACGAGGAATTTATGCTGTTCCATCAGTTGCCCGACTCTGACGACACATTGGCCAAGTATATCCAGTTCGGTGGTCTCCCAGGCTTAGTGAAGATGGGACTCGACGAGCAGGATGCGCGTGAGTATCAGCAGGATGTCTATCACACCGTGTTGCTCAAGGATGTCATTATGAGGAATCAGATCCGCAACGTGCCGTTTCTTGAAAACCTCATGCGTTTCTTGGCCGACAATACAGGTAAGATCATCTCTGCCAACAGCATTGCCAAGTACATGAAGTCGCAAGGCGATAGTGTCACCTCTACGGTCATCATCAACTACACGAAGTTCCTCTGCGACGCTTACCTGATTCATAAGGTGAACCGCTACGACATTCACGGCAAAAAGCTGTTTGAAAGCAACGATAAGTTCTATTTCGAGGACAACGGCCTGCGTAATACATTGGCAGGTGGTTCTCGTGAAGGTGACATTGAAAAGGTGATTGAGAACATTATCTACAACCACCTGATACGTCTTGGCTATGAAGTCACCGTCGGTCAGCTTCAGGCAGGCGAGATTGATTTCGTGTGTCAGAAACCGGAAGGACAGCTTTTGTATGTCCAAGCATCTTACATCATTGCTGATGATGCCACACGTGAGCGAGAGTTTGGCAACCTACGTGCTATCAAGGACAACTATCCCAAATACGTTATCTCGATGACACCACTGGTTAGCAGACAGGATTCGGATGGCATAACCCATCTTCACCTAAGACGTTTCCTGTCTGAAGGACTGGAGTAATTGTTTTATCATAGCCATTCGTCTGAGAAGGCTTAGTGAACCTTTGAGTTCCCCTTATAGAGTTCAGACGTTTGGCTATTTTTTACCTCTATATTAAATTATTGCCCAATTTTTTTAATAAATATCTGATTGTTCAGAATTCTTTTGTATCTTTGCACAAAATATAAAATTCTTATATATGCAAGCACCTACAACATATCGTTTGAAGATTTCTGATATAGAAAGTATTTACGGAATGTCTGCTTATCCTTTGGATATAGAAGGTTATGATACATATCTTATTTGCCATTCTCAGTTACCCAATAGTAAACAGAAAAAGATTGTAGTTAAATTTACTGATGGAGGTGGTGAGGGCTATGATGTCTATGATTATAATAAAGACGTTGACTACACAAACGCTAAAGGTCAATATCCACTGTCATTAGGACCGGCGTTGATAAAGAATATAGAGAGTATTTATCCTACAGTAATGGAAATGATTTCTTTTACAAAAAACTATCACAGATAAGAAAATGCAGCCATAACTGACTGCATTTTAAGAATTAGTTGTGCCAACTGCTATATTATTGCCAAAATTAATGATATATTCAAATTAATTTAGTATATTTGCACAAAATCTAATATTTTTGCTTATGTGGATTCCTTGTCAATATTGTGGAGAGTAATTGCCAGATGATTGGTCTTGGTGGGTTTGTGATACATGTGGCTATCGTGTTTGTCCTTCGTGTTTCCCTGGCTATAAATGTCCTAAGTGCTCTTGGGGACACATGAAGAGAACATAATCAAACAGATTACTCCTGATATACGTATATATCCAACCCATATTCCATAATAACTTCGTATCTTTGCAAACGATAATTAATAACACATTAATAATGAAGAGACACAGAAGTTTTGAATTTTTTGTAGGTGAATACCTCCGCCAACTGGGCTATACCGATGTAGATGTTACTCAGGGTGTTGCCGATTGGGGTGTTGATGCCTTCGCTATGAAGGATGGTAAAAAGTACGTTGTACAGGCCAAGATGTACGGAGATTGTAAGACCAAGGTCAACCGTCGCCAGATGATGGAGCTCTATGGTGTTATGCACTATTTCGACTGTCAGTGTGCCATCATGATCTACAATGGCCGCATCATGGACGATGCCGTTCAAGTAGCTAACAAATTGGGCATACAACTTAAATATCTTGATCAGCACCTGATGGACGAACCTGTTTCTGATGCTGATCAGACTCAGGATGGGCTATCATTTAATTCCGTTTGGACTGATATTCGCTCCCTCGCAGGCC
>Ga0265298_10011637_pt1 | contig 10279 bp, 1 predicted proteins | sample AusTroGonzalo_MG_3_FD_193486 | JGI IMG/M metagenome (GOLD analysis project Ga0265298, IMG submission 193486) | Bovine rumen microbial communities from tropical cattle in Woodstock, Queensland, Australia - Gonzalo_01 | ecosystem: Host-associated > Mammals > Digestive system > Stomach > Rumen ... | reverse complement strand
CTGTAATTTCACTGGAAGTTACCTGCTCCGGCTGTACTTTCATAAGCGCGTCAACATTCCGTTTGAACCGGTCGTCTTTCTGCGCCATTGCCTGAGCCTGCTTCAGTTTTTCCCTTACGTTCCCGGACAAATAGATGTTGGTCGGAACAACAGTCCCTTCCGGTGTTTCGTAAACAGCGTTATCTTTGATAAGCTGCTGCAACACTTTGTCTTTGTCCGTTTTGGTTTCTTTGGCAATACGGTTAAGGTCAATTTCTGCAGCACCGTTTTCGATTTGCGATTTTAACGCTTCTTTAACAGTCGGATTTTCGTTTTTAACAACACCGCGTAAAATGCGCTTTTTCAGAATATCAGCAGGTTCTCCGTCGCCTTTATCCAGTGCGGCAACATTCCATGCAGCGTTATAATCTCCGGCTTTCTTGATTACGTTTACTCCGTTTGCGTAGTTTGTTTTCGGCTTCTTTTTGCCTTTGGTTTCCGTTTTCCAGGTAAGTCTTCCGCCATTGGCCTTTAATGCCTTGTCAAACAGCTCGCGGGTTTCTTTCCGTAGTTTTTCAACAACTTCGTCCGGTTCGTTCTTTGTTTCAGCGGTCAGCAATTCCTGATATTTTTCGTTCAACTGGATAAGCGGTGCAACCTGCTCATGCAGTTCTCTTTCTTGTTTCGCTACGTCCTGCTGTACAATATCGTTGTATGCTACTTCCACCGCTTTTGCTGCAAGTTCGGGGTGCAGTTTTGCGAGTTGCTTTACCTTGTCTTCCCACTTGCCCTGGCCTTCCGGTATTGCAAGTTCCTTAAATTCCGGGTGAGAAGCGATAAAGTTCTGATAAAATGTTTTGTTCCCGATTTTATCTAATGATTTAGGCGGCTTTTTGTTGCTCTTGATAGTACCACTCTTAACAAGGTTTACTTCCTCGTCATACAGCCGGTACATCAATTCGCCGTTCTTCATATAGAAAGTATGGTTCGGATGCGAAAGGTCAGCGCTCTTAAATTCGCTTTCCTCTTTCGTCAGGGTCTTACCCATGATGTCTTTCGGGAAGTTTTCTTTGATGCAGTCGTTCAGCCGTTCAGCTATTTCGTCTGTGCTACCGCTAAAGTTTACGTTCAGCGTAGGCCCAAACTTGCCGGAGCCGACTTCCGCTACACCGATAATATTTTGTTCGTTGTTTGCAAAGTAGTCGTTGATTTTGACGACTTTACCGGCAGAGGATTCGTCTATAACTTTGGTGTTGATCCACGGCTCCCGTGATGCTTCGATATAACTGATAGGCTTTTCGCGTTTCTTGAACACCAACAGGTCACAGGCTACATCAGTACCACCGGACTGTTTAAAGGTTTTGTTAGGCAACCGGATAGCACCAACCAGCTCGGCCTTTTGTGCCATAGCGATACGGACTTGTGAATCCTGCTTGTCCATCGTGCCGGTAGAGGTCAGAGCCATCATAATTCCGCCCGGTCTTAACTGGTTCAGGCCGCGTAAGAAGAAAAAGTCGTGAATCAGAATCGACTTCGGATTACTGAACTGTTTTGCTTCTTCCGTGTCTTCCATTGAGATACTTGCATACGGCACGTTGCTGATGATAAAGTCGTACGAATTATTGGGCTTGATAAAGTCTTCGTAGCCTTGTACAAAAACATGCGCGCTCGGATAGAGGTTCTTTGCGATTTCACCGGAAGTAGGTTCAATTTCGATACCGGTAATCGTACTGTTTTCGTAGATTTCTTTCGGCATGGTAGCAAAAAAGCCGCCTACACCCATAGACGGCTCCAATATATTACCATGTTTTAGACCTAACTGTTGTGCGAGGTTCCACATCGCCGTTGTGACTGAATATGGTGTGTAGAACGCGGTATCGGTAGAATCCCGTACATTCTCCCATTCCTCTTTGGTCATGGCATCATGTACCATCTGCGCTTCCTGCTCCCAGCCTTCCTGCGGCTTCATGCTGTCGTATTCACCGCCGAATAACTGGTTACGGAATCTACCCCAACCGGTATATCTTGCCAGTGCGTTCATCGTTTCCGGGGTGAATTCAACATCTTCACCCTCCTGGATACGCTTCATCGTTTCAAAGGCAAGCATATTCTCTTTGAAGATTTCTTTTGCCCTGTTACCACCGATTTCGTTTCTTTCAGCGTCGATTATGTGGTAATCGCCGGACGGAAGAATCTCATAGGTTCCGTCCTCGCTTACAATTCCCCGTCCTCGCTCTGCATTTCCTGCTCGTCCGTTTCGTATTCCGGGTACAGAAGTATCATTCTGTCCAGATTGTCCACTTCCTGCTGGTAGACCTGCGGATCCATCGGGTGTTTCTCGTTCTGTTCCCACAGTGCCGACATTCTGTTCGCCCACGGGTGATACAGTACTTCCGCTGTCGGGAACAGTCTCCCCTCGTCCTGCAGTTGCTTGAACATTCTCGGACGCATTTCCTCCCAACTGTTCACTATGTCTTCCAGTTCTTCCAGGTCGGGTTTCGTTCCGTACTTCTGCCTCGCCTTTATTGCTTTCGTTATCCACTCTTTCCGCTGTTTCTGCTGCTGTTCTGTCATTTGCGGAATTTCCTCGTCCAACATCTGACGGAGCGGTTTCCTCAGATAGTCCTCCACTTCTTGTCGCCGGACTTTCGATTCGCTCATCACTCTGCCCAGAAACGTTCCTATGTCTTCCATTGTTTGCTCCTTCCTCTCCTAACGTTTTGTTAATCTCGTTTGTAATATTCGTGGGGTTTGTCAGTTCTGACATTCCCTCAAAGGCAGCTTTGATAAAAGGTTTAAACTTTTTAACGTTCTGTTCTCCACCGGCCTGTTCAACCAACATCCGATAAAGCTGGTCTTCCGTAATGTCGGGGAATTTCTGCTGCACCGCGCCTACAAGTTTGAACGCGCTCGTCATTACATCCGGGTCCAAAGCGTCATTGCTTTCGTAACTCTGTAATGTTCTCCACAATGCGCCCAACCACGGTTTAATCTTCTCGCCGACATCTTGCACCATTGTTTTCGCCCAGGAGTGCAATGTCTGCGCGCCTTTTGCCATACAGTAAAGACCGTATCTGCAAGCTGCGCTCCAAAGTTTCGGGTTAAACATCGGGTTCGCACCCAGTTTAGACAGTTCTGCGTTCAGATCCTTTAACGCCTGCGCGCCAAACTCGTCGCTTGTGGCTTTTGCAGTAAGCTTTTCGACCTTGCTCTTTGACTGCGCTTTTTGCAAGTTTTTAGCTGCGTCTTCGTGAATTAGTTTCCCGTCGTTCTTGCCTTGCTTGCCCTGTCCGAACGAGAACATCATTCTTGCCGCGTTAGTCGCTTCTTTAACCGTTTCGCTAATTACATCAGCCGGAACATGCTCTTTAACATTTTCCGCCACGTTGTTGTAAATAGACCTAACGTTTTCGTAGGTAAGTTTTTTGTCTCTAATGTCGTCCTCAACGGCTTTTCTGATAGCCGGGAACGCGTTTTTAAAGTCGTCCTCGCTCTTGATGTTGCTTACATCTTTTGCAAACTTACTCCACGTTGCAGCAGCGCTTTGCGGTAGCTTGACGGTAGGAACAGACTGTTTTGTAGCCTTTTTCTTCTCTGTTTTCTTTACGCCAACCTCTGATAAGAAGTCTTGTAAATCATCTTCAACAGACGCATTTTGGCTAAATCCGTATTTGTCGTCAGAGATAGAAGAACCGCCCTGATTTTCTGTATCAGTGCGGTTTACTTGGTCTGTCGGTTCTGTCGGACGTACTTCTCCGGATTCTTCGCTTTGTCCTCCTCGATAATCGAGTCTAATACTGCTAATGATTCGTCCGTCGAATCTTCGTTCAGAGGAAGCGGGCCACCTTTCCTGTTCCTGGCGGCGTTCCCGAATTTCCGTACCAAATCCGACATTGTTGTTGAGCCACTCAAGTTCGTTTACCCCCTCTCCTTGCAAATGCCTTAAAATCGCATAATTAACGATTATATCAGTGTCAATTTTAGCGCCATTTTCTTTAATGGCCTTTTCAGGAATTTCGAGTTGGAAAGATTCTTGAGTTTTTTCTCCGGTTTCGGTATCTTCCCATGTAATTGTAACATAATTTGCAGGGTTTTTCAAGACATTTTTATCAATTATTGCAGTATCTACAAAACGACCGTCTTTAATAAAACGCTGAATAACCCGCCGTTTTGCTTCTTCAATAGGAACGTGTGTCAGAGATACCTTAACATCGTATCCTGCTTTCTGTAACTGATGTATTTTCTTGAAAAGCCCGGTTCCACCGCCAACCAAAGGCCAGCAGATGTTATCTCCGTTTTCTATCGCCTTTGCAAGTACAGCGTCTTTGATGATCGCTGAGCTTTCTTCGTGTACGAACCCGGCAAGCAGGCCGTTGTCAAATTCAGGCAGAAGTTTTTTCGCTTCGTCTGCATCTACCAACAAATAGCCGCCGTTTTCTTTCCGTAACTCGTCCGATACAGTGGACTTACCGGAAGCAGAAAGGCCGATAACAAGAATTGCTTTCCTCTCGCGCTTTCTGTTCTCAATATCCACATTATATAAATACTCAGCAATATTCGTCTGCAAGCGGATTCTTTCTTCACTGTCGTATGCGGTGCTGTCCTTAACACCGGCAACTTTTTCAAATTCCTCGCCTAACTTCCTGCAAACGATGTTATTTTCTTCATCGGACAGGTTTTTGTTGTATTCAGGCGGGTGTTTGTCAATCCACTTCTGTACTTCCGGTGTCAGTAGTTCTTTTCCCTCGCGTTTAATCCTGTCCTCCTCGGTTTCTTCTTCTTTCTTTTCTTCTGCTTTGGGTTCTTCTTTCACCGGTTCCGGGGCAGGTTTTTCTTCTTCTTTTGCCGGAGCTGCGAACAGGTCGTTCCCTTTCGTACCCTCTATCCAGTGTTTTACAAGTTCGTCCGGGTCGGTAGTCTTAACTTCTTCTGCTCCGATGATGTTTTCTTCATTATTATTCTGCTTCTCCACGGAGCGCAAGTATTCGTTGAATACGCGGGTAATTCCGACTACGCTGCCTTTGCTCCCGGAAAGCTGGCCTAACATATCCTTTGCGCCCTGGGATAACGGGAGCATATCGCCAGCCATGTTTTCGAACATGCCGGGGCCTTCCTGTAAAATGCGTTCTAACGATTTCCCGGTTTGACGCATGTGGTCGGTAGCTTCCGCCGATTCGATAATAGGCTTCGTAAAGTCTGCCTTTAATAGCTTGCCGCTGTCCATCAGCGACTTTAATTTCGCCACTTTCGGAGCTACGTTCAGCATGGCGCTGGTAATGCTCTTAATATCGTTATCGGTGCTTTCTGCTACAAGTTTTAACAGACGCGGGTCGTTGCCGTATGCCTTTGCAAATAATGCGTTCTTAATACGGAGCAGCCCCATTTGGCTTACGTTTCCGTTTTCGTCCCGCATTTCGTTCTCTACGTTGGGGGACAGTTTGGCAATATCGTTTATGGCCGCAGCAATAAACTCCTGGTTCAGATCTCCGTTGGCTTTTACATCAATCTTGTTCAGTGTTGAATCGGTCAGGGCTTTAGCGTCCTGTTTTGCCTGTTCGGTAGCACTAAGGTTCTGCCCGCCACTGGTAGAGCCGATAATCTTTTCTAACAGTCCGTCTGCATCGTCCACGCGTTCCCGTACTAAAACAGGCTTGTCAATGCCCTCTACATCGGCGCGTGTCAGGCCGAAGCGTTCTGCATTTTCGGCAAGGTACTGTTCGTAGGCTCTTACGCCCTCTGTTTCTTTCGCATGAGCCAGCATAATGCCTATCATACGCAAATTGCCGTTCTCTACATTACCGTCTTTGTCGATAATCGGAGCGCCCATGTTGGCAACAGTGTTTTCTGCCAGTAATTCCGGGTCTAAAGCTGCCGCAATTTTGTTGGCGGTCGTCTGCGATACGGCAGACTGTCTGTTCCTCGGTTGTAAACGCTGCGGATATTCCGGGTTCTTCGCAAAAGAGCCGTCTGCCATGTTGGAAGCGACAATATCGTTTGCACTTACAACTTTGTACCGGACGTTAAACTTTGTGCCGTCGTCCGTCCGAACAGTTACAGTCTTGCCAGGTTTCGCGTTGGCTACACGTTCCTGCCGGGTCTTGCCAACATTTTTAGCTTGAATTTCAACCGCTTTGTCGATAGCTGCGGCTGCGTTCCTTGCTTCTTCCGGTGTAGCCTGGTTCGTTCTGACAGCAGCACCTAACAAACGCTTTGCTTCTGCCGCCTGCCGCTGTGCTTTGCGTACTGCTTCTGCTGCTGATGTTTCTTTGTCAAATTTCGTCTGCGGAAGTCCTGCTACACGTTTTCTGTACTGGTTGACAATACGGCTTGCCGGTCTGCTTGCCAGCTTTACAAGGCGCGCCCTTTCCTGCGCTTTTGCAGGTTCGCTTACTTCAGCTTTTTGACTTTCGGGGCTTTGACTGTTCTGACTTTCTTTCGGCTGAGCCTGTCGAGGTTCGGTGTTGCTATTTTGATTCCCACTTTTGCCGGTCGTGGGCTGCGGTAACTCCGTCTGTACGTCATTTACGTTCCCTCCTTTTGCTACTGCCGGGATATTGCTCATATCCAGCACAGTCGCTTCTTCCTGCGGCTCCATGTCTTGTGCAACTACCGGTGCAACTGGTTGACCCTGTTGTGCAACTGGTTGTTGTACAACTGGATTCTGTTGTTGTACAACTGCGGCCTGCTGTGTCTGCGGTGCGGTAGTTGTACTAAGAAGCCTTTCGTTGTAGAAATTACGCATGTAATCGCGTGTTTCTGCCAATGTACGGCTGAGATGTTTCTTCTTAAATCTATAAAGCGCGTTTTTAAGTGCTTTCTTCTGATGTCTGTTTAAACCGGCAATTTCTTCCTGTGTGAAAATATCCTGCCAGCGCCGTATAGGTTGAATAGCCGGTGCAGGTTGCTGTTCTGCCGGGATTTCTTCTTCCGGTAACTGTTGCTGTGCTTGCGCTGCAGCATCGGCGGCTTCCTGCTCTGTCCTCTGTTCTGCCGATTTCTTGTCCAAAACATCGCGGATAGCATCTTTCCTGCGCTGTACTTCGTCTGCCATCTGCTGTTCCGGGCTGACCTGTTGCTGTTCCTCTGCCTGTTCTTGCACAGCCTGTTGCTGCTGGCCTGCATATAAGTCAGAAGTCCTGATATAGTATTTTACATCGCCAAACATCTGCGCCGGAGACAGCTTACTTTCATATACTCCGTTTCCTGATTCGCCGTTTTGAATCGTTCCGCCATTGTCCGATACCATAACAATATGATTTCCGTCATTTACTACGGCTAAATCGCCCGGCTGCGGAACATAATTCGCGGTATCTTCTATTAACTGGCCTTTTTCTTTTGCCGTTGCAACAAAATTATCTACATTAATTAAGTCCTGGTAATCCGTTCCAACCAGCGCCAGCCCCACAGTACGCGCACAATTCGTGCCGTCCTCTGCATTATATGTAATATGGCCTTGCAGGTTACGCATACGATCTACCGGGTTGGTAGACTGGTCGTTCATGGCAATATTTACCGCGTCGCCAAACTGTTTGTTGGTAACTGCGTTTGCGATTTTAGGCTGAATAAATTGCGCTTGCTGCTCTGCCGGTTGTTCTTCGGTAACAGGCTGTTCCGTGTTTTGCTGTGCTGTGTTTCTGAAAATGCGGTTTCCAACGTAGCCAGCACCGCCCATTAAACCGCCCTGGCCTAAACCGGCAACACCGCCGATAGCGGCAGCGTTTAACTGTTCCTCGTTCCATTCCAGCGGGTTTATAATCTGTCCGATGTTATTAATTTGACCTTGTGCGTATAAGTTTGTGCCGGTCTGTGCGCCTTCTTCCCAGGCGTTCTGTCCTGCATTTGTAGCTAAAAACTCGCCAATATTACGGACTTTACCCAAAATGCCTTTACGCATATTGTCGCCGAGAAGTCTGCCGATACCAACCGATTCAAGCAGGTTGCTTGCGCCTAATACTCCCAGGTTGCCGACAAAGTTCTTTGCCATAGCCTCCTGAACCTTGTCCATGTCAATATCTTCCAGATTAAGGCGCTTACCGCTTTCGTCCGTTGTCATTTCACGATACGTTCCACCGGATTCAGACGCGGCTTCAAGCGGTGTAGATGCGATAACATTTTTAATTAATGCGGCAGCGGGGCCACCTTTTGTCAACGCACCGGCAACGGACTTTAACCCTAATCTTGTTGCCAATGCTGCCAATGCTCCAGTACCCGCGGCTGTTGCGCCAGCAGGTAAGGCAGCAGACAAAATAGCGGCTTCTGCAGCCATTGCTGCGGTAGAGCCAAAACCACCGCCAACATCATAAGCAGCGCCGTTTGGATCAGAAAGATATTTCCACACACCGGACAGGCCGTTGCCGAAAATCTCACTGGCTGTATATTCGTGCGGCCTGCTGTACTCCTGCATTGTGTTCTGTGCGCTGTCGCCTAAACTACGCAGTGTTTCACTCCCGGTAAGACCGGCAAGGAAATCAGCCTGCCCTCCCAAAGTGCCAAAACCTTGTGCGGCAGCACCGCGTAAAAAGGAATTAAGGAAACCGGGTTGTTCCTGCTGTCCCGGTATTCCCTGCATAGCGTTGTTTGCCATGCCGTTTTCAACCAAGAAACGATTCCATTCCTCCTCACTGGGAGCAGCCATAGCATAATTGTTTTGCCCCAGTGCCGGGATGTTGCCAAAGTCATTATCAAAAGACTTAAACATTTCATCACGAGTTGCCATGTTTTAACATCTCCTTGCGTTCAAAAGTAATTGCTTCTCGTCCGCAAATTATTTTTTGCTTCTGTATTTTTCCGTAAGTGTCGCTATGTCATTGTCGGAAAGGTTATACCCTTTTTTACCGACGTATTCCCTGAAATTCTTAACTAAATCGTCTGAATAACCAAACTTGCCTACCTGCTGGTCGAAAAACGCTTGCAGGTTAGGAGCCTGCTGCGGAGCATACCCGGCTAAAGAATCCGCGTTTTGTTTCAAGAATCTTCCGTAGTGCATAAAGCGCCCTCTTTCGGATTCCGGTAACGTGCCGTCTTCAACCTTTTCCAACATCTTGTTGTATTCGTCCTGTATAACCTTTAATTGCTGGTTGGTTATGCCGGATAACAAACCGCTGTTGCTTCCTGCTCCGGTACGACCGCCATTCCGTATACCCATAGCCAACGCAATAGCCTGTTGTGGGTCGTAACCTTTGCTCACAAGGAAGTTATAAGTGTTCTCCGCCTGCTTCTGCTTGTACTGTTCCTGCAACTGCATTAACGCTATTTTGTTTTGCATCTGCTGTCCTGCTGTCCAAATAGCGTCCTCGCGTTTCTGCTGACGGGCTAAATTCCTGTCTGCAATCGCATTGTTTCGTAGCCATTTTTCTTTTTTCGATACAGCATCGGTAAGATAGAGTTTGCCAATATCCGGGTCAAGCTGTGCCAGCCTATATGCTCCTGCGCGGTATAAGTCGCTGTCAACAGGAACATTGTTAAGCTGTGCAGCAAGCGTTTCCGCCTGCTGCTTTTTGTTTGCCGCGTCCTGCTTTTGGTACAAGGCTATTTCCGGTGCCATAAGTTTAGCCGCGTCTTCGTAGGAATAACCTTTTTTGTTCATCAAATAATTAAGAACACCAACTTCGTATTCCTGCGGTGTCAAGCTCCTTGCAACATTCGCTCCGCCTTGTGCCAACACCTGTGTTGCGGTGGCGGGAGAAGCTACCGGAGCATTTCCTTGTGGCAAATTGTTTAACAAACCTAACTGCTGTGCTGTTGCGACCTGCTGTTTTGCCATGTTTTCGGCAGCTTCTTTTTCCCTTGTATCGTCAAATGTGCTTTTGTTCCATGCCTGCTCTACTGTTCCTGGGTTTACAACATCGTAAGGCATTTATCTCACCTCCGACTTAGCCGTTTTCTTCTAACCACTTAAGTGCAAGCTCCCTTGCAGCAGCATCTTCAATACTGGGCTGTGTAGCAAATGGATGCCATTCAAGGTTCGGGTCGTGACCGGGCATAGCGTAACCGTTTCCGATGTTTGCAGCCCCAGCCAATGTTGCTACGGCAGGAGTAAAGCCGCTTTGCGCCAGTGCAAGGCCAGCGTTATTAATGTCATTTACACTTCCCTCGCCCGGAATGTAGTCGTAGTTCGGATTTACGGGTGCTACATATCCACGCATAGCATCTCTAAAGTCGCCTGCGTATGAATTCGGTATCTGCTCTGCGCTTCCGCCGGTCGGATTAGCTACCGGAGTGTTGCCGGGGTTATATGCTACCGCGTTTGCCATTTTCTGATACTGTGCAGCCGGTGACATCAAACCGGTATTTTCGGTCG
>Ga0265298_10011635_pt1 | contig 10279 bp, 2 predicted proteins | sample AusTroGonzalo_MG_3_FD_193486 | JGI IMG/M metagenome (GOLD analysis project Ga0265298, IMG submission 193486) | Bovine rumen microbial communities from tropical cattle in Woodstock, Queensland, Australia - Gonzalo_01 | ecosystem: Host-associated > Mammals > Digestive system > Stomach > Rumen ... | reverse complement strand
ACGCCGACAAAAGAAGATATTAGGGAAATCGCCCGCATGATGAGGCCGGAGGACAGGCGGGAAATCGTCGGACTGATAGGGCCGAACATTGAAACGGAAGCGAATTATTGCGTCGAGTCCTCAGAGTGCGCTTACGTCTGCAAATGCGACGGCGTGCCGCTGGCGGCTTTTGGCGTGGTGAGGCAGAATCCGTTTGAGAATGTGGGCGTAATTTGGATGTTGGCGACAAGGGAAACGGCAAAGCATAAAGTATATACGGGCAAATGGACAAGGCGCGGAATCCGCGCCTTTTTGAATGATTGGGACTTTTTATATAACTATGTGGACGAGGGCAACGACAGGACGATTGCTTGGCTGAAATGGCTGGGCGCGAAAGTCTATCCTGCCGCGCCGTATGGGATTTACGGCTTGCCGTATCATAAATTTACCTTCGGGGAGGTCGAGTAACATGGGGCTGGTCGGAACCATTATCGGCACGCTCGGTACAGCATTTTTGGCGGGCCGTGCGGCAAAACAGCAATATGAAGTACAGGCGAGGCAGGCGGAAGCAAACGCGCAGCTGCAAGCGGCGGAAGCGGAAAACGCAATGCTGAACGCGCAGAAAGCAAACAAGAACGCGGAGGAAACCGCGCGCGTCAACGCGCAGAATGTAGAGGACGACAGAAGGAAAAAACTTTTATATATCAATCAGCAGAAAGCAAATATCGGCAAGTCCGGACTTGCGCTGACAGGCTCCGCCGCTTCCCTTGTGGATCAGAGCCGGGATGAAATAGATTACGAGACGGAAAAGAATCTTGTCAACGGGCAGCAGGACGTCTATAAACTGTTCGGCGTAGGCACAGATTACGCGAACCAGTCCCAAAATTACAGATGGCAGGAAGCGAATCTGAGGAAGAACGCCAGCGATTATAGGGCGGCTGGAAATCGGGCTTTTTGGAACAGTATGCTTGGCGGCGCGTTTTCGCTTGCTGGCAATCTATACAGCAGCAAGAGCAGCGCGGCAATAGAAAGCGGGACAAATAGCGCGAGCGGCACGGGGCAGTCGTGGGCGACAACGCCGAGTACAGTTTCCGGCAGCATATACAGGCAACCTTATAGCAGCAAGGGGTGGAAATTATGAGCAATTTCGCACCGTATCAGTCGCGCGTGCAGCTTGCCGCGCCGGAACAACACTATAACAAGCCCGCGAATCTTCATTACGACAATCCCGGAGAGCGCGCGTTGGCGCGGACAAACGCCGATACGGTTGGCGTGATTGTCAAGGGGTACAACGATTGGAAAGAGCAGTACGACAGCGGCAAAGTGATGGAGGCCAATAACGAATACAATCGCCTTATGTCGGAAGGCACGGCGGAGCTTATGCAGCGCAAACAGGAGAACGCGCTGAATATCGTGGACGATTACGACAAACTGCATCAAAAAGCATTGGACAAAGTGCGCAGACAATTTGGGGCGTTCATCAGTTACGGCAAGGCGGGGCAGGCTTTCAATATTTACACGGAGCGGGACAACAACACGCGCCGAAACAATATGATGAAGTATCAGCTTGCGGAAACGGAAGCGTACCACGAGACGCAGTTTAATAATCAGTTGACGTCTTGTCAGGAAATTGTTGCAAGCGGCGGATATTCTGACTTGGCGATTGATGCCGGATTAAATCGCGCCTTGCCACTTATTCAAGATCGTTACAAGAATTACGGCAAAGAAATGATTCAAAATCAAACGATGGCGGCAAAGCGTGGAATGGTTGAAAATGCGCTCGCGTTTGCAGCTTCTATGAACGATTACGCACGAATGAAAGATATATGCAATAAATACAAAGACGTAATCAGTCCGGCCAAAATGTCGTCCACTCTTGCAATAATCGGCAAGCGCAATCAGGAAGCGCAAACGCTTGCTTTTTATGACAGAATGTGGGCTGACCTTGGCCCCGGTGCTACGCCGGAGCAAGTTGACGAATGGATTGAAAAGAACTTCCAAGGGAAACAAAGCCAAGGACAAAATACAAGAGGACACAATCTCCCTTTGTTCAAGCAGTGGGACGATAATTGGGCGGATAGGCCGTTCAGTAATGGAACGCTTGGGACAAGCGGTTGCGCGCCAACGTCAATGGCAATGGCTTTGTCGTGGGCAGTTGGCAAATACATAAGCCCTGCCGAGGTGGCTGATTACGCGACAAACAACGGGCTTGTTGCCAGTGACGGCGTTCACGGTGCAGATTTTGTTCCTGCGGTGGCGGAGCATTACGGCGTAGAGATGAGGCAGACAAGCGATAAAGAGGAAGTCATAAGCCTTTTGCAAAAAGGCATTCCCGTTGTCGCTGCGCACGATCCGGGAATGTTTACGGATTACGGTCATTTCCTTGTTTACTCCGGCATTGACGCAAACGGCAGGGTTATGATTAACGATCCGAACGGCGGCGTCCGGCACAGCGACGACGCTACATTTTCTCTTGATGAAATATTTAATCAAGAAAGCGCGGATTACTATGTGATTGACAGTGCGCCGCAAGCTGACGGCGTGGGCGCGGTTTACGATGAAAACTTTTACAGAATGGACTTGGAGGAAGCAAAGCAAAAAGGCCGTGCTGACTACAATCATAGATACAATGCGTACAAGGCGACGGAGAATATAACGATAGGTAAAGCACAGGACGAGATGCAGGACTTGATGAATCAGGGCGTTGTTGACATTGAGCAATACAGGGCCATTGTAGATAAATATGCTTATAACGATCATACCCGCATTGCTATGGAAAAAACGGTTTCTGCAATCGAGCGCCGGAACGAGAAAGCTGCGGAGCAGGGAGCAAAAGGCGCTCCGTCTGTAAAGATTGATGCAGATATGCGGGACTATATTGAACAAAAAATAGCAAGCGGCGAAAATAAATCCGATATTTATGAATGGCTTGCAGGGCAGGGCGTAACGTCTGCCACAGAGTTAAACAAAGTCGCAAAGTGGATGAACGATTACAAGTCTAATAGCGGCGTTTTCAAGCTTCCGTTGTCCAGCATCAGACAAAGCATAAGCGATTATCAGTTTGCGAAGAATGCAGAGAAGGCCGTTCTTGGCAACAAGATAGACAGAATTGCAAAATATGAATATCGTCAATGGCTTGCTGAACATGAAGGCAAAGTGCCGGAGGACATGGAAGCCGTTGTGCCTGAGATTGTTGAGCGTGTTAAACAGGCTTATACAGAAATGTATATCAGCAACGATAAATATTATCCGAACGAATGGATTCCATACTGGGAAGAAGTACAAGCATCTAAGGCCGATCTTATCGTCAATGGTTACTATCCGTCGTTTGTAAAGTCAAATGAATCGGTTCCGGGCGCTGACGAAGTGTACGAACTTATCCGCCTTGACGGTTCGGGAAAAGACTTGAAAACCGCAGCGGAAATTATGGCAATGAAGGGAGCGGCAGGAAATGTTAAGCGATGAAGAATTTGCAGCTTTTAAAGCCGAACGAGGGCAACAAGACGAGCAGATATATGATACCAAAAGCCTGTTAGATTTCCACCGCACTATTCAATATCAGGCAGAGCAATCCGTTTCCGACAAAGCCGCTAATGTATGGCATTCGTTTTGGAATGGTGTAAAAAGCGTTGGACGTGGTACAGCACAGGGTTTACTTGCCAATCAATACGATAACTATGTCCACGCAGAGGAAACGCCAGCAGAAGTTACGGACGATGACGCAGACTTGGATTCGCTTCTTGCAAAGCAACTGGCCGGACGTGACGCCATGACGGCTGTTGCAAATTCAGACTTTTTAAAGCCGCGTGAAGTACGCGCAGAAAGCGCCCTTGGACAATACGCATACAACGCTGTAGAAGGGATAGGACAACTTGGAGCGCAGGCATTCATGGCGGCAATACCGGGAATTGGCGAAGTGGCCGCTCCTGCTTCTATGTATTACCAGATTCTCGGTTCGGAATATGATGAGCTGCGGGCGCAGGGAGTTGACCATGACACGGCGTATACTGCGGCACAAGCAAACGCTGTAATTCAATCTCCAATGGAGTATTTGAGTTTAACAAAAATGATGAAGCGTATTCCGGCAAATACTGTGGCCGGGCGCAAATTCAGAATGTTTGTTGACAAAGTATTGACCGAAGTAGGAACGGAGGCATTGCAACAGCTCCCGGAAGATATTTCTAAAATTTATGCAATGAATCCCGAAAAGACCGCTTCTGAAATTGCAAGCATGGCATGGGATCAAAAAGCCGAACTTTTTGGAAATATGGTATATGCGGGATTTGTCGCCGCGCCGGCCGCTTTGCTTGGCGGTGGAATTAACATGGCGGTTAGTCGCAATGAAATCAACCGTGCAATCCAGCGCGAAATTTACAACGAAAGCATGGAACACGTTGAAAGCACGGTCAATCGTATCAAGGAAACGGGCGTGAATCCTGCTTACGCTGCCGCCGTTGTCAACGACAATATGCAGAATCAAAATGTATATGTGGACGGCGAGGCGCTTTATGGCTACGCGCAGGAGAAAGGTATTGAGAAGGTCGCTGAATCTCTTGGCGTATCTGTGGACACGATAGAAAAAGCCGCCGCAGACGGTAACACCATTGACGTAAATATTGGCAATTTCGAGGCGACGAGCGCGGCCTTCGACGGCTTCTTGGACGCGGTGAAAGACGATACGGCCTTTGAGGACGGCGGTTATACTGTCAATAAGGATAGGCAGGAGCAGGCTTGGGCGGAGGCAAAGAAGAAACAGGAAGATGCGGTTCGCACTGAGCTTGACAGAATTGAAGGCGAAATGAGAGAGGCCGCAAAGGCCGCAGGCATAAAAGCAGACGTGACGAAAGAAATGATAAATCTTTTGTCGCGCGCGCGTATGTGGAACAACCCCGCAGAGGTATTGAAGAAGCTTAGTGTCCGTTATGGCGAAACTGCGGAAGGGTACGCGCAATTCGCGGGCGAGAACGCGGAAACCGCCGACAAGGTAAAGCTGGCCGAGGCACAGCAAATGGAAGCGGAAGGCAAGGCGGCAGATGCGATTTATAAACAAACGGGCTGGTTTAAGGGGATTGACGGTAAATGGCGGTTTGAGATTGCCGATGATTTGAACGCAGTTTCTTTTGATGCTCTCCAAAAATTCGGGGAAGTTCCGCTTTCCCGTGTGTATTATAACGAGGCGCTTTTTAACGCATATCCGATTCTTAGGACGGTAAAAGTCAAGCTTGATCCGAACATGGAGGAAAACACAAACGGCGAGGCCGACGTGCTGAATTTTGAAATCGCGTTGAACGGTAGCCATATTGACAACGATGCAATGAAATCAACGCTTGTGCATGAAGTCGCACACTTGATTCAGACAATCGAGAATTTTGCCGCTGGCGGTTCTGCGGACGACGTTCGCGACGCGCTGAAAACGCTTGGACAATATAAACAGGAATATGACAATCTGGACGATTTTACCCTTTATGAGCGTATCGGCGGCGAGCAGGAAGCGCGGGAAGTATCTCGTAGGGCAAGGCTCGAACAGCATCTTGCAGCCTTGAATGAAAGGATTGAAGAAGCAAAGAAAAACGGTAATGAAGAAGAAGTCCGGCGCGCTACGTTCGCGAAAACAATTTTGGAGCGGCAGAAAAATCAAATGCCTACGCCGCACACAAGCGACGCGCTGATTGTTTTCGACGATATTGAAATTCCGTATTCGCAAAAACGGGAAGAAAGTCCCGCAGGAGAAAAAACGGCGGCGGAGAAAAACACAATAAAAGCAAAAACCCCATGGCGGGACGGAAGCATTGATCGGGCTGTGTTTGATGAATACCTAAACGAAGGTATCATGGCAAGCGTTCAAGCAGATATAGAACAACAGATTACTAAGAATATTGATTTTAATAATGTTGTAGATATTGACGCATTGTTACGCGCAAGAGAGGCCTTGCCCACAATATATGAATTGAGGACATGGGCATTAACTAATGAGATAAAAAACAATAAGCAATATTATGATTTATATGCAACAAAGTTAGAATATGCAAGGAGGTGCTTCGACAATGACGAAAGAGTTGTTCGAAAAAGCGAATCGTTTGACGGAAACAAAGGACAGGGAAGAGAAGATCAGGTTGGCAATGGAACTCTTCGGAATGTCGCGGGAGAGAGCGGAAGAAGCGACGGACGAGGCAATGAAAATGTATCGCGAATAGCGAATGAGTACAGCGAAGGACGCGACCATTTTATTGAACTATTAAACGATATGGAGCAAAAAAAGCGCTTGCCGGGAGCAAGCGCTTTTTCTACGTCTGAAACAGTAATACAGAACGGCGACGGATCGGCTTCTGTTGTATATAAATCAAATTTGAACCGCGATATTGTGGAAGCACAATCTAAGCGTCTGGAAGAATTTGCAAAAAAATATGGAGGAAATTTTTCTCCCGCAGACAGGGCTGCATATTTTACTGCAAGTGTAAACGACTTTGAAACCAAAAAAACGGAATTGTTGAAAAAAGGAATTGACGAAGAACAAGCAATTAAAGAGGCGCGGGAGTTTGCGGAAAAAGAAGCCATAAAACGACGTATTGGTTTTAATAAGGACGCAGATATAGCATTTCAAAATAAAGGCCGCTCTAATCAGAGCGGCCTTTCTTATGCCCAAAACCGCAAGGGCGATTTTAACCCGAATACCAATATTATCACGCTTTTCAAAGGCGCGGACGCATCCACTGTCATCCATGAAACCTGGCATTTCTTTGTCGAGCAAATGTGGCAGACGGTTCAAGACGGCACGGCATCGGAGCAGACCGTAAAAGACTTTGAAACGCTGATGAATTACTCCGGCATGACAATGGAGGAATGGGCGGCGGCAGATATTGACGGACGCCGCAAGGCCCATGAAAAGCTGGCGGAGGCTGGCGAATCCTACATCATGGAAGGGAACGCTCCTTCCCATGAACTCCGGCGCGTATTCAAGAAGTTTGCGCAATGGTTACGGGACGTTTATAGGACGCTACAACGGAGCGAGAACTACGCAGAACTGACGGACGAAGTGCGCGAAGTCTTTGACCGTATGCTTGCCGCCGAAGATGACATTGCCGAAATGGAGCGCATTAACGGCTATTTCTCTAAACTGCCCGACGCAATCACGGAAAATATGAGCGACGAAACGCGGGCGAAGGTAGAGGACTATATCGCAAAGGCACGGGAAAAAGCCGTGTATATCCTTACCCGCCGCGCGCTGAAAGATTACTCCAAGAAGCGGCGCGAAGAAGTCAAGAAATTCAAGGAAGAAATTCGCCCGCGCGTGGAGGAAGAAGTCAGCAAGCGGCCTGTGTATGCGTGCGGATATGACAAAGCGGACGCGGCCCGGTTCAGAATGCTGCGCGACCAACAAGCGGGCATTGGCATTTGGACGGCGGACGATTTTATTGATCGCGCGTTTGCTGCCGATGTTTCTGCAATACAAAATGAAGTCGCGCATCTTGCGGCGGCCATGAATCCGAAGAATTGGAAGAAGGGCCTTTCCGATGTACGCGCGGACTATGTGAAGCAGAGAGATGAAATACTAAAGCCAGCACTTGACGCCCTTGAAAAAGGTATGGGACAGGGCGTCGATATTGTCCAGCAGGAAGGAAGGGACGGGCGCGGCGTTCGCGTTTCCAATAACGCGCAGTGGTATCGCGATTTTTACGCGGAACATAAACGCAAGCCGAACAAAAAGGAACTTCAAGAAATGGCGCGCCTGCTTGTTTCCGGCGACACGAACGCGCCGAAAGTCGAAGGCTGGACGCCGACGAGCGCGGAAGTTGCGCAGGCTATGGCGGCAGAAGGGGAACGCCTTGCGGATATTGAACGCCATATTGAAGCGTGCAAAGCAATCGAGGACAGGCTTGCAAAGCTGAACGAGAACTACAACGAAACGAGCGCGGTAGGGAGCGAGAGGTTCCTGCTTGAAGCGAATATGACGGCGGAGCAATACGGATATTCCAGCGCTGACGAAATGATGAAGGATATTGAGCAAAGCCCGACAAAGACGAAAGCGGTCAATCAGAGAATCAATGAAATCGTTGCGGAAATGTCCAACGAGAACGAAAAAGAGAATTACGAAAACGCAATCCGCGAATCCCTCTACAATGAGGACGAGGCTTTGCTTATCGGCGTAGAGCAACAGCTTATCGAGGAATACGCCGAGAGAGCAAAAGAACGGCAGGCCGTCCAAGAGCAGAGAAGAGAAGAGCGGAAAGAACAGGCGAAGATTAACGCACAAGTCGCTGCCGCACGGAAGCAACAGGCAAAGAACTTGGCGCGGGCCGATCTCGCCAAAATGAACATGAAGGAAGCGACGCGCACAAGTAAATTTATGACGGCGGAGCGAAACGCGGCGGTCAAGTGTGCGCAGCTCCTCGCGAAGAAGAAATTCGACGAGGCATTGACGCAGAAGAATCTGCAAGCGTACTGGCACGCAATGGCATCGGAGAGCATCAAGATTGCCCGTCGGAAAAAGCAGAATGAGAAATTTGTAAAGGCGCAAGTGAAGCTAAAGCCGGAAGCATGGCTGAACGAAACGCACTTTGCGGCAATCAGTAAGCTTTTCGAGCGCATGGGGATTGCGCGGCCTGTCCATAAAGCGGCGGCTGAAAACGCTGAGTACCAAACGCTTGACGCATACGCAACGGCAATGGAGGAGCAGTTTGACTGCGTGGATATTCCGCTGTGGATTCTTGACGGGAATATTCCCATTAGCGACATTAACATGCTGACCTTGGAGCAGTACGAAGATGTTGTCAACACGATCAAGAATATCAAGGCAATCGTCAAGGCACAGAAAGGCGTCAATACGTTCAATCGGCAGGAAACGTGGGAAAACACAAAACAGTTTATGATTGACAAGCTTTCTGAGCTGAAAACCATTTGGAAGCCAAACCCGAACAAGCCGACGAAAGCAACGGCAATGGAGCGTTTCACGGCATCTTTGGAAACGCTTGACAGCTTCTTGGAGTATCTTGACGATGCAACTTATGGCTGGTTCTCTCAGACTTGGGGGAACATGATTAAACGTGCGTCAGATAAAGAGTACGAGTACCGGGAAGCATACGACAAAGCAGACGCGGAGGCTTTGAAGAAATGGCTGCCCGACGAGGCGGCGGAAAAAGCGGCTAATGAGGAAGTCTATTACGATGAGCTTGGAAACTCCGTAACAAAGCATACGCTTGTCAAAATGCTCATCAATCTTGGCAACAAAGAGAACTCTCAGCGTCTTTGCGAAACGGTTCCCGTAGGTTTTGAAAAGGGGACTATTTGGGTTATTCCTGACACTGTGGAGAATCGGCAGGCCGCAGCGGAAACGACAAGGCAAAACCTAATTACTTTCCTTGGGCGTGTGCTGACAAAAGAAGATGTGGAATACGCACAGCGGAAGATTGACGCGGCTGAAATGTTCTGGGGCGAAAAGAACGAGCTGGAAAAGCGAGTGAAAGGCTTCGGCTTGAAGAAGGTAGAAGCTACGCCCGTAGAACTTCATATCGGTGAAGGCTTGCTTAACAATGAAGTCGTCGTTCTTCGCGGCGGTTATTTCCCGCTGATGCGGAACGGGGAAACGGGTTCACATTCCGCCAATGCGGAAGTAAACGACGCCGATCCGTTACAAGGCAGACGAATCAGAACATATCACACAAACACAAGCGCGACGAAGGCAAGGACGAACGCGCGTTACCCGGTCAATCTTTTCCCCGGAGCGGAAACGCAATGGATTTATGAATCTATTCACGACCTTTGCTGGCGGGAAACGATGAACGATTTCCGGCGCGTGCTGAATGACCAAGAGCTTTTTGCGACGCTGAAAAGCAAAGTCGGCGTGGCAAGAATGCAAGCCTTCAAGGAAATGCTGGAGTATTCCGCCGATCCGCAAGGCAACAGCAAATCCTTGTCTGAGTTTGAGAAGCTTCTTGGCGACCAAATAAACTGGCTCCGGCAGCGTACTTCGCACGCAGTTATTATGCTGAATCTCAAAGTCATTGCGCAGAACTACGCAAACGCGCTGCTGTATGGCAACGCGATTGAGGGCTACACAATGGCGGACAATCTGAGCGCGCTTGGGACGTATATGCTGAAATACCATTTGCCGGGAAGCCACGCGGAAATGGTTGACTTTGTTTTCTCGAAGTCGTCCTTCCTGCGTGAGCGGTGCGAACTCCCTGATATTACCGTCCGCGATATAGTGGACGAGAAAAAGGAATTTGCTTGGGAGAAATTCTTCCGTGAAGTCGGCATAAAAGCAATGGCCATGACGTATAACGCAACGGCAATCCCAAACTGG
>Ga0265298_10011634_pt1 | contig 10279 bp, 6 predicted proteins | sample AusTroGonzalo_MG_3_FD_193486 | JGI IMG/M metagenome (GOLD analysis project Ga0265298, IMG submission 193486) | Bovine rumen microbial communities from tropical cattle in Woodstock, Queensland, Australia - Gonzalo_01 | ecosystem: Host-associated > Mammals > Digestive system > Stomach > Rumen ... | reverse complement strand
GTGGTATCTAACCGAACAAAATTAATGGATTCCCCCGAAAAAAACAACGGAAATCGCTACATTTGCAAAAAGCAATGCGCATGAAAAGACTGATCCTGGCTACCATCGGCCTCCTGGCCGCCCTCTCCTCCTCCCGTGCCGACGAAGGCATGTGGCTCCCCGCCCTCATTTCCCAGCGGGTGGCCGACATGCAGGCCAAAGGCCTCAAACTGCAGGCCGAAGACATCTACAGCGTGAACCACGCTTCCCTCAAGGACGCCGTGGTGCTGTTCGGCGGAGGCTGCACCGGCGAACTGGTGAGCGACCAGGGCCTGCTCTTTACCAACCACCACTGCGGTTACAGCTACATCCAGAAGCATTCCAGCGTAGAGCACGACTACCTCAAGGATGGCTTCTGGGCCATGAACCAGGCCCAGGAACTGCCCAACCCGGGGCTCAGCGTCCGCTTCCTGGAAAGGATGGAGGATGTCACCGCCGCCGTGCTCAAGGGCTGCGACAAAGCCAAGAACGAGCAGAAACGGGAAGAGCTCATCAAAAAGCATATCGGCCAGATCAAGGAATCGGCCGAAAAGGAAGGGAAGGGCTTCGTGGCGCAGGTGGCGCCGCTTTTCTACGGCAACCAGTACTTCCTCTACGTCTTCCGCGAGTACCGGGATGTGCGGCTGGTCGGCGCGCCGCCGTCCTCCATCGGCAAGTTTGGCGGAGAGACCGACAACTGGATGTGGCCCCGTCACACCGGCGACTTCTCCATCTTCCGCATTTATGCCGATGCCGACGGGAATCCGGCCGATTACGCCGAAACCAACGTCCCCTACCGCCCCAAAAAGTCCTTCACCATCTCCCGCGCCGGGGTGAAGGAGGGCGATTTCACCTTTGTCTATGGCTGCCCCGGCTCCACCCAGGAATATGTGCACTCCGAGGCAGTGCGCTACATCCAGGACATCTCCGACCCCGAAAAGATTGCCCTGCGCACCAAACGCCTGGAAATCATGCACAAATACATGAGCCGGAGCCAGGCGGTACGCATCCAGTACTCCTCCAAGTACGCTTCCGTGGCCAATGCCTGGAAGAAATGGCAGGGAGAGGAAAAAGGCCTCCGGAAGAACCGGGTGGTGGCCGTGAAACAGGCCTATGAAAAGCGTTTTGAGGCGTGGGCCGTGGGAACCCGCTACGAGGGCCTTACCCGGCAACTGTACGAGCTCTACGCCTTCCGGGAGCCCATCTACCGCGCCTACGAGTATTATAATGAGACCGTCCGCACCATCGAAAGGCTCAAGCTGGTGAATGGCCGCCTGGACAGGAAAGACTATTACCAGCCCATTGACGAAGAATGCTTCGTGGCCATGATGACGGCTTTTGACAACGCCCTCAACGACAGCTTCAAACCGGAATACTTCCGCCAGAAAAGGGACGAATTCGGCTCCATGGAGGCCTGGAAGGACGCCCTGTTTGCCAATGACGAGCTGGCCCGCGAACTGGCCCGGGCGCTGGACGACTATTACACCCGGTACCTGGTTCCGCAGGTAACCGAATACAGCAAGAACATCAACCTCCGCTACCGCGAGTACATGCAGGGCCAGATGGAATTCGAGCCCGACAAGGCGTTCTATCCGGATGCCAACCTCACGCTCCGGATTGCCTATGGCCACGTGGAAGGCTACCGTCCCAGCGACGCCATCTACTACCAGCCAGTCTCCACCCTGCGGGGCATCATGGAGAAAGACAATCCCGAGATCTTCGACTACAACATCCCGCAAACGCTCCGGGACATCTACGCGGAAGGCGGCCACGAGGCCCAGCCCGTGTGTTTTCTGGCCACCAACCACACCACCGGCGGCAATTCCGGCAGCCCGGTCCTCAATGCCGAAGGGCAGCTGGTGGGCATCAACTTCGACCGGGTCTGGGAAGGCACCATGAGCGATCTGGTCTTCGACCCCGAGATTTGCCGGAACATCTCCCTGGACATCCGCTACCTCCTTTTCAACATCGAATATATCGGCCATGCGGCCTACCTCTTTAACGAAATGACATTTGCAGACTGATGAAAGACAGCGCACTGGTGGTTGTAGACATGCTCTACGACTTTATTGACGGCACCCTGGCCTGCGGCAACGCAGAACAGGCCGTCCGGCAAACCCTTCAGTACATTGAACGGGAAAAGGTGTATCCCATCCTCTTCGTGCGGGACCACCATCCGGCCAATCACTCCTCCTTCGCGGCCCAGGGCGGTCCCTGGCCGCCCCACTGCGTGCAGGGCACCCGCGGCGCCGCCATCCATGAGGCGCTGGCCCCCTTCGCCGAGGAAGACCTCATGTTCTACAAAGGCGAAAACCAGGCCCTGGAGCAGTACAGCGGCTTCGAGGGCTGCAACAGCGCCGGCCAGAGCCTGGGTGAAGTCCTCCAGCTCATGGAAATCAAGAACGTGCTGGTGTGCGGCATCGCCACCGAATACTGTGTCTTGAACACGGCCGAAGACCTGCACAAGGCCGGTTTCCGTGTCCACGTGCTCCGGGATTGCCTCGCCTGGGTAGATCCCCAAGGTCACCTGGACGCCCTGAAGAAAATGGAAGCCGACGGGATCAAGATTATCTGAAGCCATCGGCCATAACAGTTTCACTCCGCCCTCGTGGCGGAGTTCTTTTTATAAGGCTGGGGCAGCTACTCGCCAGAGGCCGAGACCTGCCGCCGGCGGCGGAGGAGAGGATCCAGGGCGGCGATGACGCCGGGGAGGAGGAGGAAGACGAAGAGCAGGATGACGGCCGTTCCCACCGCCAGGCTCCGGAGGATGGAGGCGATAACCGGGTCGGACATGATGACCGACATCACGTAGGGCACGATGGCCAGGATGAGACCGGAGGTCAGGATGGAATGGGAAGCCCCCTGGAAGGCTGTCTGCAGGGCATAGGGCACATCCCCGTCCCGGCGACCGGCCAGGTAGTAGGACATGAGCAGGATGGTATAGTCGATGGTGGCCCCCATCAGGATGCCCTGAATAATCAGATAGGACATGTAATACAGGGAGTGACCGCCCAGGCCGCTGGCCCACACATTGGCATAAATACCGGAAAGGATGGTCATGACCAGCGGAATGGGAATGAGGGCCGATCGGAAGTTGAAGGCCACGATGAGGAAGATGGCCAGCACCGTGAGGAGCGTGAGCAGCAGCAGTTCCTGCGGGAAACCGTCCTTGAGCTCCTTGTACATCTCCGACTCCCCTACCCAGTAATGCGGCTTGTGCAGCGCGGCATCGGCGGCAGCCCGCACCCGGTCCACATGGGCGAAGGCCGACTCCGACTCCCGCTCGTAGTCGCTCAGCACCACGGCGGCCGACAGCGTCGGTTCACGCAGCATCCCTACCCGCTCCATCAGTTCTTTCCGGGCCGATTCCACGCCCTCCCGGGCCTCATCCGGCACCAGCGGCGCCAGGACGGGGTCCTGCAGCAGCGTATCGGCCACGTAATCGAGCAGCACGCCGGGGGCGATGGCCGTTTCCGGATCAAAGTCGCGCCGGGCGCCGCCATACAGGAACAGCAGGTCCACCTGCTCCCGCTTCACATCCAGTCCCGCCCGGGAAAGCGCCCGATATACCTGGCGGGAGGTATAACGGCGGGGAGAGAGCACCATATCGAGCAGTTCCTCCTGGGGCGTCGGAAGCGTCGGAGGCGCCACCTCTTCCACGACCGGCTCCGGCAAGGTTGCCTCGGCCACGATGGGCACAGGCACCGGCAATTCGTACGGCACCGAGAGGGTGCTGTCGGGCAGCGGGACAATCAGGGGGCCCGGCACGACGGGCTCGGCGGGACCGGCGGCCAGGACCGAATCCACCTGGGCCTGCGAGCGCACGAAATCGGCCCGCATCTGCGGGGAAACGAAGGCGGCATAACGCCGGTTTCCCATCACCTTATCCCGCACCACGGCCATGAAATCCGGCAGGCTCAGGAGGCCCTTCTGCTTCCCGGCCAGGCGGTAGGCCATGGACACCTGGTTCTTGTCCCAGCCCAGGAACGCGGCCATCCCGGCGGCATCGCGCTCCTTGATCACTTCTTCGTAAACCAGGCGCGGATCCTTGACGACAGGCTCCGGCACCTCAGGCGCGAGGGCCTGCGACTCCTCCGGCTCGGACTCCGTAACCGTTTCTTCCACAGATACTTCCACCGCGGCAGGCACTTCTTCCTGCGCCGCTTCTTCTACCAGGGCTTCTTCCACCAGCGCCTCTTCCACCACCTGCGGGGCCGGGGCCAGGAGCCGGTCGGGACGAAGGTCCACCTGCACCAGGCCCTGGGCCGACAAGCTGTCCAGCAGATCCTGGATTTCCTGGAAACTGAAGCGCTCCGTGCGCGCGGGATGCTCGTGGGCATAGTACACCAGCCGGAGCATGTCTTCCGGCAGGGCGGGCGCCTGCTCCCCGGCGCTTTGGACCATCTCCTGCAGCTCGTCCACTGTGCGGGGGCGCAGCACCAGCGAAGGATAGCTGATGCCCTGCTGCACGCGGGGATCGGCCTGGATACGTTCCAGCATGGCCGGAATGGCCTGTTCCTCCCCAGTATCGTACAGAAGCAGGAGGGTGTTCACCTCGCTGCGGACCTCGCTGGCCTTGCTGTTCCAGTCGGGGGCGAAGTAGAGCTGGGTGCGCCGCTGCAGCAGGGCGAAACACACAAAGGCGCCCACGAAAAGGATGGCCAGCGGCACCCGGAAACGATACTGGAAACGGGCCATGAAGGCCGACGGGAACTGCAGCATCTTCTTGGCGCTGCGTTCGATGGCCTTGTCAAACCAGATGATGAGACAAGGCAGTACCGTGAAATTGCACAGCAGCGAAAGGGCCACCCCTTTGGACAGGACGAAGCCCAGGTCGGCCCCGATCTTGAGTTTCATGAACACCAGCATGAGCAGGCTCACGATGGTGGTGAAGGCGCTGCTCAGGATAGAGGATGCCGCACCGCCGATGGCCTTTTCCATGGCCGGCACCGGCGCCCGTCCCAGCTGTTTTTCCTGCCGGTAACGGTTCATCAGGATGATGGAGTAGTCCATGGACAGCACCATCTGCAGGATGGCGGCCAGGGAATTGGTGAGCATGGACACGCTCTCGAAAAAGGCGTTCGTCCCCATGTTGATGGCCACGGCAAAGCCGATGGTCGCCAAAAAGAGCGGCACCTCCATGAAGGAGGCGCTCATGACCAGCAGCACCAGGAAAACGAAGAGGACGCCCGTGGCCAGGGTCTGGGGAAGGTCGGCCGGCATGAGGTCGTTTCCGTCCACGACCAGGTTTCCCTCCGTGCGCATATACTGCTGGATGGCAGGCATTTGCTGCTCCATCAGGTCCATTCCCTGCTTCATGGGCGAAGCTTCGGGCAGGTACAGGGTCATGTCCCCGTTGATATGCACGTGGGGAATGAGCAAGACGCTGCCGATAACCAGCAGCGCCATGGTCACGAACAGGGCTATCCTGTGGCGGACCAGCCAGCGGGGGATGGTATCAGTCCAGGTCATCCACGTCTGTCACAGCCGCGCCCGTACCCATCAGATAGGCCTTCATGAACTCGTTCAGGTCACCGTCCAGCACGCCCTGGGTATCGGCCGTACTCACGCCGGTGCGGAGGTCCTTCACCAGTTTGTACGGATGCAGGACATAGTTCCGGATCTGGGAACCCCATTCGATCCGCTTTTTCTGGCCTTCCAGTTCGGCCTGTTTTTCCTGACGTTTCTTGAGTTCGATATCGTACAGGCGCGATTTGAGGATGAGGAGGGCCCGCTGGCGGTTGTCCTGCTGGGAGCGGGTTTCCGTATTCTCCACCATGATGCCGGAAGGCAGGTGACGCACCCGCACGCCGGTTTCCACCTTGTTCACGTTCTGGCCGCCGTGGCCGCCGCTGCGGAAGGTATCCCATTCCAGGTCGGAGGGATTGATCTCGATATTGATGCTGTCGTCCACCAGGGGATAGACAAAGACGCTGGAGAAAGTGGTCTGGCGCTTGCCCTGGGCGTTGAAAGGCGAGATGCGCACCAGGCGGTGCACACCGTTTTCGGCCTTGAGATAGCCGTAGGCGTAATCCCCTTCCACTTCGATGGTGCAGCTCTTGATACCGGCCTCTTCCCCTTCCAGGAGCGAAGTGACGGTATATTTATAGCCGTTGCGCTCACACCAGCGCAGATACATGCGCATGAGCATGGCGCTCCAGTCGTTGGCCTCCGTGCCGCCGGCGCCGGAATTGATGGTGAGCACGGCGCCCAGGTTGTCGCCTTCCCCACCCAGCATGTTCCGCAGTTCCAGGGCCTCCACGGCCTCCGTGGCCTGCCGGAACGCCTGGTCCAGCTCGCGGGTCTCGTCCGTCTCCACCACTTCCTCCTCACCGCCGCCGCCCAGGCTCTCCTTCGCAAAATCATAGAGCACCTCCAGGTCGTCGGCCAGGCCACGGGCCTTGTCAAAGTCCGTCACCCACGACTTGATGCCGGAAAGCTTCTTCATGAAAGCCTCCGCGGCCTTGGGGTCTCCCCAGAAGTCCGGAGCCAGCGTCTCCTGCGTCTTGTCGGCCACTTCCCTGCGCTTCCCGGAGATATCCAGACAGCCTTCCAAGCCCTGTATCCGATCCTGTAAGTCCTTGATTTGTTCCAGCGTAATCATACGACACATGTAATAGTTTGCAAAGATAGACAAAAGCCGCGGACTTGCCAAAAAGTAAAGCGGCAAGAATCTTGCAATTCTCCCGCCGAATGGCTAATTTTGCGTAGCTATGGCAAGTATCGGCATATTCGATTCCGGCAGCGGCGGACTCTCCGTCTATCGGGAGCTGGTGAAACTGCTCCCGCAGGAGCGCTATATCTATTTTGCCGACAACGCCCACTGCCCATACGGAGAAAAAACGGCCGCCTACATCCAGGACCGCGCCCGGGAAATCACCCGCTTCCTCCTGGGGAAAGGGGCCGATATCATCGTCGTCGCCTGCAACACCGCCACGGCGGCCGCCATCGCCACCCTCCGGGCCGAATTCCCGGATGTGCCCTTCATCGGCATGGAACCGGCCGTAAAGCCCGCGGCGCTGGGCACCCGGAGCGGCGTCATCGGTGTCCTGGCCACCGCCGGCACCCTCAAAGGCTCCAAATACCTGCACACCCGCGGCCGCTTCGAGGACGACGTCCGCATCGTGGAACACGTGGGCCAGGGCTTTGTGGAGCTGGTAGAAAACGGCATCCTGGACGGCCCCGAGGCCGAATCCGTCGTATCGGCCTCCCTGCGTCCCCTGCTGGAATCCGGGGCCGACACCATCGTGCTGGGCTGCACGCACTATCCTTTCCTGCGCCCGCTCATCGAGCGGCTCTCCGGTCCCGGGGTACAGGTGATCGATCCCGCCCCCGCCGTAGCCCGCCATGCCGCACACATCCTCTCCGCCCGGGCCATCCCCACCGGCGAAGGCCCCTTCTCCCTGGAGCTCCATGCTTCCGGAGACACCGCCTCCCTGCACCGGATATGCCAATTATTCCAGTTATGAAAAGATACATTCTGCTGCTAGGCTGCCTGTGGTCCCTGCTTGCGCAAGCGCAGGTGACAACCGGCGTCGAGGTCCTTCGCAGCTACGGCTTCGAGGAGCTTCAGGGCAAGCGCGTAGGCCTGGTCACCAACCCCAGCGGCGTGGACCGGAACCTGCAGTCCACCATCGACATCCTCTTCGAGGCCCCCGAGGTGAACCTGGTGGCCCTCTTCGGCCCGGAGCACGGCGTCCGCGGCGACGTCTATGCCGGCGACCATGTGACCGATTCCAAAGACCCAAAAACCGGCCTTCCCGTCTATTCCCTCTACGGCGCCACGCGGGAACCCACCCCCGAGATGCTCAAAGGCATCGACGTCATGGTCTATGACATCCAGGACGTGGGCACGCGCAGCTATACCTTCATCTCCACCCTGGGCCTGGTCATGCGCGCCTGCGCCAAGGCCGATGTGGAAGTCCTCGTGCTGGACCGGCCCAATCCCCTGGGCGGCCTCAAGGTGGAAGGGCCCTATGTAGAAGACGGATACTACTCCTTTGTGAGCCAGTATCGCATTCCCTACATCTACGGGCTCACCGTGGGCGAACTGGCCGGACTCATCAACGAGGAAGGCCTCAACCGCGGGCAGAAGGGAGACCAGCCGCCGCTCCGCTGCCGGCTCAACGTCATCCCCATGCGCGGCTGGGAGCGCCACATGCTTTTCAAGGACACCGGCCTTCCCTGGATCCTCCCCTCGCCCAACATTCCTTCCCAGGTATCGGCCCTGTGCTATCCGGCCTCCGGCATCTGCGGGGAATACGGCTACCTGAATACCGGCGTGGGCTATACCATCCCTTTCGAGACCTTCGCCGCCCCCTGGGTGGATGCCGATGCCCTGAAGGCCCTCCTGGACAGCTACGCCATCCCGGGCGTGGCCTTCCGTACCATCCATTACAAACCCCTTTCCGGCTCCCTGGCCGGCAAGCTGGTGCACGGCGTCCAGTTCTTTTTCACCGACTGGGAAGCAGCTCCCGTCACGCTGGTCCAGTTCTATGTGATGCAGGCCGTGAACCAGCTCTGGCCCGACCATTCGCCCTATCCCATGAAGAAAACTCGCATGATGGATATCGTTTGTGGTACGGATTATGTAAGAACCCATTTCGGAGACCGTCTTATGGTGGACGACATCGTTGCCTTTTGGAACAAGGATACCGAAGACTTCCGGACGCTCTCCCAGAAATATTATTTATACCGTTAACCTTTAAAACACTGAAGCCATGAAAAGAATGTTGACATCTGCCGTTTCCCTGGTACTGGTCCTTTCCCTGGTCACGGCTCCTGATATGTTCTCCCAGACCCGCAGAAGCAGCGGCGGTTCCGCCAGTGCCACCCGCAGCTCTTCCAGCAGTTCCGTTTCCCGCAGCAGTTCCAGCTCCGGCGCCGTCACGCGCAGCAGCGGTTCCTCCAGTTCCGCTTCCCGCAGCAGCGCCGCCTCCAGCTCGGTTTCCCGCAGCAGCTCTTCTTCCGGCTCGGCCAGCCGCAGCAGTTTCAGCTCCTCCGGCCAGCAGGATGTGCGTCGGGGCACCAATAACAACAGCACCAGCACCGGCAGCGCTACCCGAAGCAGCTCTTCCAGCAGCGCCACCCGCAGCAGTGCCGGCACCAGCGCCACCCGCAGCAGTGCCAGCTCTTCCAGCCAGCAGGATGTACGTCGTGGCACCAACAACAACAGCACCAGCAGTGCGACCCGAAGCAGTTCTTCCAGCAGTTCGGCCGTGCGCAGCAGCGCCAGCTCTTCCAGCCAGCAGGATGTGCGTCGGGGCACCAATAACAGCAGCACCGGCAGTGCGACCCGAAGCAGCGCTTCCGACGGTTCGGCCGTGCGCAGCAGCTCCAGCAGCTCCGCCAGCGGATCGGCCGTACGCAGCAGCAGTTCCTCTTCCAGCAGCAGTGCCGTGCGCTCCTCCTCCGACAATACCACGACCGACCGTGCCACCCGCACGCAGCAGACGTCTTCTTCGGCCGTCCGTTCTTCCTCCTCTTCCAACGTGAGCCGCGCCGGCCTCACCTCCGGCAGCAATACGGCCGTGGTGGAGAAAGACGCCGCCCGGAACGGCTATTACAAGGACAACGGAAACAACTACCGTTACGACAACAACTACCGCGTGGACAACAACCACGACATGCACCGCATCCCGCCGCGCCAGCGCGATGTCCTGGCCTGGGACCGTGCCGGATACTTCTGGGGCGATCACCCGCACTACTACGGATACCGCATCCACACCCTGCCTCCTTCCTATCGCCGCATCAGCCACTGGGGCATTGACTACTACTTCTACGAAGGCGTCTATTACCGTCCGTTCGGGGGTGTGTACGTAGTCTGCCGTCCTCCTTTCGGCACGCCGCTGGAGAGAGCCATCGACCGGGCCATCCTGAGGGCCATCCGCTTCTCCTACTACTGCGATGTGTACCGCACCTACAATGCCGTGTTTGACTATTACAACACCATTGCCCGCCAGAACCTCATCGTAGCCCAGCAGAACGCCCGCGAGGCCGCCCGCTACGCTTCCGGCACCTACGCCCTCAACGCCAACCGGGCCCTCACCGCCTACGAACTGGCCAACAAGCTGGGCCTGGTCCAGAGCTACGCCTACGCAGGATCCGACTACTTCTACCAGGACGGGGTGTTCTACACCATCACCGCTTCCGGATCCTACACCACCATCATCCCGCCGGCCGGTGCCCTGGTCACCTCCCTCCCGGATGACTATGAGATCATCGTCATGAACGGCATCGAGTACTTCATGGTGGACAACAC
>Ga0265298_10011633_pt1 | contig 10280 bp, 8 predicted proteins | sample AusTroGonzalo_MG_3_FD_193486 | JGI IMG/M metagenome (GOLD analysis project Ga0265298, IMG submission 193486) | Bovine rumen microbial communities from tropical cattle in Woodstock, Queensland, Australia - Gonzalo_01 | ecosystem: Host-associated > Mammals > Digestive system > Stomach > Rumen ... | reverse complement strand
TTTCTCTCCAGTTCTCCTTGATTTCGACAGTTTCGAAAATTTGAAAGCGATTAATAGAATCGATCATGTTTTCGAACCTTCGGAAATAATAAGAAACGGAACTTTCAAGCGGCAGTTCGGCACTGAAACAGCGATTGAGGAAGAAATAGTTCAGGACGATTTTTTCAACTATATTCAAAGTGTAAAATCTGAGGGAAAACCGTTTTTCGCTCTCTATTTTCCGTATTGGACTCACGCCCCTTACGAAGTTCCGTTCGAAGACACTTCAAAACTCGGTCATCTGGAACGATACTACAAGTCTCAGGAATACATGAATGAGAAAATGAAAGAGTTCTTGAATAAACTTGAAAAAGAAAATGTACTGGAAAATTCAATAGTTGTGTTCACTAGCGATCACGGGGAAGGATTCGGACGAAAAGTCGGAAACTTCATTCATCCGAACTATCTCTGGGATGAAAATCTCCATGTTCCGTTCCTGATTTACGCGAAAGGGATCACCGATGCAGCACCGCAGACGATCACGAATCCGACGACTGTTCTGGATGTCGCTCCGACGCTTGCCGCTCTGACCGGAATCGAACCCGAAAAATCGTGGGTAGGAAACAATATGTTTGAAGGCAAAACATCACCAGTTTTTATCTACACGAGAGCGATGAATCTCCACAGCGGAATTCTGGACGGAAACCGCAAATTTTTCTTCAACCATATTACGGGCAAAAATTATTACTTCGATTTGAAAGCCGATCCTATGGAAGAAAATAATCTTGCAGATACACTTGATCGAAATAGACTTGAAAATTTAATAAAATTCATAAATTATGAAAATTTCAGGATCAACCGCGCCGTAGAGACGTTTTATGAAACACGGTGAGGTTTCGGGATCTTAAATGGAAATAGCACTTCTTGTCGCAACAATCCCTTTTATCTGGTATTTTTTCAGAAAAATCGGAAAGCCGCTGTTTGCTTCGATGGCTGTTGCCGCGGTTCTGGAAATCGTGAATGAAACGGCGTTTGCCGGTGTCGGTACGTTTTATCCTGAAGTCGCGCTTCCGTTCCCGTTTTTCAAATTTCCTGTACTTATAGTCTTAATTGCTGGAATTTATTCGGGAATCATCAATTTTGCTGCATTGAAAATATCGCAATCCTTCTCGGGAAAATATCTGCCTGCGGCTGTGTTTATGATCTTGGCGGCATTGCTGAATGTAGTTTCAATAGCCGTAGAAAGTGCCGGTATTTATTCTGGATTCTGGCAGCACAGGCAGCCTACAGGCATATCGACGATTTATTTCGCGGTTTATCTCTACTACCTTCTGATCGTTTTTGCGGCTTCGGTTTTCACTGCTTTCGGAATTTGTCGCCGGAAATCTCAGCGTCACAGCTGACTAACTTGAAAAGGGTGCTGCCTTCGCTGTTTTCCGCGATTTTTCTGAGACACGGGGAATTTTCAAGATCTTTCAGGGAAAGTCTGTCCGTCCTGATCTTCATGAATTCGTGCCAGACAATGAAATTTATTCCGGACCTTTTTAAAAACATGAACGCAGCACCATCCGGCAGGCTGTTTATATGCGACTGAAAAATCATGCGCGGAGTCGGAAAATATCCGTTCACGCCGTTCACGGAATCGATTTTGTGGCGGTTCTGCCAGTTCGTGTAGATGATTTCGCGGTTATATTGAAAAATATCGTCCCAAGAATCGACGAACATTCCCATGTTAAGGACGTGCAGTTCGGGATTTCCGCTGCTTTTATGAACGAAGTCTTTGGGATTTTTAAATTTTTCCATCTCTTCCGCCTTGAATTCGACGTTCATTTCGGCCGGAAGCTCGAGAATCAGAGGGCGCGTGATGTTCTGCTGCTTGATCGTTTCGTAGATTTCAGGCACTTTTTCAGTGATCTCAGCATCGAAACCTTTGATCGGGAAGGGGACGTTCTCGATGAAGTTCAGGGCAAAAAACGCAATGATTACGAGATACTTTCTCTTGGTTTTCAGGCAGATCCTTTCAAGTGAGAGTGCCGCGGAAACTGAAACGGCAAAGAGAAATATGAAGTATGCGCGGACTGCGACACGGAGGAATTTCAGTATCGGAACCGGTTTGTAGAAAATGTAGAGCGGCGAATAAAACACCTCCTTCATGTTGAACATAAAGACCGGACCGCACGCGAAAAATATGCCTACTATTGCCAAAAGTACGAATAAAATCCGGTTGTCAGCGTTCCATTTGAACATCGAATATCCGAAAAGCGCGAGAGGCATCAGGGCGATGAAGTTGTAATGGCGGACGAAACCCCAGTTCAAAGGGATCCCGAAGAATTTCCCGATATTCGGATAAATCAGGTTGCCGGGAAGCACCAGAATGGTATCAACAAGGTTGAAACTTGCCATCTTCGCAGTGTAGAAAGCCTCGAAAACAGGAACGAAATCAAGGCCGTAGAGCACATAAATGTAATATATGAAATTCGGTGCTGCAATGACGAAAGAAATAAGTAGGCAAAGAGAAAAAAGCTTGGCACTTTCTCCGATTTTCAAACCGTTTTTTCTTGCAAGAAATGCGAAAAGGACCGGGATCATCAGAAACTGATAGAAAAAGACATAGAACGAGAAATAAATTTCCAGTCCGGCTAAAATACCTGAAATTATTAAATATTTCTGTCTATGTGATTCGAAGAAGCGGTAAATGAAATGGAGCGATACAGCTGGAAAGAAGAAGAAAATTATGACCGGATCGTCAATGTGGGCGAAAACCATGTTGCTGCACGCGAAACAGAATCCTGCAAAAAGTCTGGCGGGAAAAAACTGAGTAAAATTCCCTGTAAAGACAAAAATCCCGAAAGCCGTCAGCGTCAGAAGAAGAGTGATGAACCAGAAATTCGTCCAGTGGTCGCTTAAGCCGCAAGTCTTGAATATCATTATTAAAAGCTGCATTCCCGGGGCAGATTCTCCGTAAGCGAGCGGATTCTCTGCGGGAAACATAGTCTTTCCGGCAGTTTCACCCGTGAAAAACGATTTGACTGCTTCCAGAGTGTGGGCGGAATAAGTCAGTGCAAGCCATGAGTCGCAGTTGCCCGAGATCTGCTTTTTCAACGGAAGCTGCAGAAAAAGCAGCGCAAAAAAGAGAAAATAAATGAAAAATGCAAGATATTTCTGCTTTCGTTCTGTCAAAGCAACCCCCGCGTTTTTGTTCCGTGCCGAGACGTCACGATCGGCGTCTCTGCCGCAAAACCGCCGCATTATATTCGATTTTTACGGAATTGCGAGAGAGCAGCTTTCCGGCAAATATTTTCTTGATTTAATGCAGGTTGGGAGAATAATTAGCCGCTTTTTGGTTTTATTGTTTTTGGAGGTTAAAATGTTGCGTACTCACACTTGCGGCGAGCTCAATCTCGACAATCTGGGGCAGAAAGTCGTCATTTCGGGATGGCTTACCCAGAAAAGAGAAATGGGACCAATGGTTTTCTTAATACTTTCAGACCGTTATGGAATGACTCAGGTTTTTGTAAGCGATCCGGTCCTTGCGGAATCGGCGAAAAAACTGACGCTTGAATCGGTCGTTTCGGTAAGCGGAACTGTCATCGACCGCAAAGAGAACAGAACTGACAAATATTCGACCGGCGCGATCGAAGTCGAAGCTGATAAAATCACGCTCATGAACCCGTCAAAGCCGCTTCCCTTCGATTTCAGAAAGGATGCGGCCGACACGATCAAGCTGAAATACCGCTACATCGATATCCGCAAATCGGACATTCGGAAGAACCTGATCTCACGTTCCAAAGTAAGCGCACTTGTTCACGAATATTTCGATTCGCTCGACTTTGTCGAAGTCGAAACTCCTTTCCTCATCAAAAGCAGCCCGGGCGGCGCACGAGATTTCCTTGTTCCGAGCAGGCTCTGGCCGGGTTCGTTCTACGCTCTGCCGCAGTCTCCTCAGGTTTTCAAGCAGATACTGATGGTTGCCGGAATGGACAAATACTACCAGGTCGCGAAGTGCTTCCGCGATGAGGCTCTCCGCGCCGACAGACAGCCCGAATTTACCCAGATCGACTTTGAGATGAGCTTTGTCGAAGAGGAAGACGTCATGGGCGTCACCGAAGGTCTGCTTTGCAAAATCTTCAAGGCAGTCAAAAACCTCGATATCAAGCGTCCTTTCAGAAAAATGTCCTTCAACGAGGCTATGGACAAGTACGGAAGCGACAAGCCCGACCTCAGATTCGGCATGGAACTCAAGACTCTTGACGCAATATTTGCAAATTCTGAGTTTGCCGCTTTCAAAAACGCCGCAAACGATCCGAAAATGGTCGTAAAAGGTGTCGTTTTGGAAGATCACGCGAAGGAACTTTCCAAAAACCAGATCAAAAAAATCGAGAAAGACGTTCAGGGCGACGGCGCGAAGGCTCTTGCATGGATAAAGAAGGAAGAAGGCGCGCTCGATTCACCGCTTATGAAATTTTTCAACGATGACGAAAAAGCAAAACTTGCCGAGATCATTCCTGAAAACGGGATCATGTTCATCGTTGCCGATAAAACGGGAGTTGCTCTCACGGCACTCGGAAACCTTAGAAAAAGACTCGCCGCGGAATACAATCTTTACGACAAAAATTCCTACGAATTCGTATGGATCACCAATTTCCCGGCATTCGAAGTTGACGAAGAAACTGGCGAATGGGTCGCAAAACACCACGCTTTCACCGATTTCGATTTTGAAGCGGCAAAACGCGGCGACGACCTCGGTACGATCAATTCGCGTGCTTACGATATCGTCATCAACGGCTACGAAGCGGGCGGCGGCAGCATAAGGATCCACAATACCGACAAACAGAAGGAAGTTTTCAAATTTTTGGGAATCAGCGACGAAGAAGCGAAGGAGAATTTCGGATACTTAGTCGAAGCACTTGAATTCGGTGCTCCGCCACACGGCGGCCTGGCACTCGGCTTTGACAGGCTGATGATGCTTCTCAACAACACCGACGCGATAAGAGATGTCATCGCGTTCCCGAAAACGACGAGCGCGACCTGCCTCATGACTTCTGCTCCGGCTCCCGTCACCGAGAAACAGCTCAAGGAACTCTGCATCAAAACTGAGAAATAGCGTTGCGGCGCAACGAAATATCGTCACGTCGTGTCGTCGTCACGAAAAAGTTCTTGTTTTTTTTCTGAAAACTCTTAAAATCATTTGTTTTGGTCATTTCTATTTGGAGGAGCTTATGAAGAAAAGATTTTTGATTTTCTCACTGATGTTTTTAGCTCTGATCATTGTGTCCTGCGGCGGTTCAAGCAAAGACAATTCGAACACTGGCGGTGATGACAACGGCACGGGTGACAATTCAAGTGACGATTCCGGAGATGATTCCGGAGACAATTCAGGCGGCAACGGCGGTAGTAACGACGGCGGCGGAAATTCCGATGCAGTATGTGGCAACAGAACTTTGGAAACAGGCGAAGTCTGCGACGGCGGCGCGAAAGAGTGTGCTGAAATCGATTCCGGTTACACCGGCGGTTATGCGATCTGCAAGGCTGACTGCACAGGCTGGGACAAAAGCAGCTGCACAGGGACTCCGACGAATCCTGATGACGGTGATACTGACAGCAGCACCGATCCTGATGACGGCGGCGATGCCGGCAACACAAACCCCGGCACATCTGATTCTTCGGCTGATGCTGACAACAGCGATCCGAGAGACGATGCGGACAAAATAAATTATATCCATCTTAAAGGCACTTCGATAAGTGTTGACGGCAAGAATGTCGATGTTTCCGGCACAACGGCGACGATCACCGCTTCCGGTGTTTATGAAATCGACGGCACTTTGAGTGACGGACAGATCCTTGTTGATGTCGATAAAGACAAAGATGACGGAATGGTCCACGTTGTGTTCAACGGAATGAATGTCACAAATTCGAAAAACTCGCCTTTCGCGGTAATGGGTGCGAAAGATGTCAGGATCTTCATCGTAAAAGATACGCAGAATTCCCTGACAGACGCGGCAAACTATGTTTTTACTGACGGTGCTGACGAACCTAATGCAGCGCTTTACAGCAAATCAGATCTTAAGATTGCAGGTTACGGAACTCTGACGGTAAAAGGCAGCTACAACGACGGTATCTCTTCGAAAGACGACCTTGACATCGACGGCGGAACGATCGTCGTCAACGCTAAGGACGATGGTATCCGCGGCAAGGATTCGGTCGTTATCCGCGGCGGAAACATCACGGTAACTTCAGGCGGTGACGGCATAAAATCCGATAATACCGAAGCCTTGACGCTTTCAAGCAACGAAGATGATCCTTATGAGAATGTCAAAGGTTACATCAAAGTAAAAGGCGGTTCTCTCACTGTAACTTCGACCGGCGGCGACGGGATCCATGCTATCTCATACATCGAGATCAAAAACGGCATCATCGACATTCAGTCGGGCGGCGGCAGCATCATCGAAGCGACATCCGGCAGTTCAGGCGGCTGGGGAGGCGGCGGCGGTCCCAACGGCGGTGCACAGCAGTACAGCGGCACTGATTCTCTCAAAGGGATCAAGGCAAGTATTCCGAGCACGGTTACAGACTATGAAAACATCAACATGAACATGGTCTACATCAAGATTTCCGGCGGAACTGTCAAGGTCAACGCGAGGGATGACGCGATCCACAGCGGCGGCAACGTTGAGATCAAAGGCGGTCAGATTGAGGCCGCTTCGGATGACGACGGCATTCATGCCGATAACGAACTTTACATTATCAACGGAACTGTCAATGTCACGAACTCTTTCGAAGGGCTTGAGGCGTGGTACCTCACTGTTACAGGCGGCGTAACTTCTGTCTTCGGCAGAGACGACGGCTGGAATGCGGCGGGCGGTTCTGACAGCTCTGCTTCTTCAGGCGGTCCCGGTGACTGGGGCGGCGGACACGGCGGTCCCGGCGGCGGCAGTTCGAGCACAGGTTATCTCACGATTTCAGGCGGGATCCACTATGTAAAGACCGGTTCAGGCGATGTTGACGGCATCGACAGCAACGGCACTCTCACGATCTCTGATCCGGCTGTGATCGTTGTCGAATGTCCTATCAGCGGCGGCATGGGCGGTTCCTACGACGCCGACGGCACTACGACACTCACAGGGACCAAAATGCTCGGCTTCAGCACTTCACGTTCCGAGCGGGCAACGAATTACAATGTAAGTTTCAACACGAACAACTACTACGGAACTCAGAATGTCGCATTCAAGCCCACGATATCCGGCAACTACATGCAGTCGGTCCAGGGGCAGCAGCCTTCGCAGATAAACGATGTTTCGGGCTATACTGCACAGACAATGCCCAACGGTGTTGTGATTTACTACAAATAACAGGTCAGTTTGAAAAAATCGCTCTTTTTTCTCATTTTTTTCATGATTTTTCAGTTTCTTTCGGCTGGAAATGTGCAGAAATACGATGAAAAAAGTTTTGATGAACTTTTTAATGCAGTTTCAAAGTACTATTCAAAAGAAGAACTGCGGAAAATTATTGAAAAATCGCTTGAGAGCGACGAAATCACCGAAAAAAGTCTCGCATTCATCTATTCTCCGCTTACGCTGAAAAAGCAGGCGGAAAGCCATGAAAATCGTCTTGCAAAGATGATAAACGACGAAACCATTAAAAAAGGAGTCGATTTTTTTGAAAAATACAAGCCGCTTTTCTGCAAAATTTATGATGAAACCAAGGTCGAACCAAGCGATGTGATCTCGATCATCAACTGGGAAAGCAAGCTTGGAACGATCACGGGCGGACAGAAGATCATCAAAGTGTTCGCTGCGCAGTATTTTTCCGGCGAAAAAATAAACAACAGTCTTTTTGTACTTGTGCAGTACTCGAAAGAAGAAGCCATGACTGTTGAAGCGGGGAAAAAGCGTGTCGAAAGGCTCAAAAAAAATGCTTTTTCCAACCTCAAGGCGCTGCTCATTCAGGCGAAAGAGAAAAATTTCGATCCGCTTGAAGTCAAGGGCTCGTGGGCCGGTGCGATCGGTTTCCCGCAGTTCATGCCGGCGTCGATGCAGTATGCCAAAGACGGCAACGGAGACGGAAAAATCGACCTTTTCGTCATGGAAGACGCGATCGCATCTGTTGCCAACTACCTGAAACTGCACGGTTATCTGACAAAAGGCAGCGTCGCTTCCTTCAAGGCATACAACAATGACAAAGTCTATGCCGAAGGGGTCAAAAAATACTCCGATTCGATCAAAGAGGCGGGTGCTAAATCCGGTTCTTGCGGAAAAGCGGACTCAGGCAAGGCTCCGGACGCCGCAAATTGACTTTTTCCTTTTGAAAATTAAAATCTTCCGGTTTTTTTTGTAAGGAGTTTAAAAATGAAAAGCTTCCTTAAATCGTTTAGTTTTAACAAGTTGTTGATTTTATTGGTTCTTGTTGCTGTTGTTGCGCCGTTTTCACTTGCCGGCGCAGAAGGTGAAAATCCGACGGTGGACGTAACTTTCAAAAAATCGGGAAAAAGTGTGGTTTACACGATAACCTATGGAAAAAATACGAAATTCAACGACAACGAGGCGGCTCCCTACAAATTTCTGTTTCTTGACCCCGAAAAAAAGGAACTTGGAAAGATCGAACGCGCTTTCTTTGCGAAAAATAAAGAGGGCAAGGCTGAATATACGTCGAATTTCGGCGAATCTTCGGTAAAAATAGTGCTTCCGGTATGCCTTTACAACCCCGAAACCGGGCTTGCGGAAAAGTGCACGATAAAAAATTTGAAACTTGAAATAAAATAGCGGAGGAAAAAATGGGTTTAATCAGAAACATCAAAGATGCTGTAAAAAAAGAGGTCAAAGACTACATTTTCCAGATGGTCGAGGTCGAGAAGGAAAACGAGAAGAAGCCTGAACAGCCGTCCACTGAGAATGTTCAGAAAAATATTGAAGTAAAAGCAGCTCAGCCGGAACCGGAAGCTGAGGAAAAACCGGTTGTAAAAGAGGAGAAAACAGAGTCTGAAAAGAAAGAGGAAGTTGCTGAAGTCCGCGAAAAACCGCGTAAAAAAGAGATCTATCCGATATCGAACGATCTTGAATTCGTCAGGGTGTCATACAAAAAAGCTCTTGATCCGATCGCGATCCCGAAGGAACTTTCCGAACTTATAAAAATGCTTCCGCTCGAAGAATATGCGTGCTTTATGAAGCTCTACTGCTTTGTTGCAGCGGATCAGAAGAAAAATTACGGCTACTGGGGCGGCTCTCTGAAACGCAAAATCGGGCTTGACTACATGACGACTGCGGAATTCGATGAGCTCGGCAGCAACCTGTCGGCTTACGGCCTTCTTCTGCTTGAACAGCTTACCGAAAACCAGAAGACTTTCGTTCTCTATGTTCCGTTCGACGAAGATACGATGGTTAAACTCAGCACGGCGAAGCAGCCGGAGAGAAAGCCTGAAAAACCGGTGAAGAAACAGGCTCAGAAACCTGCGCCCAAGGCTAAGGAAGAGCCGAAAGCGGAACCTGAAACGCAGCGCGACGAGGATATCCCCGGAAAACCGGTCGAAGGGATGGAAAACGACGAGATGTACAAATCATACAAAACTTTTGTCAGCCTCGAGATCGACAAGGCTAAAATGCGCGTCGGAAGGGCTAATTTCGACAAAATCTACATGGAAGCGGTCAAGTACATCGACAAAAAATACGGTTTCAAAGTGCTCTCAGATTCCGATAAGTTCAAGGAATATCTGACGAATTACTACATTTCGGCGTTTGATATCCCGACATTCGAGAACTGGAAGAAATCGAAGGGGTAGGCGGGGTCGAAGATGCTTCAAGATATTAAGATTCTTATGAAATCGCTCAGCGACATCGATGTGAAGATAATGCTGTGCAAATCAGCGTTTGAATGGGAGCTGCTGGCGAAAAAATACAACTCTCTGCGCGATGAGATCGAGGCTTTCTGCGCATCGGGGCTTCCTGAAGACGTAAAAGAGGCTCTTGAAAAAACGAGAGCTTCTTTGGTCGAAAAGAAAGGAGAACTCCCGCCTTTGGATTTGTCTGATTTTTTTAAATAAATTCAGTTAATTGCCATCTTATTCCAAAAATTTTCATTTTTTATTTGACTTTAAAACAATTCCGGCTATATTACCTGCCGCTGATGGGCGCTTAGCTCAGCTGGGAGAGCATCGGCCTTACAAGCCGGTGGTCGCAGGTTCGAACCCTGCAGCGCCTACCACTCTTTCACAATCGAGACGCGGTCGTAGTTAAGTCGGTTATAACGCCGGCCTGTCACGCCGGAGGCCACGGGTTCGAGTCCCGTCGACCGCGCCATCTTTTTTGTTT
>Ga0265298_10011632_pt1 | contig 10281 bp, 6 predicted proteins | sample AusTroGonzalo_MG_3_FD_193486 | JGI IMG/M metagenome (GOLD analysis project Ga0265298, IMG submission 193486) | Bovine rumen microbial communities from tropical cattle in Woodstock, Queensland, Australia - Gonzalo_01 | ecosystem: Host-associated > Mammals > Digestive system > Stomach > Rumen ... | reverse complement strand
TCGTTTGAACAAGGTGGGCGGAGAAAGTATGACGGGAAACAAAGAACAACGGTTCATGGAACTGTTCTACTTGGCTACAGAAATATTGGTTAAGGACAAATTAAATATCGATTAATCATGGCAAAAGTTTTTAGATTAGATAACATACAATTGAACAATAATATTGTTGATTGGCAGGACTCTCAACCGTATGGTACCAAGGCTATCAGTGAAATTGCGGATCCAGATGGTGCCACGGCCAAAAAAGAAATCACATCTATTCCTTCACCATTTGCAAGAATTGACCTCGTGAAGACTGCTTTTAGAGAAGTGATAAATATTGCTCGAAGTGTGAATAATAATGTAGAGAAAAAGAAAGCCGCGTTGAGTGGAATTACCATTTATCATAAGATGGTTTCCGAAATGTTTGATGTGGCACAATTGTTTTTCAACATTGACCGTTTTAAGAATAAGTTTGAAATTCTGGTTTGGGACAGAAAAAAAGACCTTGATTTGGATAATATCTTAGGTAATACATTGAACCTTTATCTTAAATCTGATGCTGTTGGAAGTGATCCATATAATTTCAAGAAAATGAATCGGGTTTATATGTTGAACTATATAGGACCAGACCGTCCTTCCGATTTGAATATAGTAGGAGGCACTTCGCCGGCCACGCTTTTCTTTTCGTCCTCAAACGACCTTGATTATGTGACCCAAAACATTTTGTTTGACAATGACAGGCCGTTTGACAAAAAATATGTTCCGCTCTTCAGACGAAATTTCGAGTTTCAAAAGTATTTATTTGCATTGAGATTGTCGAACCCTCAATTTGGTAAAGAGTTTCCTGAGGTTAACGACTACTTGGATTTGACTTACGATTGTCTGTCTAATCAGCAAAAGGTTGAGATTTCACAACTGACGGTAACCAGTATTGACGACTACGAAACTATTAAAATTATAGGTGAAGACGGTCAAAATTTCCTTGAGATTTTAGGAAGGCCATTCCATAAAAAGATTAAGGTGACCAATTGGAAGAGCGATTTCGCCATACGTTCAACCGTATATAACGAAGAGAAGAATCCTTTGGTTCTGCCTGTGGAAAAAGGAAACATGTACGCCAATCTTATTTATACTACAGGGCCTTGGGAACAAGGGTTCAGAGCACCTTATTTTGACAATACGCCTTGGAAAAATCGGTTTCTGCCAGAATTGGGTGAAGAATATCCGTACTTGACAATAAGTGATTTTCTTACAGATAGCATTGTCAAAATGCCTTACGGTTTGAATAGCAAGAGTTATTACGATGGTGGGCTAGTTTGCAAGAATGAAAACGATGAATACAGTTACCTGCTGCCTTTGAAGGCGACCTTCTTCCAATTTTTTACGGTAAAGGAATTGCAGGAAAATGTTGCTGGAACCAATAAACCCATGTTTGAATTTGTTAATAATACGGGTGGAGTAAAAGTCATTTTGCGTATTCCTATCCAAAAAGGATACATCGAATATAGTCGTATCTATTTTGAAGGGTTGGCTCCGAATTTGGAAAACAATGATGGTGGAATGATGGAAACCAAGATCGGTATGGGCATCATGCCACTCATTCGATTTCCACAGAATGTTAAGAAGCACTATCGTATCGCTATGTTTGACAAAGGAAAGAGTGATGCGGTACTTTCTTTCTATGATGGGACTGGAGTCATAGGAAACAAAAGAACGGTACGGGCTGAAAAGGATTTGGCAGGTCGTGGCTGTAGCCATGAAGCCTATATTGTGGATGAGAATTTTGACCGTATTATGGTTAGAGTTGGAAATGAGGAAGGCGTTATTGTCCCTAAATTTAGAATCGCTAATGATAATGCATCTTCCATATTTACATTTGCAATTGATTATGGCACTACCAATACCCATATCGAGTATTGTACTGACTCCAACAAGAATCCTAAACCTTTTAATGTCAAGTTGGATGAGAAGCAGATACATAAACTGCACAAACAATATATCGATTCGGATATCCGTAATGCATTTATACAAGATTTTATTCCCGATGCAATTGGAGATGAATATAGTTTCCCAATGAGAACTGTATTTGCTAATCATAAGGGAATGGATCTCAATAACAATCCTAAACCTTTGGCTGATGGTAATATTCCGTTCCTTTATGAGAAAGACTATATGCCTGATTGGAATGTGATTCATACAGAATTGAAATGGGGAGGTGTACCCGACCGTCTATTGGAAATGCATCTTGAAACTTTGTTCATTATGATGAGGAATAAGGTGGCACTAAATGAAGGTAATCTTGCGGCCACGAAAGTGATATGGTTCTATCCTGCAAGTATGACCATAGGAAAGATTAATAAGTTCAAGAAGATTTGGAAAGATGCATATAAAAACTATTTTGGCCCCAATTCTGATCAAAATGTCATTAGTATTTCAGAGTCAAAGGCGCCTTATTTGCATTTTATCAAGACACAAGGTGCGGCTGATGAAATCGTTACTATAGATATCGGCGGAGGAACAACCGATGTTTTTGTGGTAGAAAACCAAGAAGATAGAATGCTTTTATCCTTCCGCTTCGCCTCCTCAAATGCTATTTTTGGTGATGCTTATAATAACAATCCCAGCAAGAACGGTTTTGTTTATAAATATAAGGAATCATTCAAAAAAGTTTTGGAAAGCAATCGCTTATTGGAATCATTACGAGCATTGAATCAAATTGAAGAACAGGGGAAATCTTCGGATATTGTGGCTTTCTTGTTTTCACTTGTTGGTAATAGAGTTGACAATAACAGAGAATTGGACTTCTTACGAAAACTTTCAAATGATGACCGAATGAGATATATTTTTATCATTTTCTATGGGTCAATTCTGTACTTTATTGCCAAAGCCATGAAAGCCAAAGGATTGAAGAAACCTAAAACCATAGCGTTTAGCGGTAACGGCGCAAGGACATTACATATCTTGTCAGACGATAACGGTATGGTCGCAAGATTTGCCAAACTCATTTTCGATGGCGTTTATGGTGATGTCAAGGGATCTATTGAAGTGATGATGGAGGCCAATCCTAAAATAGCCACATGTAAAGGCGGTATCGAAAGTCCCGATCCTCAACCGTATGATGCAATTGACAATATTAAGACAGTGTTCGTTGGTAATGACTTTAGTCATGAGGATAACCAACTTACATACGCCGATATCAATGACAAGACAAAAATTGAGGTTGTCAAATCGGTGGAAGAGTTTTTCAGGTTCTTGTTTGACTTGCACAAAAACAATCAGGAATTCCTTGTCAATAGCCTTTCTGCCGACCCGACTATCTTTAACGAGGTTAAAGAGTTCTGTTTGGGAGAAGAAGGCAGGCAACTGCTTCAAGTGTCCATATCGAAAGGCATATCAAATAAGCGCCAAAGCGATGGCGTCAACGATGATACACCAATTGAGGAAACACTTTTCTTCTATCCTCTTGTAGGTTTATTGCATGATTTAGCCTATAGAATTGGCCAGATGAAATAATGTATAATATAGGGCTAATGGCAAAATGTCGTTAGCCCTAATCCATAAAACATAAAATGTTATAAATATGAAGTATAAGATAAAAACAATTGGATTATTCACATTGCTATTGTTGGCCTCTTTGGATACTTTTTCGGACAATAAAAAATTCAATGTGACATTTCAAGTGGAAACAGATGTCTCTAATAAGGATAGTGTAAAAAATATTGTCCCAATAGTTACGGATTTGGATGGGCTAAAATATTTGAAATCGTTAGTTGATAATCGATGGGATTATATGCAAATGGACGATTTATTAAAATCGTTGGATTCTAGAGCCGTAGATACTACAACATTCAATAGTTTTGTTAGGAGTTATAATGAGGAAAAGGGAACTTTTGTAGAAACACAATCATGGGTACGAATCTTATTGTTTGTTCTTGTGGGAATGGTATTTGGATTGATTGTATATGTATTCATTTTCTTGTACAATAAAATGGATGATGAGTCAAAAAGAATCAATCATAGAATTGACCAGAGGAAAGAAGATATTAAAGATTTGAATGAGAGACTTAAAGGGTTAAGCAACAATTCCCACAATCAAGGTATGAGTTCTATCGAAAAAAAAGTGATAGATTTACAGAAAAAAAACGATGAATTGTTGAACAAAGTGGTTACATTGGAGAATATGCTCAGAGAAAAGAATATTTCATTCGGCATGGGGTCTGCTTTGAATACCAATCAACAATCAACTTCAAGGCATAATGATTCACAAAAACTGCTTTATGCAGATTCCATCATCAATGGCGAGTTCTCGCATGTGAGAAAGCAGGAAAACGATGATACTGTTTTCGTTTTGAAACTTTTGAGCGAATCAAAGGCTTCCATTTTGCTTTATAAACAGGCGTATAACAAAGTGCTTGCCAATGCTTCGTATCTGGAGGGCTGTGAAATGCAAATTCTAGGCAAGAGTTCTGTTGAAGTAATGAATGAAGGAGAAGCAGAAGCAGAAATGGGAAGTAATGGAAAATGGAAAGTTGTAATTCCTTTAAAAGTTGAAATAAAATAGGACTATGAGGAAAGGATTATTGTTTTTGATAATATGCTGTTTTTTGGGGTTAGGTGTTTTTGCTGAAGAAATTCCCTTTCATGTGGTAAAAAAAGGTGAAAATGGCTTATCAGTAATTGTGGACCAGTATTATGATATATATGCTGGTGAGAATAATGGTTATTCTGGCAAACCGCAGTATTTGGATAGCCTTGTGATCTGGAATCGACTGGAAAAAAGCAATGATGGCAATCCGATTATTCATCTTGGACAGAAACTGTATCTGAAAAATTCTACTATCTTTCTCAACGAACTTGGGAATTTACAAGAACAAAAGGAAGAAACTACCAATGAAAATGAAGACGCAGTGGAAACCACCCAAAAACTGCCCGTAAGCCAAGGAGGGGTTCCAGTCCAAACTGATGAACTAAAATCAAGTGGCGATAATGATGATAGAAACAAAAAAAAGGATGAACAGCCTTCTTCCATTTCGTGGGTTTGGCTTTTATTAGGATTGCTGGCTGGTTCTGGCAGTGGAGTTTTTCTTTTTTATCTGTTATATGTGAAAAAACTGAAGACTGATTACAGATACATGGAAAATGAATTGCATCAGGTGAAATTTGACTTAGATAGTGAAAAAACGAACACAGGTTCCGAATTGCCTAAATTGCGCTCAGAGAATCGGTCTCTCAAACGAAGGAACAAGGAATTAAATGATGAAAACAATTCTCTAAGAGAAGAAATAGCACAGTTAACAACACCGCAACGTCGCGTGAATGAAAACAAAATAGAAGGAACCTCCCCTGTTTCTACAAATCAAATTTCAACTCAAAAGTCTGAGCCAGCAACGACGCTGTATGCAGACGCAATTATTGACGATTACTTTGAAAAAGTCCGTGAAATTCCGAATGAAGATTCAATATTTGTATTGCATTTGAACGGAGAGAATCTAGCCGATTTCAGTATTTACGAGCCTGCTTATCAAAGGGTTGTAGTTAATCCATCTTTCCTTGAAGGTTGCGAGATACAAGTTCTAGGTAGCACTGGGCAATTGGAGATTATGCCGGGAAGCAGGGCGCAACGCGAAACTTCAGATGGTAAATGGAAAGTAATCAATAAGTTGAATGTAATAATTAGGTAAGGCTATGCATTATGTCATTATTTTTATTATTATTGCTATAATCGTTTCTTTTCAAATCAGGAGATATAAGGACACGATAGGAAAAATCCATACATTCAGAAATATCTTTGCCTCAAAAAGGGAAAGTTACACCTATGGCACCCAACAGCAAGTCGAGAAGGCTGTCAGCAATGCCAACGAGGAAGACTTAAAGAGGATGTTGAAGACGGCAGGGTTTAATGTTGACCGTTTCTATTTGACGAAGAAAGATGAAATAAAAGGCACCGACTTTGTTGTTTTCAATAGCGCTGCTGCCATGAAGGCTCTGTTAGAACGTGCTTCTTTGTTTAAAGGGATTTCATCAAGCCACCAAAACCCTGTTTTTGATGAAATCAAAAAAGCCATCAATAATTATCTTTCCAACAATAAAGGATCGGTTAGTGATTTCCATTTAATGAAAGACATAGTTGACCGTAATTGTGATGCCAAAGAAGAGGAAATCAATACGCAAATTCCCGTCCCGCTTTATCTTGGTTTGATGGGAACAATGATTGGAATCTTGGTGGGAATTGGTTATTTGGTGGTTTCCGGTGAATTGTCAGCCCTTTTTGATGTGGAGGATGGCCATTCGGGAATAGAAGGCGTGAAAGCTTTGCTCGGTGGTGTCGCATTGGCAATGATTTCGAGTATTTTGGGCATTTTCCTTACCACAAGTGGTTCAATGAAAGCAAAAGACGCCAAGGCCGAGGGGGAAAAAAACAAGCATGTTTTCCTCAGTTGGATGCAGGCTAACTTGTTACCTAACCTTACTAACGACACGGCCCAGACGTTGGAAAGAATGTCGAGCAATCTTGTGAATTTCAACAGGACTTTCTCCAGAAATACGGAAGATCTGGGGAGGGCGTTGTCGCAAGTCAACGAGGCTACAAGATTGCAAAGCCAGTTAATGCAAGCCGTTGAGAAACTGGCAGACAAAAACATATCCAGACAAAATTTGGAAGTTTATTATGCGTTGAAGAATTGTTCGGAAGAAATAGGAACCTTAGGAAGGTATTTGAATAGTTCTAATGAGTATCTGGCTGCTGTCCGCGACTTGAATGAAAAACTGGACAAAGATGAAAAACGCTCGAAAGCGGTGGAGAGGATGGCTGCGTTCTTCGAGGATGAGGTAAAGCAAATTGAACAACGGAAAGCAATGATTACCAAAACAGTTGGCGAAATTGATAGTCAATTGGAGGAGCAACTCAGGAAACTTGGTGAACATGCCAGTGAGAATGTGGAAAAATTCTATATGGCTTTGGGCAAGCAACAGGATGCCTTGCAGAAGAAGTTGGATGAGACCCAAGTTATTGTTAGTGAACTGAAAAACTTGAGTTCTATTAAGGAGAGTATTACTAAATTTGAGAAAGCCACTGCTGAACAAAATCGGAGAATTGATAAGTTGGCAGATGAAATAAAAAACCTTGCAGAAACAAAAAGTGGTTCGGGAAGAATTCAGATTAAAGTTCCCAGTTGGTTAAAAATAGTATCTATAGGCTCGATGATAATAGTTTCTATAACCTGTATTATTTATGTGTTGCGGATTGTTAATGGCTTAAATCTTTGGTAATTATGTGGTTTTGGATTCTATATTTAGTAATTATAATAATTCTTTTTTCCTATGTGGTAATATGGACTATTCGTTCTAAAACAGACGAGTTTGCAATCAAGGGAAAAATAATTGGCTGGTTGTCAATCGTGTTTGCTTTGTTAGGTATTATGTTTGCTGTTACGGATAGCTATTTGGCTCAATATGATTATAAGCCAAGAACAATTTATAAGTATGAAAGCTATAAGGAGAAAGGAGTGAAGTTTGATGCTTTAGTAAAAGAAAAAACAAATTTTGCTCCTGAGTATATCTTTGCATTCGATGTGTCGAAGTCGACAAAAAAGACAGTGTATTTATCTCAGAATGAAGCGGATTCTATTGACTTTCAAATTAAAGCACTTAACGAAACAGGTTTGTTAGATATAAAAACCAGAAATTTTGGTTTTGACAAAAAAAACAAAACCATTAGCTATTTTGGTTTACTTAAAGTGAGATTGTTGTGTTCGTTAGCTCAATTGGATAGTTTGAATTACAATGATTTAAACTATTCAATTATATATTTCGCAGATCAAATCTATTCACCTCCGTTTCCTTCAGAACGATCTTTAAAACTGCGTTTATCTGATTCTTTTAAAACAATTGATACTATACAAACTAGGGGGGATAACTCTAATTTTAATTGTCTTCTAAATCATATTAATAAGCACTTTCTTTATGATAATATGCATCATGTACAAAACGATCCGTATCGGAGTAATTTTGAAAGAAAGAATTTCATCATTGTTTTTTTAACCGATTTTCTACATGATGTGAAAGATGAAAAACCGTCTGAGGCGACTGAAGAGTTGGAAAATAAAATAAGAGAAATGGGTAATGCTGATGCCAATCTTACACTATTCATGTTGGCTAATAATGGGATAAAACCAAAAGAGAATTTGATTAAGGTTGACGATTTGTTGCAAAGATTATTAACGGAAGATATGTATCAAAATATTGATATAATGAAATTTCAAAACTCAATTGATTATTCCATATTACTGACGGAGCCATTCCCGTTTTATTATACCAATAGCTTGTATGCAACTTCGATGAGAACATGTATGGTTTTTGATAGAACTAATGGTTTCTCTTTTGGAGTACAAAATATACCTGATATTAATCGTCAAGAGGTTAGATTGCATCAAGGAGAAAACCATTCTCGTATTTCGCAATACACTCCAATGGTGAATGTCAAAGAAAAAAAGATAGAATTAGAATATTTTGGTTTTATTCCTGCAACATTCATGTTTCCTGACATAATTATTGAGGATGCATCCAAAAGAGTGCGGTATGTATTACCTGTTGTTTTTTTCAAGAATTTTCCTAGAACAGGCCATTGCCTATTGGTTTTAATGTCCTTAATTCTTGGATACCTATTTGTATTAATTATTGGAACAAAAAAGAATAATAGCAAAAAAACTAGTATTGAAAAAAAAGAAGACAATGCTAGTGCGGACAAGGATACAATAGCATATTTTAAGTAGCATTAAGGAGTTTGATATGAAAGAATAGTGTCATGAGTGATAACAAAAAAATCGTTTTTCTGGACAAGTTATTCCGATTTTATGACAGGTTTGATTTTTGTTAAGTTGGATTTATTCGTGTTTGGGTTGGCAATTTCACGAAATGAGAATAGGAAATAGGATACAACGATAGTAGAATTGGTACAAATGTGTGATTCTGAGGGCCAAAGCATAGAGTGTTTGCATTGAAAAAACTATTGAAAACCATGAAAGAATGTCCAAAATGTAAATTCGAGAATCCCAGCACCGCAAAGTATTGTATGGATTGCGGAGAATTGTTTGATGGAGAAGTGCCCAAGACCGAGCAAGACTCTCTCAGGAAAGAACTTGACGAGGTTAAGGAAACAATTGAGCAATTAAAAAAGTCTATAGTTGTCTTACAAGAGAATAATGATAATGATGGAAACGATGTTGAAGTTATGCAATTAAGGCAACAAATTGAAACCAATTATAAAACTATTAAAGAATTGTCAGGCCAGATTGAAACACAAAAAAAAGAGGTTTCCAATTTGACGAAGCAACTTGATGGTGAGAGGAAGAAAAAGAAAGGAGGAAAATGGGGATGGATTTTTGTTTTGTTATGGCTCGTTTTTGCTTTTGGAGTGTATTGGTATTGGGATTGCTATACATACGAAAAGAGCAAATGTGATAATTACAGAGGAAATAATGCTGAATTAAAGGTTATAATAGATACTTTGCAAAGGGCATATAATGCCTTGCAAAACGATTATGATACATTGAGTACCGATTATGCTATATTGAGTACAAAATACCCGATGTCTATTAACAAGGTTGAGATTGCAAGTGTATACAAAAATGGCTCGATTGGAGTATATGGGAAAGATATTAGTTGTTGCGATTTTTTGAAGCCTCGAATTTCATACGAGGGATATGTTGATAAAGAGATCAAACTGACAGTAAAGTGGTATCGTTATAGTGATAATTATATAACTTCTCATAGTGAGTCACATATCATCCAAAAAGGGAAACATGTCTTGGAACTGGATCAACAAAAAGGGGTTAATTATGATAGATGGCCGCAGGGCTGGTATGAAATAAAAATCTGGTGTAATGGCATGATGTTGGCTTCTAATGAATTCTATGTGGATTATTACCAATAGAAAATGAGTTGATAAATAATAAATGCTTTTTAATATGGGAAAAACAAATAGTATAGTATTGGTGACTGTGTTGGTGCTTAGTTTGTTAAGCTTATCGTCCTGTGGACGCAGGCATCATGATAGAATACCGTCCGCTACTTATCGGTATGAGCAAAATGATGGACATCGTTCTGGGAGAGGTGGATGTAGTAGGAGCAGGCATAGAGACCCCTCACAAGGTTCTGAAACATTTCAGGTGGTATATCAACCAAATTATTTTATGCAAAACATAGAAGTTCATCAGAACATCAGTTTTCAAGACGCATTGTATATGAAGGATCCTTCAGCAAAAGAATTGGAACAGAAATATGATGTGGGAGGGACTAAGT
>Ga0265298_10011630_pt1 | contig 10283 bp, 12 predicted proteins | sample AusTroGonzalo_MG_3_FD_193486 | JGI IMG/M metagenome (GOLD analysis project Ga0265298, IMG submission 193486) | Bovine rumen microbial communities from tropical cattle in Woodstock, Queensland, Australia - Gonzalo_01 | ecosystem: Host-associated > Mammals > Digestive system > Stomach > Rumen ... | reverse complement strand
GGTTCAGATGATGGAAAAACTCCTGGTTGGTATGTTTAGGATGATGAAAACGGTAAGATGCGCTTTATAGATAAATTTGGAAACATGAAAGACTAATAAGGAGGATATGAAATGGCACAGAAAGAAGTAAAGCAATGGATAACTGTTAACGGTAAGCATATTCCTATCTTCGAAGGCGAGAGCAAAGAAGATGCTGTAAAGCGTGCTGTTGGAAAAGGCGGAGATAAGGAAGCAGCAGAAGGCTTAAAAGAGTCGAAAGAGAAAAATGAGCATTATGATACTAAGCTTAATGATATCCGCGATAGATTGCGAAACGGACATATCACACCAGAACAGGCGAAGAATGAGGCTTTTGAATACGAAAAGTCACAGCGCGGTAATAAAAAATGGTCGGATGTAGATAGAAATAGGATGGAATCTAAAGTTCGCGATATTTTTGATGAGGCTGATACGAGAAAGAGTGGTACTCAGAATCAAAATGCGAAACAGTTAGGGGATACATTAAGAGAGAAAGGTTCTGTAGGAATCAAAGATGCAAATCAGTATATAAATATGAACGGTTCAGAACTGCGTGTAAATTACAGAGATTACGCTGGAAACAAAAGTGCTTATATGACAAACACTGATGATAAGAATGGAGAAGGAATAACAGTAAGATCAAAGAATATAAAAGATTTGGAAGATCATTTGAAAGCCAATGGTTATACGAGAGAAAAAGGTAGTAGCGAATATGAGTATGTTTATCGTAAGAAAGATGGACAAACAAATACTCAAAAACAAATTTCAAAAGATCTCGATACAAAAGAAAAACAAATAGCTCAGGCAAAAGCAGAGACAGATGCGCTGAATGGTAAAACAACAAGCGCAAAGAAACCAAAAAAGAGAAATTTAAAATCATTCGAAGACGAAGCAGATAGATTAAGAGAGACCGCGATAGATTATAAACTGGTTAAGAAATCAGATTTAGTGCTAACACTGTTAAAGAAGTACAGAAAGGAAAATAATTTATCACACAGTGAATGGAAGATACTCTACGATAAATACTTTAGTAAGTACCATTAAGCAAGGAGCATAAATAGTGAAATCCAAGCTGTATTGTAACAGGCACACAATACATCCGTTATAGCCGGAAAACAAGATAGGAAAAAGAGACACGAAAAGCAATCGTGTCTTTTGTGATAAAAAGGAGTGAAAGCAGAATGGCAGCAAGAAAAACAACAAAACCAACCGGGGAAAAAGAGAAAAAGAAACCCGTAAAAAGAAAAACAGATAAAGCATATAAATTTACAAAAACAGGACATAGACTAACAGTAAAAGAAAGTAGATTTATAGACTTATATCTGGAAACAGGCAATGGAACACAAAGCGTGATAGACGCAGGATATAAGGTAAACGGACCACAGAACCAAGCTTACCAGCTTCTGAAGAAACCACATATTGCCGAGGAAATCAGATCACGCCAGGAAGAAATGCATAGTAGTAAAATAGCATCTGCACAAGAAGTAATGGAGTTTTTTACTAGGGTGATGAACGGTGAGATAAAAGACCAATTCAATCTAGAAGCTCCACTCTCTGAAAGAATAAAGGCAGGACAAGAGCTTGCTAAGCGTACTGTTGATATAGAAAATAGACTCGCTGGTAAAGCAGATGCCAATGTTACCATATCAATTGACTGGAAACGTGATACGGAGGAAAAATCATGAAAATATCACAGACTGGATTAAAGCTGATAGAAGAATTTGAAGGCTGTCGACTTACTGCGTATCAAGATGTGGTAGGAGTATGGACAATTGGTTATGGACATACAAAAGGAGTAAAGCGTGGGCAATGTATTACAAGAGAACAGGCAGAACATTATTTGATACAGGACGTATCAAAAGCAGAACAGAATGTAAATAGTTATCATGATAAATACAACTGGAACCAGAATCAATTCGATGCCATGGTTTCTTTTGCTTTTAACATAGGCAGTATAAATCAGCTAACTGCTAATGGTACAAGGCCCATCGCTGTGATAAGTGAAAAAATATTACAGTACAACAAAGCAGGTGGTAAGGTTGTATCTGGCCTTACAAGGCGCCGTAAAGCGGAGAGGCTATTATTTGATAAGCCAATCACTGAAACCGGGCTTAAAACCGAAAATACAACGTCACAGAGCCAAAATAATACAGTTTATCAGGATATTCCTACACTAAGAATTGGTTCAAAAGGGTTATCTGTTAAATTATGGCAAATCATACTAGGATTACAACAGGACCAAATAGATGGTGTTTATGGTCCGTATACAAAACAAAGAACCATTGAATTCCAGGCTGAGCATGGATTGTTAAAGGATGGTGTGGTAGGACCAAAAACATGGGAAGTAGGTATTGAAGTGTTATGGGCAAGAGTATAAGTATTTCAATCAAAGATTGTATCATACCAATGTACGATGATATCCTGGAAGATATACTTAGTCATAATCATACACACTACGTCTTTCCTGGAGGGCGTGGTAGTACGAAATCATCATTCGTTGGAATAGCGATACCGCTGATACTTATGGCATATCCAAATACGCATGCTGTGTGCTTCAGGAAAGTAGGTAACACCGTACAAAAAAGTATCTTTTCACAGGTGGTGTGGGGTATAAACAAACTTGGGTTGGAAGGATTGTTTAAGATACCAAAAACATTTTCAACTCCTATTGTTTACGAACCCACAGGACAACAGATTATCTTTTTAGGATTGGACGACCCACAAAAAGTAAAATCAATCAAATTACCTTTTGGCTATACAGCAGTTACATGGTTTGAGGAATTGGACCAATACGCAGGTGAAAATGAACTGCGTAAAGTAACACAGTCAACAATGCGTGGTGGTGAAAGATTTTGGGATTTTAGAACATTCAATCCACCTATATCAAAAAATAATTGGGCTAATGAGTATACAGAGACTTGTGAGATAGAACGGACCAATGATACGTTGGTAGTACGAAACACCTACTTAGATGTTCCGGAAGATTGGTTAGGGGAACAGTTCATTTTTGAAGCAAGTGAACTGAAACGAATTAACCCAAGAGCGTACGAACACGAGTACATGGGCGTGGCTGTGGGTACAGGCGGAGATGTATTTCCTAATGCGTGTGAATGTGAAATTACTGATGAGATGATAGAAACAAAGTTCGACAATATCTACAATGGCATTGACTGGGGCTTTGCGCTTGACCCGTTCCGGTTTGTAAAAATGCACTTTGATAGAAATCATTTGGACCTGTACATATACGCAGAACACACAGGAATTCATGTAAGAAACGAAGAGGTGTTCAAGGAACTGTACGAAGATAGAAAACTGATACGCAAGGATGAACTTGTTATAGCAGATAGCGCAGAACCAAAAAGTATAGCAGACTTTAAGGCATACGGAGCATTCATACGTGAAGCAAAGAAAGGACCGGATAGCGTAAGATACGGGGTAAAATGGTTACAAGGTTTGTGCCATATTTACATTGACAAACGCAGATGTCCGGAAACATGGAAAGAGTTTTCACAGTACGAATTCGAACAGGATAGAGATGGTAATTTTATTAGCGCATATCCTGATGAGAATAATCATAGTATTGATGCCGTAAGATATGGCATGGAGAAATACGCAAACAGAAAGGGGAATTAAAATGGCAGAGAAAAGAGAACCAAAAGCGTGGATTACAGTTAATGGAAAGCATGTTCCTATTTTTGATGAGGATTGGATGCCGTGGGAGCTGCGACAAAGATACAGTCGCTATATTAACGACCGTTCACACGACCATCAACTTGACTCGGACGAACTTACCTGGGTTGAGGAGTTGCGGTATGAAGAAGAGCAGAAAAAGAATAAGCAGATTCAAAACAATGAAGAAGAAGCAAAGAAGTTGAATGAACAGGACAAGCAAGCAAAAGAAAAACCGTTGAAACCCTGGTCGGCCGCTGAAGAAAAACGTTCCAGAGAGATGTCGAAATATGTCATCGACAAACTTCATGCAGGCGACGAGTTTGCAGAGTTCTACGAAGAAAATTACTTAGAGGATATTGACTCCTACACATTTGAAGCCGACGCCGCAAATAACGAAAATATCGTTACTCTCGGAAAGATGAATATGATTTATGCTCAGAACTGGGACGAGAATGAAAGACGTGTTAAGAAAGGAAAAGCAGTTACAGGTTCGACTTACTATGTCGTTCAAGATTGGAATGGTTCTATTGATGAGAACTGCTTCGCATACAAAACGAAAGCAGATGCAATGCACGCAATGAAATTGTGGATAGAAGAGGAAAAGGAAAGTAGAAAAAAGTGGCTTGAAAGGAGAAAGAACAAAAATAGGGCTAACATTTGAAAATCTAACTCGCGAAGAACTATGTGACTTAATGTGTGGAAAACCAGAGGAGGATGACATGCCGGTACGAAAAGTTAAAGGCGGATACAGATGGGGTAAGAGTGGAAAGCTCTACAAAGGAAAAGGTGCTAAGAAGAAAGCTGCAAAACAAGGCAGAGCAATAAGAGCGAGTGGGTATAAGGGATGAATGTCTTTACATTTTGGGAAGGGCAAATGCCCGAATATATTAGGTTGTGTATGAAGACATGGAAAGTTGATTTCAAATTGCTCAATTATTCTAATCTTCATGAATACACAAACTTCGATGCCCGGCAATTAGAAGGTCGTTTGACAATACCACAAATCGCTGATTGTATTAGAGTTCATGTTCTACGTGATAACGGAGGTATTTGGTTAGACGCCGATACGATCATGATTAGTGATAAATTGCCAAAAGCAAACATGCTCGGTGACCCAGAACAACGTACGCAAACGATAGGATTTCTGCAAACAAATGCTTATTCAAAAATGTTTAATGAATGGGCACAATTTCAAAATGAGATTATAGAAAGCGAAAATATTTCAACACATTGGTCCGTGGTAGGAAACGATTTCACAGATTCTTATGTAAAAGAACATCCCGAGATTATAATAGACGATATTCGAAAACGGTGGCCGGAAACTTATATGATTGAAGGCAGTATACAGAGAAGGTGGAAATATGAAAGTTTTTACTTCGCACAGCATTATGGGTTAAAGGATATTGAAAAAACAGATTTGTTGATGTTGCATAATTCTTGGACACCAGAGTGGTATAAAAAATTATCTTCAACTGAAATACTTGCTTCGGATAACACAATGTCAAACATATTAAAGGAGACTCTATGAGATACATTATCATGGCAGGGAGAAGCCTGACAGACACAGAACTTCCGAAACATCTTTGGGAAGTAGGAAACGAAACAATCATAGGCCGGACAATAAGACTACTGAAAGAATGTGGAGTTACTGATATAGCTATAAGCACACAGGATAAACGCTTTAAGCGATTTGGACTGCCACTGTTATCACACCACAATCCACCGAATACAAAGTATTTCATCAATGCGTTCTGTCCAACAAATGAACCGGTGTGTTACATATTCGGGGACGTAGTGTTCAGTGAATCTGCAATGAAGAAGATTGTGGAAACAGAAACTGACAGTATTGAGTTCTTTGCAAGTGCTCCTCCGTTTACACAGGACTATCCAAAACCATGGGCAGAACCTTTCGCATTTAAGGTGGTTGATGTTGAATATTTCTGGGAGTGTGTCAACAAGGTAAGACAAGGCATTATCGACGGTATATGGAGACGAGACCCACTGGCTTGGGAACTGTGGCAAGTCATTAAACAAACACCGTATAACAAGATAGATTATACGAACTATACCGTGATAAATGACTATACTTGTGATGTGGACAAATTAGAGGACCTAGTGTATTATAAAGATATGTGGGAGACTGATACACAGTATATGATTCACACTTGCCCGGCAAGGAAGTGGTATGTGGACGAGTACTTGATACCATCCATGCTGGAGCAGGGAATCAAAGAATCACAGATACAGGTTTTTAACGATAAGGAAAAACTTGGAAACCTAAAAGCCTGTATGAACTCATACTTGCTACTTCCGGATGCGGGAGGGACGTGGCACTTGCAGGACGATGTACTTATTAGCAGGGACTTCAAACAACGCACAGAAGAGCATGATAAAGGGTTTGTAGCAGGTTTTATCAGTCAGCGATGGAACAAGGAAGTTTCATTTGGAACGATACTAGCATGCGAGATGCCTTGGACGTTTCCATGTATCAGAATACCAAACAATATCGCAAGAGATAGTGCGAAGTGGGTACTTAATGATATAGTAGGCAACCCTGTTTACGCAGATTCGTTCAAAGGCGGAAACGGTGATGACTTAGCATTTAAGTTGTTCATACAAACGTATCACAAGGATAAGAAAATGCTAGTTATTGACCCATGTTTAGTAGAACATATTGACATGCTGATAGGCGGAAGCAGTGTAGGTTCAAAAAGGAAAGAGCCAACAGTAGCAAGACACTTTGCAGACCAGGATTTGGTAGAGCAGTTGAGGAGAGAATTATGCAAGAGAAAAGAGAACCTGTAACCTGGATAACAAAGAATGGAAAACACATTCCCATCTATGCTGACGAAGCAAGTAGTGATGAGAAGAAGAAGGAACGCAATTAGCAAGGAGGTAGGGAAATGTCTTTTTGGTCTACCATAGCATACAAAGTAAAGGAGATGATACAGAAAATGGTCGGAGCAAGAACTATTGAACAGACACTTCATGTAGCACCTGTGATTTCAAGTCAGATGGAACATGCTATTGAATTGTGGTCTGATATGTACAAAGGACAGGCGCCGTGGTTAAAAGAACCTTCATACGGAGACCCTGTACGAATAACATCCCTTGGACTTCCTGCTATGATAGCAAGTGAAAAAGCAAGGACTGCTTTGTTAGAGTTCAATAGTGAAATCACTACACCCACAGAGGAAGTAGAAAAAGAAAATCCGGATTACAAAGAACCGGAACCAGATGAATTTGGAAATGTGCTTCCTAGTGTACAGCCAAAAACAATCACAGAGGATAAACCTGTTACCAATACCGACCGTGCTGTATTCCTTGAGAGCCAGTACAAGAAACTCAAAAGACAGTTACGGAAGCAGGTAGAGTATGGTATCGCGAAAGGTGGACTTGTTATTAAGCCATACCCTATCATTTATGGTAAAGATGAGAAAAAAGCAGTAGACGATGAAGGCAAGGTTGTTGTTACTGCTGAACTTGAATTTGATTTTGTACAGGCAGATGCGTTTTATCCTTTAGCATTCAACGCAGGTGGAGATATCACAGAGGCAGCGTTTATACAGACAAAAACAGAGAAGGACGTTATTTACAGACGACTTGAATATCATAAGTGGACAGGTAATAAAGTACAGATTATGAACAAGGCGTTTAAGTCAACTAATAATCAGAATCAAGGAGATATGTCCGGACTTGACTTAGGACAGGAAGTAGCTCTTAACAGTGTTCCTGAGTGGAAAGATTTACGTGATACAGTTACTATTGCAAACGTAGACAGACCACTGTTTGCATATTTCAAAATGCCGGAAGCAAACACAGTAGACCCAACAAGTCCTCTGGGCGTTAGCGGATACAGCAGAGCAGAAAAACTTATAAAAGATGCCGATGTACAGTATTCAAGATTATTATGGGAATACGAAGCAGGCGAGATGGCAATTGATATCGACCGTGATGCAATGCAGTTTAAGAAAGATGGACAAGGTACTGAGCATACGGTTATGCCAGTTATGCAAGAAAGATTGTTCCGTACTGTGGACTTAGGTGAATCTGATACTTATCAGCCTTTTGCTCCTACACTTAGAGATGCAGCATACATTCAAGGACTTAATACAATTCTAATGCGTATTGAGGATGTGACTGGATTAAGTAGAGGAACAATTTCAGATGCTGCGTCAGAAGCCAGGACAGCAACAGAGTTGAAGATACTGAAACAGAGAAGCTATCAAGCAAACGCAGATATTCAGCAGTCACTTGAAGATACCCTCAAAGATGTAATTTACATCATGAACGCATACTGTGATTTGTATGAGATTACTAAACCTGGTGAATATGACGTGAACTTCGAGTGGGATGATTCAATTATTGTTGACGTTGATACAGAACTCAACAAAAGAATGCTACTTCAGCAGAACGGCTTGACAAGCAAACTTGAGACTAGAATGTGGTACTTCGGAGAAACAGAACGTCAGGCCAAGGAAGCGTTGATGAAGGTAGATGAAGAGTCTCAGGCAGAGATGAAAGAAAACCTGGTAATGCAGGCCAACATGAAAGATGAAGAAGAGGAAGATTATCCCTTCAACAAGAAGCGTCGTAAAAACAATGAAAACACGTCAAACACCGACGACAAAGAGGAACCTTAATTGTTAAGCGAAGACACTATTGACAACCTAATATACCCAATTATAGAGAGGCAGGAGCGTATAAATCTATACGCTCTTACCGCTATTGCGGAACAGATAAAGAAAATCGGAGAGCTATCGCCTTCTTCAGTGTACAAACTTGAACGCCTGTACAAGAGAGGTGCCGATGTTAAGAAGCTCAACGAGAAGCTTGCTGAGTTAGCAGGAATGCAGGTGAAAGACATTAAAAAACTGATAAAGACTGTAGCAGAAGATGTGTATACAGATGCAAAACCGTTTTACGATTACAGGAAAAAGCCATTTATTCCATTCAAAGAAAATGAACACCTTCAAAGAATGGTTAAAGCAGTAGCGAATCAAACTGCCGGAGAATACGTGAACTTATCAAAAGCACAGGCTTTTATGATAAGGGATATGAAGAATCCAAAACAACTTATTCCAACACCTCCGGCTAAAGCGTACCAGTCAGTGGTAGATGAAGCAATACAGGCGGTGCAGAGTGGCGTAGTTGATTACAATACCGCAATACATAGAACAGTAAAACAGTTATCAGACAGTGGACTTCGTGTAACTTATCAGGCAGAAAGTGGAAAAATGCACACGCAAAGCATGGAAGCCGCTGTTACAAGAAACGTGCTTGATGGAGTTAAAGCAATCAATCAGGACGTGCAAGACCAAATGGCGAAAGAGTTTGGTTCTGACGGAAAAGAACTATCAGTACATAGGTATAGCGCGCCAGACCACGAACCTATACAAGGACATCAATTTTCAAATGAACAGTATGAAAAACTGCAGAATCACGAAGCGTTTCATGATTATAAAGGAAATGAATTCAAAGCAATAAAAAGAGCGATAGGTGTGTGGAACTGTAGACATTATCCATTTGCAATCATCTTAGGTGTTTCTATTCCTGTACATAGCGACGAAGAGCTTCAACAGTACATGGACGAGAATCAAAAAGGCTATACCGATGAAAAAGGCAAACATAGAACTATGTATGAATGTACGCAGGAGCAACGTAGACTGGAAAGAGCTATTAGAAATGCCAAGCAATCAAAGATTGTGGCAGAAACCGCAGGAGACTATGCAGAAGCTACCAAGCAAGTGGAGAAGGAAAAAAGACTCACAGCACAGTATAAAGCCTTTTCAAAAGCGTGCGGATTAGAGATACGATATGACCGTATTGAAGTAGAAGGATATACAAGGAAAATTAAAAGTTAAAAATAGATTTTATTTCTTTACAAAACCATTATGATACTTTATAATATAGTTAGAAGCGTACTTGTTACTGCTTTCACATGACCGGTGGTTACCGTGCAACACCTCGGCCACGGTAACCACTGCATGAGGAGATAATTATGGATAGTATTATTTCAGCACTTATAGCTGGAGGACTTGCTTTAGTTGGCGTTATATTTACCACGTTAATGAATAGCAGGCAGATTGAGCAAAAAATTGTCACATCACAGGCTGTAACAGACACAAAGTTAGAAAGTTTGAAAGAAGAAGTCCGTGGTGTGAAAGATGAAGTAAAGCGCTATACAGATTACTTCGAAAGAATTCCGGTATTGGAACACGATGTTAAGCAGCTGAAAGAAGATGTAAAGGAGTTAAGATCATGAAACTGAGCGATATTCTTTCCGTACTGACTACACCGAATGTAACCGTGACTGTAAAAGACTTGACCAGCGGTGCTGAGATTGTGTCCATGAAAGCAAGTGGCTATGCAAATCTCGAAGATACGCTGGAGAACAGAACTGTAGCACAGTGGCAAATCACAAGCGCAACGCAGATTGTGATTGTACTTAATCCGGCGGGGTGATTGATATGAAGATGAGCAATAAAATGTATGACACTCTGAAATGGATTGCCCAGATTTTGCTTCCGGCACTCGGAACTTTATACTTTGCTTTGGCAAGTATCTGGGGCTTTCCGTATGCAGAACAAATC
>Ga0265298_10011629_pt1 | contig 10283 bp, 9 predicted proteins | sample AusTroGonzalo_MG_3_FD_193486 | JGI IMG/M metagenome (GOLD analysis project Ga0265298, IMG submission 193486) | Bovine rumen microbial communities from tropical cattle in Woodstock, Queensland, Australia - Gonzalo_01 | ecosystem: Host-associated > Mammals > Digestive system > Stomach > Rumen ... | reverse complement strand
AAACCTCCAAGTACTGATGCCGCACCTGACCGCCGTAAACAAGACTCATGTGCTGACCCTTCTTTCGCACTACTCCTGGCAGAAAGAGACCATTCCGCTTGGACAACTCTATACCAGCATCTTCACAAACGACAGCCTCCAGACACGCACCGCCCCTTATGAAGCCGCCTGGCAGAAACACTTCGGCTACAGCCACCAACACGAACATCCGCGCTACGACCTGCTGGGCTATGACCTGACCCGTCATCTGATTGGGATGCTGCAGCAAATGCAGGACATCGCCGACCCTAATTACCGAGAGACTGTACTGACCCGCCCCTATCAGGGACTTCAATCAGAAATCCACTACCTGCCTCTCAAAGAAGGCAGCGGCTATGTGAACCACGGCATCCAGATTCAAACCCGATGAGGGGAAACCAGATATACAGACTGCTTTGGCTGCTACTCATGGGGATATACACAATCACCGCCCATACCCAGCCACGTCTCCGCGAGACGGAGATGTATATCGGTGTGCACGGCGGAATGCTGGCCTCCACCATGATATGGCAACCCAACGTCAGCGGAACCGCCCTGCACTTCAGCGGGAACGGAGGCGCCGTATTCCGCTACAACAACACGAAGTACTGCGGGGTACAAGTGGAATTAAACTACATGCAACGCGGCTGGCACGAAAAAATCAATTCCACAACAGGCACAGACAACGGAGTCTATTTCCGACGACTGGACTACCTTGAACTGCCCTTCCTGATGCACATCTACTTCGGGAACCAGCACTGGCGCGGTTTCCTGAATGCCGGTCCACAGGCAGGCTACTGCCTGCACGACCTTTCATCCGGTCCAAGAAACCTGACAGACACCGCCCAGTACGGAGCCGTGTATTACCCGTTTGACTGGGGAATAGCCGCAGGACTCGGTCTCTATTACCGCTCCTACAAGGCCGGCGTCTTCCAATTGGAAGCCCGCTTCAACTACAGCCTCAGCGACCTGTTCGACCACCGCCAGACCGCCTATTTCAACCAGTCGCACGCGATGAATATAAGCGTGAACATAGGATACCTGTGGGAGATAAAACGAAAACGGAAGGAACAGCCATGACTTACCTGATACTTCGCTTCACCTCGTTAGGCAACGTGGCCATGACTGTCCCCGTGACCTCTTCCGCCAGCCGGCTGCACCCCGAAGACCGCTTCGTGGTAGTGGCCGAAAAAAGGCTGCATGCCATGTATTACGGCATGCCGAACGTAGTATTCCACGAACTGGAAAACCCTCCGCACCTCCGCCAAATCACAAGCTTATACAAGCAATTGCAGAAATATACACCGGACTTAATCATTGACCTGCAGGACTCCCTATACACACGAATGCTTTGCGCTCTATTCCGACTCCACAAAACACCCACCCAAAGCATCCAATACGGACGCGGCGCGAAACTGCTTGCCACCATACAACGGAGGCTCCCCGCCCTGCCCAACGAATTCGACCGTTACCGGCAGACATTCCGACAAGCAGGCATTGAAACAGACGACCGATTCGAAAGCCTGCCTGTGCATGAGAGATCCAGACAACACATCCAGCAACAATTCGGCCCCAAGACCCAACGGCGCATCGGCATAGCCCCATTCGCCAAACACCGCTCAAACATCCTCCCACCCCGCATCATGAAAGAGGTCATCGAACATTTCGCGACCGCCACAAACACCCAAGTCTATCTGTTCGGTGCCGGAAAGGTGGAATGCGAGATGCTGCGGCAATGGAGCAGTATTCTGCCAAACACATACTGCATCGCAGGACAACTTCCCCTTGAGGAGGAACTGGAACTGATGAGGCAACTAGATGTAATGATATGCATGGACTCGGCCAACCAACACCTAAGTTCCCTGGTCGGGCTACGGGCCATAAGTATCTGGCTCGCCACCCATCCTGCTATGGGTTTCTACGGCTGGAAACAGCGCCCGGAAGACTGCATCCAATGCGACCTTCCCTGCCGCCCCTGCACGATACACGGCACCCGATACTGCCGCTATCTGAACTTTGCCTGCCAACAGATTACAGCAGAACGCATCATTCAGAAAACGGAGGCGGTCTTAAGAAAACAAAAACAATCCTGAACAAAGAAACACACAAACCCATAATATGGCAAAAATCATTTCAATAGCAAACCAAAAAGGAGGCGTCGGCAAGACAACATCGGCTATCAATTTAGCCGCCGGTCTGGCACACGAAGGACAACATGTGCTCCTCATAGACGCCGACCCGCAAGCCAACGCTTCGTCAGGACTCGGCGTGGATATCCGTACCCTGGAACATACCATTTACGAATGTCTGATTAACGGAACAGACCCACATTCGGCCGTGATACGGACCGCCGAACCCAACCTGAGCATTCTTCCGAGCCACATCGACTTGGTCGGCGCAGAGATTGAGATGCTCAACATCCCTGAACGCGAAACCCTGATGAAGAAAGTCTTCCAACAAATTGAAACGGAATACGACTACATTCTGATTGACTGTTCCCCTTCATTAGGCCTCATCACCGTGAACGCATTGACCGCAAGTCACAGCATCATCATTCCCGTACAATGCGAATTCTTCGCTCTGGAGGGAATTGCCAAACTGCTCAACACCGTGAAAATCATCAAATCGAAGCTGAATCCGGGTCTGCAGATAGAGGGATTCCTGCTGACAATGTATGACAGCCGTCTGAGACTGAGCAACCAAGTCTATGAAGAGGTAAAACGCCACTTCGGCAACCTGGTCTTCAACACGGTAATAGCCAGGAATGTTCGTCTGAGCGAGGCTCCGAGCCACGGAATGTCGGCTCTCCGATACGACCCCTCCTCCAAAGGTGCCCAAAGTTACATCCAACTTGCCAAAGAACTGATACAACGATGAAAAGAACAACCGGCCTTGGGCGCGGATTAGACGCCCTGATAGACACCCATGTAATGACTGACGGCTCATCGTCCATCAGCGAAGTGTCCCTTTCCCTGATTACGGCGAACCCCGACCAACCCCGCCGCTCTTTTGACGAAGAAGCCTTGCAAGAACTGGCCTCGTCCATTCGGGAGCATGGCGTCATCTCCCCCATCACCCTCCGCAAGAACGAGGACGGAACCTACATGATTATCGCCGGCGAACGACGTTTCCGCGCTGCCAAGGCAGCCGGTCTGACAAGCATCCCTGCGTATATCCGCACCGCCAAAGACGAGCAAGTGATGGAATGGGCACTGATAGAAAACATCCAGCGCGAGGATCTTGACGCCATCGAAATCGCCCTGGCTTACCAGCGTCTGATGGACGACTATAATCTGACACAGGAGCGCATGGCCGAACGAGTAGGCAAGAAACGGACCACTGTGGCCAATTATCTGAGACTGCTGAAACTGCCCGCAGAAATCCAAATCGGCATCAAAGAAAAGAAGATTGATATGGGACATGCCCGGGCCATTCTCGGAAGCCAATCCACGGAACAACAACTGGAACTCTACAAAAAGATTCTGACCAACGGGCTGAGTGTCCGTCGCGTGGAAGAACTGGTCAGCCACAGCAAAACCACTCCGACAAAAGAAGCAACTCCCCGCGTCTCCTACCCTGAAATCCAGAAGCATCTAGAAAAACTTCTCGGAACAAAAGTCAGAATCAGCGCCAACAAAGTGACCATCGCCTTCCAAAGCCACGAACAACTGAACGACCTGATGCAACATATCCATTGAAACGCATCCTGCCCCTCATATTGCTAATCATCAGCCTGCAACCTGTCCGAGGAACTAACGAACCATCCGCCGCAGCAATACAGGACACCGTTGTCACACCCACAACGGAAAAAATCCTTCTGACTACGGACAGCGCCCGGACTGCAGTGCGGACCACCGCATGGAAGCCCGACCCCAACCGAGCCACGTGGCTCGCCGCCATCGTACCCGGATTAGGGCAGATATACAACCGCAGTTACTGGAAACTTCCCATTGTATATGGAGGATTCATGGGTTGCATCTACGCCACAACGTGGAACAACCGACTCTATGGCGACTATAAGGAAGCCTACCGCGACATTGTGACTGACGCAACCCTGTCCACCGACCCTACCCGTTCCTACAACGCCATCCTTCCGTCAGGCTACACCATTGAGACCATGGGCGGACGGACACAATACACCAGCACACTGAGCGACCGCATGAACGCCTACCGCCGCTACCGCGACATATCGCTGGCAGCGACCATGCTGCTCTACGTACTGACCATCATCGACGCCTATGTGGACGCCCAACTGTTTGACTTTGACATTTCGCCGGATCTGTCACTCAACGTAGAACCCATGCTCTACCAAGAACTGCAGCACCAACGGACCGCCGAAGTAAAATTAGCCATCACCTTCTAACCACCTCAAACCGACAAAGACCTTGAAATACTCTGTTTTTTCCATCTTTCTTTTCCTATGTGCCTTAAACATTTCCGCCAATGCACAGGAAAACGACACTCTTCAGACCTCCCCTCTGGCTATCCCTGATTCGATAGCCGCCATCCCTGATTCTATCTCCCAGCAGCGAGCGGACTCCATCGCCGAGGACCTGTTCTTCGACCAGGCATTAGCCTGGTTAGACACCACAAACTGCATTCCCGACTCATTGATTTTAGAATTACCAGATTCAATATACAAGGCCCGCCTCCAATCGCTACCATTTGTCATTGAAGTTCCTTACAACCAAGTTGTAAGAAGTTTCATCAACCGCTATATCAAGTCTTCACAGCGTTTGGCAAGGCTGTGCCGGAAGTCTGAATACTATTTTCCGTTTTTTGAGGACCTCCTGTGCCAATACGACCTGCCATACGAACTCTGCTATTTAGCCGTCATCGAGTCGGCGCTGAATCCGCAAGCTCACTCCCCGATGGGCGCTGCCGGTCTCTGGCAATTCATGCCCTCTACCGGCAAACTATACGGCCTTGAAATCAACTCGCTGGTTGATGAGCGGATGGATCCGCTGAAAGCCACGGATGCCGCCTGCCGTTTCCTGAAATCACTATACACCACGTTCGGAGACTGGACCTTGGCCATCGCAGCATACAACTGCGGCCCAGGCAACGTAAACAAAGCCATCCATCGCTCCGGCAAACGCGACTTCTGGAGCATCTACCCGTATCTTCCCCGCGAAACCCGTTCCTACGTACCTATATTCATCGCAGCATCGTATGCAATGAACTTTGCAGACGCACACGGTATCTGCCCTGCTGAGACCGACCATACCATGCGTACTGACACCATCCTGACCCACGAACGACTGCATCTAAAACAAATAAGCGAGATTCTTGACATCGAACTGGACGAACTGCGCCGCCTGAACCCCCAATATGCCCGCGACATCATTCCCGGCGGAGAGAAAGCGTATGCCCTCTGTCTTCCCATTGAGAAAACGGGTGGATTCCTTGACCAGCACGACACCATCCTCTCACACCGTGCAGACGAACTAATCAACAACCGGCGGGCCGAAATAGACATGATGCACAAGCAAGGGCTGCACGGCAGCTATAGCCGGAACGGCGTGACCTACTACAAAATCAAAAACGGAGACACACTCGGCGGCATCGCCAAGAAATTCCATGTCAGCGTGAAACAACTGCGTGCATGGAACGGCTTGAAGAACGACAACATCCGCGCCGGAAAGACCCTACGCATAGGAGGCTGAACATGGAAGACGAAAAGATATATTTCTCTATGCTTGAAGTACAGACCATGACCGGTCTGCCGTCTTCCACCCTGATATACTGGGAGAAGAAGTTCCCTCAACTCAGCCCGAGACGGGACGGACACCGGAACCGCTATTACCGGCAAGAAGACATCGACCTGGTAAAACGCATCCGGTTCATCCGCGACGAAATGAAAATCACCCGCATTGAGGCCATCCGCCGAGAACTGGAAGCCGACAACCGGCAAACAGACTACCGTCAGAAAACCGCAGAACTGCTGCAAAAAATAAAACAAGAACTGATCAATATCCGCTCCGAACTATGAAAAAGACAAACTGGAAGCAATATCTCCCCAACATCATCATCCTTGCCGTATTCCTCCTGGCATCCGCCATTTATTTCTGGCCGGCCGTACAAGGAAAGGTCATCTATGCCGTGGACAATATCAATGGTACCGCCGCCGTACAGGAGAGCTGGGAATACCACCATCAGACCGGAGACTACACCTTCTGGACCGGCAGTATGTTCTCTGGAATGCCAAACTACCAAATCGGGGGCAACGGCGGCGGCGCCGTTGACAGGATGCTGCGGCCGATACGCCTGTTCTTCTCATGGGGAACCCGCAACGCCTTCTTCATCCTTCTGTTCTACCTGTGCGCCTTCTTCCTGCTATTACGCGCATTTGGCGTTAACAAATGGCAGAGTATGGCGGGAGCATTCGCCATCGCCCTATCGTCGTACTTCTTCGTCATCATCGCCGCCTCACACCACGGAAAATGCTATTCCATCACTTGGATGACCCTTGTTGTCGCCGGTTTCCTGCTCACATACAGGAAAAAATATGCCTGGGGCGCACTAACCGTGATGTTCTTCACCTACATCGGATTCTTTCTGCACCCGCAGATGAGTTACTACCTGTGCATGCTCATCGGCCTCCTTTTCTTCGCGGAACTGGCCATCGCGGCACGGGAAAAAGCATGGAAACATTTTGCCATCGCGTCAGCCGTGTTCTTTGTCTCGTTCGCCGTCGGTATGGGAATGGGCAGCACCAACATCCTGACCAACCAGGAATATGCCGCCGAGACGATGCGCGGCGGTCACTCCGACCTTGTGAAGAGCACTGACGAGAGCAACAAAACCGCCGGTCTGGACTTGGACTATGCCACAGCATGGAGCTACGGCATCAAAGAGAGCATGACCTTCCTAATCCCTAATTTCATGGGCGGAGCCAGCGGCTACAACACCGGCGAAAAATCGGTGCTGTACGACGAACTGGTAAAAGCGAAGGTCCCTAAATCATCGGCCCGACAGTTCTGCCAGTCGGCTCCGACATATTGGGGAGAGAAAGCCTTCACCTCCGGTCCTGTCTATATGGGAGCCATCATCTGCTTCCTGTTCCTGCTCGGGCTGCTGATAGTACAAGGTCCCTACAAATGGGCTCTGCTGGCCACCACCCTGTTTTCCGTACTGCTGAGCTGGGGACACAACTTCATGCCCCTGACCGAACTATTCTTCCGTTACTTCCCGATGTATAACAAATTCCGCGCTGTGGAATCGATTCTGATTGTCGCCGAAATCACGATGCCTCTACTCGGTTTCCTGGCTCTGAAAGAACTGGAGAACTGCGGAAAAGACACAACAAAAGACAAACACTACCGACAGGCCATCCTTGCTGCAGGCGGCGTGCTGGTCCTCATCTGCGCCGCCGTGGCTCTTGCCGCAGGAGGAATGGATGTCACCTCATCGTATGACCGGCAATGGACTTCACGCATGCCGGAGTTTGTCGCGGACTCCATCATGGACCAGCGCGTCTCAATGATACGTTCGGACGCATGGCGTTCGCTGATCTTTATCATCCTCGGTACGGCACTCGTCTATTGGTACGCCCGCCCTGTCCCCACAGAAAAAGATTCCGGTGCAAACCTCAGAAAGACAATTATCTTCGGAACAGCATTGTGTGCCCTGATTATAGCGGACATGTGGCCCGTGGACAAACGATTCTGCAACGACTCGCACTTCATCACCAGCAAGAACAAAGAAAAAGCGTTCGCAATGCAACCCTACGAGAAATACCTGTCAGATACCGATACCAGTTACTACCGCGTGTTCAACCTGACCACCAGCCCCTTCAACGATGCCCGGACCAGTTACCGCCTGCACTCCGTCGGAGGATACTCGGCCGCCAAACTGCGCCGCTACCAAGACCTGATTGATGAGCATCTGAGCAAGATGAGCATGAACGCCTTCAACATGCTGAACACTAAATACTTTATTGTGAACGGCGATGACGGGCAACCCGTGGCACGGCTGAATCCGGATGCAATGGGCAACGCCTGGTTTGTGGATTCGGTAGTCGTAGTGAACACCGCCAACGAAGAATCGGAAGCCCTGCGAAGCCTGAACCTGCGCACCACCGCCGTGACTGACCAAGACTATGCCTCTTTCGCGGCACAGAACGCGACAGAAACCGACCCGAAGGCAAAAGCCGAATGTGTTTCGTATACTCCGAAACGACTGGAATACAAAGCCCAATGCGCCGTTCCGAAAACTCTCGTTTTCTCGGAAATCCACTATCCGCACGGCTGGAAAGCCACGATAGACGGCGCAGAAACCGAGATTTTCCGGGTGAACTACCTGCTTCGTGCCGTGAACATGCCGGCCGGAGCACACACTGTTGTGATGACTTTCGAGCCGGACAGCGTAAAGAAAGGCAACCTCATCAGTATCACCTGTCTCGTACTGTTCCTGCTCACTCTGACCGGCACCCTATTCTATCAAATCCGCCGTTGCAAGAAGGATGAAAAAGCCGCTTAAAATCAAGTTCGTCGATTTCCACGAAGGATTTCAGCCGGAGACCACCTTTCTATGGAGCCGGCTATGGGAGCAGTATGACGTGCAGCTCTCGGAAACTCCAGACTGGATTGTCTTCTCGGTATTCGGCAGCGAACATCTGGCTTACAACCATTGTGTCAAGATTTTCTGGACCGGCGAGAACCAGGCTCCGGACTTCAACCTGTGCGACTATGCCATCGGTTTCGAGCACCTGCAATTCGAAGACCGCTACCTGCGGCTCCCACTCTGGACCCTTTATCCGACCGACGTGCAGGCCATGCTGACCAAACACCAGCATCCGGAAATAAGGCAGAAAACAGGATTCTGCAGTTTTGTCTATTCCAACTCTAACGCCTCACCCGCAAGACAGGAATTCTACGACGCGCTGACGCGCTACCAACCCATCCATTCAGGCGGGCGGTTCCTTAACAACACCGGCGGTCCGGTTGCCGACAAACTGGCATTCCAACAACAACACAAATTCGCCATCGCCTTCGAGAACACCTCTCACGCAGGCTATACGACGGAAAAACTTGTTCAGGCGTTTGCGGCGCAAACCATCCCCATCTACTGGGGCGACCCACGAGTGACTGATGACTTCAATCCGGAAGCCTTCATTAACTGCCATGACTATGCCGACTGGAACGCCGTGGTGGAACGGGTACGGCAAATCAACGAAGACGAGGAACTCTGGCAGCAGATTGTCAGCCAACCAGCCCTGCGCAACATGCACCTCGCAGAAGAATACATGGCCCAAGCAGACTGTTTCCTGCGCCATATCTTTGACCAGAAACCAACCGCCGCCCGCCGCTACTCACGCGACTATTGGACTCTGAAACAACTGCGCATCCGGCAGCGGGAACACCGCGCCTACAAGCGCAGCCTGTTCGGACTTCTGCACTGTGTTTTCCGAAAAAACTTCTATCCGCTTGCCCGTCGAAACGCCCGCCTTTGGAACGCCACACAAACCCTGATGCGGACTCTGAAAATGTAAGGCTGTCCAACCAATGTCAGACAAGCCTCTCATTAAACAAACCTGTTTCTATTATCTTACTTCCACGCCGGAAACGGTGTAGATGTGTCCGTTGCGGAAAATGTAAAGCATGCCGTCACGGAAGAACCTGACAGTTTCCGCTTCGTCAGAACGCATCTCCCCTGTGCCGCTCGGCGTCTGCTTGGGTGTAACCTTCACAGAGTAGATGTAAGCACCGGAGATTCCGTCCTGCGGGATATTCCTTGAGCCGTCCGCAATGCGTGCCGGAGCAGATGTCGCTGCAGAACTCAGATAGATAACCACATACGTGGGCATACTTACTTTGTAATGCACGTTTGCCTTGCCACGAACAGCCTGCTCCAATGTTGAGGAAATGCTTGCGCTGCCAGCCTCCGCAACTTTCACTTTCAGCACGAAGCCAGGAAGCGTCTGACAGTCTATCTCTATATCACCCTCTCCTTCAGGAAGTTTAAAAGTGATGGACGAAGGAATCATAGACTTGAATGCGGACGAGCCAGGCAACAGGTTATCTATTGCCTCATTCACGTTCTCTTCCGAAACTATCGAACTTATCTCCAACCTCCCTGCCACAGCGTTGTAACTATCCTGCGCGCCGAGGCTGACAGCAAACAGGTCGGAGCCGTCAGGACCGACAACCGAGAAGTCGAATGATGTGACTTGAGTGTCTGAAACAGGCTGCAACTGCTTTTCAACCACGAGTACAGGCAGTTCGTATCTACATTCCGTGCCTTCCCCATTCTCCGTCACAGCC
>Ga0265298_10011628_pt1 | contig 10283 bp, 5 predicted proteins | sample AusTroGonzalo_MG_3_FD_193486 | JGI IMG/M metagenome (GOLD analysis project Ga0265298, IMG submission 193486) | Bovine rumen microbial communities from tropical cattle in Woodstock, Queensland, Australia - Gonzalo_01 | ecosystem: Host-associated > Mammals > Digestive system > Stomach > Rumen ... | reverse complement strand
GATGGCATCAAAGCCTACCATTCCACTCTCGCCAAATTCTCTGTGGTCCTTGATGTGGAGAAGGGTAAAACGACCGGGATACTTCTTGAAGTACTCAACGGGACTAACCTGACCGCGAACAGCCCAGTAAACGTCCATCATGTACTACAACGCGCTGCTGGAGCAGATCGCCAAGCAGTACGGCGTAAGCCTTGAGACTCCCTACGGGAAGCTGCCTGCCAGGTTCCGCCACGATCTCATGCACGGCTTCAAGGACGACCTCGTGCTTCCGTGGCGTCGAGAGGACCGTCCCTTCGAGGGCGTTCTCGCGACCCTTCAGCGCCGTCTCGAGGAGGCCGAGGACGACGAGACCCGGGCCAAGTGGGAGGCGTACCAGAGCTACCGTACATGCCCCGACTGCAACGGTGCGCGCCTCAGGCCCGAGTCGCGCGCTGCGACGATCGCCGGAAAGACGATTGTCGAGGTGATGGCGATGCCGATAAGGACGGCGCTCGAGTTCTTTGGGACAGTCCCGAGGTTCGCGGGACTTGGCGACGTTCTCGCCGAAATCGAGAGAAGGCTCAGGTTCCTTCTTGATGTCGGCCTTGACTACCTTACCCTCGATCGCGCCTCAGCCACGCTTTCGGGCGGCGAGATGCAGCGGATCCGTCTCGCGACCCAGATCGGAAGCGGGCTCACCGGGGTCCTCTACGTCCTCGACGAGCCGACCATAGGCCTCCATCCCCGCGACAACGAGCGGCTTATCGGGACCTTGAAGGGTCTTCGCGACCGCGGCAACACGGTCGTCATCGTGGAGCACGACGAGGAGATGATGCGTTCGGCCGACTGGATCGTCGATCTCGGCCCGGGAGCCGGGCGCGAGGGCGGCCAGCTCATGTACCAGGGGCCGTTCAAGGGCCTTCTCAAGGCAAAGTCGCTTACCGCCGACTATCTGACGGGGCGGAAGATGGTAGCTGAAGCTCAAGTTAAAAGTAACTCCAACTCGAACTCCAACTATCTCACTCTCTCCGGCTGCTGCGAGCACAACCTGAAGAATGTGACGGTGCGGATCCCGATCGGTTCGTTCACGGTCGTCACAGGTGTTTCTGGCAGCGGCAAGTCCACGCTCGTCGACGAGACCTTGAAGCGGGCCCTTATGAGGCATTTCTACCGGTCCAAGGCAGTCCCCGGCAAGTACAGGAAGCTCGCAGGCGTGGAGCAGTTCGACAAGGTGATAGAGATCGACCAGTCGCCGATCGGCCGGACGCCCCGTTCGAACCCCGCGACGTACGTCGGCTTCTTCTCCGAGATCCGCGAGCTCTTTGCTCAGACCGAGGCGGCCAAGGCGCGCGGCTACACGGCGGGCCGCTTCTCCTTCAACGTGAAGGGGGGGCGCTGCGAAGTCTGCGGCGGCGACGGCCTGAGGAAGCTTGAGATGAGCTTTCTCCCCGATGTGTACGTTACCTGCGAGCAGTGCAACGGGCGCCGCTTCAACGCAGAGACGCTGGAGGTCACCTACGGCGGAAAGAACATCGCCGACGTCCTGGAGATGACTGTCGCCGAGGCGTACGAGTTCTTCGGAAAGGTTCCTGGGCTTGCGCGCAAGCTCAAGACGCTGGTCGACGTGGGGCTCGGGTATGTCGCCCTCGGGCAGTCGGCCACGACCCTATCCGGCGGCGAGGCCCAGCGCATCAAGCTTGCGACAGAGCTTTCGCGCCGCTCCACCGGGAGGACGCTCTACCTTCTCGACGAGCCGACCACGGGCCTTCACTTTGACGATGTGGCAAAGCTCATGAAGCTTCTTCTGAGGCTTCGCGACCAGGGCAACACGATCGTCGTCATCGAGCATAACATCGACGTGATGAAATGCGCCGACTGGATCATAGATCTTGGTCCCGGCGGCGGCGATGCCGGCGGAAATCTCGTCTGCGAAGGGCCGGTGGAGAAGATTCGCGCGTGCAAGGAGTCGGTAACGGGGAAGTTCCTATGACAGTCATAAAGAACGGAACGGTCATTGACGGCAGCGGCGCTCCGGCTTTCGCGGGCGATGTCGTCGTGGATGGCGACAGGATAGTCGATGTCATTCCCTCTTCCGGCGGAGAGCGGTCGCGGTCCGCGTCGCGCAAGGAGACCGGCAACGACATCATCGACGCGACCGGCTGCCTGGTGACCCCGGGCTTCATCGACGCACATACCCATTCCGACGCGTATCTCGTCATCGAGCCCGACGCGCCATCGAAGATAACGCAGGGCGTGACGACCGAAATCAACGGCCAGTGCGGGGGGTCTGTCGCGCCGCGCTACGGCGAGGCGCGGCTTTCCGGCGACTGGGCTTCCGTACTTGGCGACAGGCTTGCGTGGCGATCCCTTGCGGAGTACCGCGAGGTGCTGGAGGCGGCGAAGCCCGCGGTTAACACGGTTCAGTTCATCGGCCACAACACTCTCCGCTCGTCGGTGGTCGGCTACGCCGGTCGCGCCGCCACTCCTGACGAGATGGCGCAGATGGAGCGCCTTCTGGACCAGTCGCTCGAAGAGGGCGGCTGGGGGCTTACCACGGGGCTCATCTACCAGCCGGGGAAATATTCCACTCCCGAGGAGGTGATCGCCCTCGCCAAGGTCGCCGCCCGTCGCGGCGGATTCTACGCGACGCACATGCGCTCCGAGGGCGACCGCATCATCGAGGCTATCGACGAGGTCCTGGATCTCGTTAGGGCGACCGGCATACGCGCCGAGATTTCGCATCTGAAGACGAGCGGACGCCGCAATTGGGGCAAGATCGACGCGGTGCTCGACAAGATCGAGGGAGCGATCGGCGAAGGGCTCCTTCTGGGGAGCGACCGCTATCCTTTCTGCGCTGCGGGGACAGACCTCGATGTCCTGCTTCCCGACTGGGCGCAGGAGGGCGCGGCGAAGGCGGAGTGCGAGAGGCTTGCGGACCCTGCGGCGCGCGCGCGGATCGAGCGCGAGCTTGACGGGCTCGACCGCGACTGGTCGACAGTCATGATCGGCGGCGTATGGCACGAGGACAACAAGCGCTTCTCCGGCAGGACGGTTGCGGAGATGCTTGCGGCGATGCCGCAGCTTTCGCCGGGAAAGATCATTTGTTCGATGCTGGAGAAGGACCTTTGCCGCACGGGCGCGTTCTTCTTCGGGATGAGCGAGGAGAACCTCGACAAGATATACCGCCGGCCGTGGATAGTGCCGGGGAGCGATGCTTCGCTCAGGGCTCCCTGGGGACCGTTGGGCGCGGATCATCCCCATCCGCGCGCGTATGCGACGATGCCCGAGTTCTATCGCCGGGTGAGGGCGCTCGGGTTTACGCGCGAGGAGACGGTTGCGAGGATGACGTCGGTGCCGGCCCGGCGGTTCGAGATTGCCGGGCGAGGCGTGATCGGGAAGGGCGCTTTCGCCGACCTGGCGGTCTGGCGCGAGGAGGAGTTCAAGGGGAAGGCGACCTACCTGAAGCCCCACCAGTTCACCGCCGGCGTGAAGTGCGTGATGGTGAATGGAGCCATCCCGTACCTCGACGGCGCATTCACATCCATCCGCTCCGGCCGCTTCCTCACCCCATCGCGGTAGGGCGAGAAACGCCCCCAGTCCTCCGTAGGCCGCCGATTGTGATATAATATGCGGCCCTATGGAAACGAAGACTAACCAATTCAAGGCCGAGATCGCGGAAATGCTCGATCTCGTCGTAAATTCGCTGTATTCAAAGAAGGAGATATTCCTCCGCGAGCTGATATCGAATGCTTCGGACGCGATCGATCGCGCGAAGTTCCTCTCCCTCACCGACAAGGCGCTCGCCCAGGACAATCCCGAGTGGAGGATCGAGATCGCCGTCGACAAGAGCGCGAAGACCCTCATGATCTCCGACAACGGCATCGGCATGGATGCCGCAGAGCTCGAGAAGAACCTCGGCACGATCGCCTCGAGCGGCACCAAGGCTTTCCGCCAGGCCCTCAAGGAAAAGGGCGGGGAGAGCCTGCCCGAGCTCATCGGCCAGTTCGGCGTCGGCTTCTACGCCGCGTTCATGGTCGCCGACAAGGTGCGCGTCGTCTCGAAGCGCCGCGGCGGCGACGCGGCCTTCCAGTGGGAGAGCGATATGGGCGGCAGCTACACGATCGCCGACTCCGACCGCGATGGATACGGCACCAGCGTGATGCTCCACCTTCGCGACGACCAGGCCGAGTATCTCGACAAGTGGCGCATCCAGGATCTCGTGAAGAAGTATTCCGACTTCATCTCCTACCCGATCCGCTTCCGCCAGATCGATGTTCCCGCCGACGAGAAGGACGAGGACAGGAAGCGCCGAGAGGAGGACGAGGCGAGATCGCTCAATACGATGGTCGCCCTGTGGAAGCGCGCGAAGAAGGACGTCAAGCCCGAGGAGTACGCCGAGTTCTACAAGCATCTTACCCACGACTGGGAGGATCCTTTCGAGACGATCCCGTTCTCCGGCGAGGGACAGGTCGAGTTCAAGGCGCTCCTCTTCATCCCCAGGAAGGCGACGATGGAGCTCTTCATGCCGAACCAGAAGCGCGGCCTTTCGCTCTACGTAAGGAACGTCTTCATCGGCGACGACATCGAGATGCTCCTGCCGAGCTACCTGAGGTTCGTGAAGGGCGTCGTCGACTCGAGCGACCTGCCCCTTAACGTGTCGCGCGAGATGCTTCAGGACGACGCCGTGATCTCTAGGATCAAGAGCGCCGTCACCGCAAAGGTCCTTTCGGTCCTCGAGTCCATGAAGAAGGACGAGAAGAAGTACAACGAGTTCTGGGGTTCGTTCGGAACCGTCCTGAAGGAGGGCGTGCACGTCGACTACTCCAACGCCGAGCGCCTGAAGAATCTCCTCAAGTATCCTACTGCGCGCAGCGACGCCGGCAAGACCGTCTTCCTCGAGGACTATGTCAAGGATATGGCCTCGGGGCAGAAGGACATCTACTATCTTCTCGCCGAGCGCGAGGAGGACGCGCGCAAGGCGCCCCAGCTCGAGGCCGCGAGAAAGCACGGCTGCGACGTGCTCCTTTTCTGCGACCCGGTCGACGAGTTCCTCACGGAGTCCATGCGCGAGTTCGACGGCAAAAAGTTCGTCGATGTCGCGAAGGGCGACGTGAGCTTCGGCAGCGAGGCCGAACAGAAGGCCGAGAAGGATGCTAACGAGAAGGCGGCGAAGGAGCTCAAGGGCTTCATCGAGAGTGTCAAGAAGGAGCTCGAGTCGAAGGTGTCGGACGTTAGGGTCTCGACGCGCCTCACCGACTCGCCCTGCTGCCTCGTCGCGAAGGAGAACGCGCTTCCGCCGTCGATGGTCAGGATGATGCGCGCGATGAAGAACGAGGTCCCCGACGAGAAGCGAATCCTCGAGCTCAACGCGGAGCATCCGCTCGTTAGGAAGGTCGCGACCCTTAAGGGCGACGAGCTTTCGGACGCCGTGACGCTCCTTTACGACTCGGCTCTAATAGCCGAGGGCTCGCCCGTGACCGACGGCGCGCGCTTCACGAAGCTCCTCTCCGCGCTGATGCTCAAATAAATGGTATAATACGCGCCCTATGAGAACGTACAATGTCGGTCTGGTCGGCGTCGGAGCCGTAGGCACAGAGATGATCAAGGTCCTGAAGGAGCGCAAGTTCCCTTGCGGCCAGGTTCAGGTTTTCGCCTCGCGCGAGCGCGACGAGAAGATCCTGGGCGAGACGTACCATGTCAGGAAGGCTGACGAGGATTCCTTCGCCGGCATGGACATCGTCCTCTTCGCCGGCAAGACCGATGTTGCGATCCAACTCAAGGACGCGGTCGTGAAGGCCGGCGCGAAGATGATCGACAATTCGCGCGCGTTCAGGCAGGATCCCGAGGTGCCGCTGGTCGTTCCCCAGGTGAACGCCGAGGACCTCGACTGGAACAAGGGCGTGATCGCGAACCCCAACTGCACGACGGCTATAATGCTCGAGGCCGTCGCGCCGCTCCACAAGGCGAAGGGGCTGAAGCGCCTGGTTGCCGCGACGTACCAGGCCGCGAGCGGCGCGGGCGCGCCCGGGCTCGACGAGCTGGAGACGCAGATCCGCGAGTATGTCGAGGGCAAGCCCCTTACCGTGAAGGCGTTCCAGCATCAGCTGATGTACAACCTCATACCGCACATCGACAGGTTCGACGAGACGAACTGGTACACTCTCGAGGAGCTCAAGATGCGCAACGAGGCGCGGAAAATGCTGCATCACCCCGAGCTCATGCTTTCGTGCACATGCGTGCGCGTGCCGATCGCGCGTGCCCACTCGGAGTCGCTCAACCTCGAGTTCGAGGAGGAGATCACTCCCGCTGAGGCGCGCGAGATCCTTTCGGGGAGCGAGGGCGTGAGGGTCGTGGACGATCCGCTGAACGGCGGCTATCCCATGCCTCTTGACGCGACCGCGAAGTATGACGTTCTCGCGGGGCGCATCCGCCAGGATATTTCGCGGAATGACCGTAAGGGGCTCGAGATGTTCGTTTCGGGCGATCAGCTCCTCCGCGGCGCCGCGCTGAACGCCGTCGAGATCGCCGAGCACCTCGTCCGCCGCGGCCTCGTCTAGCGCTGTCGGCGGGAAATATGGTAAAATACTAGCCTATGGCAGATAACTCGTCGTTGGCTAGCATGATCCTCAAGTCCGCCGGAATCTATTCCGACGAACAGCTCGAGCGAATTGCCGCGAACCGCGCGGCGAACCCCGGCATGGGCCTTGCGGAGGCCGCCGTGAAGTTCGGCGGTCACAAGGAGATCGAGTTCCTGGAGGCCGTCGGCAAGGTGCTTGGCCTCGAAACCGTCGACCTTGAGCACCGCCAGCCAAATCCCGATGCCCTTACAAAGCTCCCGGCGAGCGCCGTATACCAGTACAATGTCCTCCCGTTCGCCGCGGGCGAGGGCACCATGACCGTCGTCACCAGCGATCCCTTCGACACGACCGCCGCGGACGGGCTTCGCCTTATTCTCGGCGGGGTCGTCCATACCGCCCTTGCGCCGCATGAAGAGGTCGAGAAGGCCGTAAAGAAGTACTACGGCGTCGGCGCCGACGCGATCGAGAAGATGATCGAGGACGGCCGCTACTCCGTCGACGAAGACATCGGGGCGATGACGAAGATCGACGTGAACGAGATGGGCGAGGAGGCCTCGATCGTCAAGTTCGTGAACCAGATCATCGCCGAGGCCGACCGCCAGGGCGCGACGGACATTCACATCGAGCCGCAGGAGACCGAGCTCCGCATCCGCTACCGAATCGACGGCATGCTCCATAAGGTCGACGTCCCACCTCAGCTGAACCGCCTCAAATCCGCCATCATTTCGCGCATCAAGGTCATGGCGAACCTCGATATCGCCGAGAAGCGCCTCCCGATGGACGGACGAATCGGCATCCGCATCGCGGGGCAGGATATCGACATCCGCGTATCCACAATGCCTGCTGCGTACGGCGAATCCATCTCCCTCCGACTTCTTGCGAAGAGCGGCAACTTCGTGAAGATGGACGATCTCGGCTTCAACGAGCGCGACTACAGCGTCGTCAACAAGATCATCCACCGTCCGAACGGAATCTTCCTCGTGACCGGCCCTACCGGTTCCGGAAAGTCCACCTCGCTGTACTCGTTCCTCTCCGAGGTGAACAAGATAGACGTTCGCATAATGACGGCCGAGGACCCGATCGAATACCACATGGCCGGCATAAACCAGGTGCAGATGCAGGCCGATATCGGCATGACGTTCGCGAGGGCGCTTCGCGCGTTCCTGCGTCAGGACCCGGATATCATCATGGTCGGCGAAATCCGCGACCGCGAAACCGCCGAAATCGCCATCAACGCCTCGCTTACGGGCCATATGGTGTTCTCGACCCTCCATACCAACGATGCCGCCGGCGCATTCCCTCGTCTCATAGACATGGGCGTCGAGCCGTTCCTTATCGCGTCCGCCGTCGCCGGCGTGATGGGCCAGCGCCTCTGTCGCCGCCTTTGCCCCAATTGCCGCCGTGAAGTGCCGCTCGACATGAAGTACTATACGCTCGACACGCCGCCCGAGAGGCAGACGGTCTTCGAGCCTGACGGTTGCGACCTCTGCACGCGCACCGGCTACAAGGGGCGCCGTGCGCTTTTCGAGGTGCTGGAGGTCGACGAGGACATCGAAGGCGCGATCGTCCGCCGCGAGAATGCGACGCAGATCAGGAACATTTCGCTCTCGAAGGGCATGAAGACCCTGCGCGAGGACGGCTGGGCGAAGGTGTTCGCCGGCGTCACGAGCGTCAAGGAAGTCATGCGCGTCACCGAAGACCAGTAGCGAAACAGAACGATTGACGGTGAATTGAAATTATGTTATTCTTCTCATCGTCAAATCACACCCGTAGTGTGTCTATAGCCTTGAAATGACCAACGCGAACGCGATAGATTGCTTTGCAGCGCTGCTTAACCGCCGCGCTCTTGCGTTCGCCACCCCGTGGGGGGGGGGGGGATAATTTCTCGGCAAACCCTCGCCAGACGCGCCCTAGCGCGCCGTAGCGCACGTTCCAACCATACTCTTAAAACTCGCCCGCGACAAGGCCTTAGCCTCGCCGCGCAGTTTCGTTTTGTCTTGGGCGAAAACACAATCGACTGGCAGTGTCGCCAACCGGGGCCGCGTCGCGTTTCTCAGGGGCACGTCCCGTGCGGCGCGGCCACATTCCCCGTTTGCCAAATAAAGGAGTCGGCAAATGTCTGATGAAACGATTCCGTATGTAGTCGATCTAAAACCATGGCTGAGGTCCCGAAATGGCGTTTTGGGCGCTTCTTCACGCGCCGGAAGCCCCGAAATAATATTTTGGCCGCTTTTCCGTGCGCCGCAGACTGCAAAATAGCATTTTGTCCCTTCCGGCGAAGATTTGGCTTTAAAACAAACAAAGGAGAATAAGTATGATACACAAATTGACTAGAACGATAGTGCGAACATTCGCGTTCGCATTGGCTCTCTGCGCAACAACCAGCGCCTGGGCAGTAATAAAACCAGTCGCAGTTTGGAATGGAGATTTTTCTACCACTACTCGCGGCGACTTTACCCTCACTCTCAATGGAAATGAAGTCGCTGCTGATGGTTCGAAGATTACGATAAAGGGTTCAGGTACAGCTACGGCAGGTGTATATGTCGGTACGGATACGACTACATATAAAAGCATTGCCTGTATAGTCGGCTTTAAGACTAACAGTTGTGACAAGACAACAAAACCAGTCTTTATGGCTACACACAACAATAGAAGCAACGGTGAGCACTTGACTGGACTATTGCTTGATACAGACGACTACATTAAAGGATTTTGGGTTAACGGGAATGGCCAGGGCAAGGTGTCCAATGCTCCGAAGTATCCTGCTGACACAGGAATTCATTATGTGTCCGATTTCTTTGGTTCAAGTACTTCTTATGGAACGGTTGGTTACCTAGACGGCACAACGAGAGTCGTAAAAGACACTTCATTGGCGGATGGACAAAGCACAAATGTAAAGGGAATCGCTATAGGTGGATGGTCTGATGCCGTAACCAAGAATATGGTTGGTGCGGAAATAAACTATATAGCGGTCTATGTCAGCAGTTCAAATCAGTATCCATCAGATTACAACGAATTCCTCAAACTATTTTCTCCCACGGCGCTTGCGACAGCCGAGATTGTTGAAGACGGCGAAGATATCATTGGCGGCGAAACAGTCGGAATAAATCTTTCCACGTCGTCGATGACGGCAAACCTTGCAGGTAGCGTATCTGCCGCCGCTGTATTTGTGCAGGAAAATGCAACGCTGGATGTTGGCGCAGGCGGTTGCATAACGATTGATGATGGTAAGGGGCCTCTGTATATTGCGAGCGGCAAGACTTTGACTATTGATATTACAGATATGACCGCACCGACAGCCGCTAAGCCACGCGTGGATATTATACGCGGTATGATTGTAGATGCTTCGCAAGTAATGATTACAGGAACTACGCCGTCTGGCTGCAAAGTACACAAGACGGACAAGGGGATTTTTGTTACGACGGTGGCATGCCCGTTTGGTCCAACGACAACACTCTCGCTTGGATTTGATAATGGTCCAACTGGAATTTATCTCACGACAGCGGCTCAGAGAGCTTTTGAAAACATAACGCTCCAACAGTTCTATGATTATGGCCTTGAGCCTCAAGTTAGGATCGCCGGATATAATATTTCGGATAAAGGGGCGATGGCTTATGCCTATAATAGGAGAGTAACAAAATCGGGAGACGATGTTACGGCCATTAGATATGAGATGCAAGTACATGACGGCGGGTGGACAAAGTGCGTTCCTATTGTCTTGGAGAG
>Ga0265298_10011627_pt1 | contig 10283 bp, 6 predicted proteins | sample AusTroGonzalo_MG_3_FD_193486 | JGI IMG/M metagenome (GOLD analysis project Ga0265298, IMG submission 193486) | Bovine rumen microbial communities from tropical cattle in Woodstock, Queensland, Australia - Gonzalo_01 | ecosystem: Host-associated > Mammals > Digestive system > Stomach > Rumen ... | reverse complement strand
CTTTCATTGATGGGTACCCAGTTTTCTTTTTATTTTTTATCTTCTTCTCATTTGTTGCTGACGAATTCTTGATTCTTGTCGTCTAATTCTAATTTCGTTCTTATAACGACGTTTTGCAGATGCACAAATGATGAGATATGGGATAAGCATTACAACATATGCACAGAATACGAATGATGGAATTAAAGAGCTAGTTCTAACATCAAGTGAAAGCATTTGGACATATTGTCTTCCTGCCTCTGGAACTTTATCAATAAAGAATGGAATAAAGTGTTTTAAACCATAGGTTAAGATAATGCCGAATACTAAATATCCAATTGTCCAGAAGAGAATTGCAAATCCTCTTGTCCAATATTTTTCTCTTGAGAAAGTACGGAATAATGTTTGGATAAAGAAGAAGAACCATGGAAGTGCAAGTAAGATAATAAGTGCAAGTAATGCCATTGGAACATATTGTTCATAGTTTGCAATTTTAGCTGTGAATTTATCAATTGGAAGGAATTTATAAATGTATGCTGAAACAGCATCTCTTAATTGATCTTGTGATGATGAAGATTCAGAGCTTCCATCGCGATATTTAATGGCACGTGATTCTTCTTCTGATGAATTTTGTTGTTCACTTGATTCATTACCAGATTCAGTGCTTCCACCTGTTTTATTTCCGAGTTGAGTAATAAGTTCAGCCAAAGCTGCATCAACATCTTTAACTTTAAGTTTTTGCTTATAATATTCAGTTGCGTCTGGATCATATTCGGTTACACGAACATATTCGCCATCAATTAAGTAATAATAGTTTGGTTCATCTTCAGATTTAATTGCTTCGAGAACTTGTGCTTCAGATGGTTTTTCTGTGAGGAGTTCATATTCACCAGTACCTTCAACTAAACCAGGGACACTTGATAAAGCAATTGTCATTTGGTCAGCAATCGTATCACCAGTAATAGTGCTTGGGTCATATGTAATACCACCGATAGCTTCAACATCTGAGCCTTCTTCAGCAGCTTTTGCATTCAATTCATTAAGAATTGAAACAACGCTAACACCTTCAAGTTCGTTACCGTCTGAGTCTCTACCGACAATAATGTTTGCTAAATCATCAACTGTAATTTCTTGGCCATCAACGTGTGAATAGATATTTTCAAAGAGTTCTTCAATCTTTTCATCTTCGATGGTTGCGCCTTCACCAGAGAAGTAAGTTGCAATTTGGTTTTGGACTTCTTGTTTTAAGATGTCTTTTGCAAATTCCATTGCAACAGACTTAATAAGATTGTGTAAAGGTTTTGTAACGCTTTCGATTGCATATTCGATAACTGAATACACGTTCTCTTTAACTAAATCAGTTACAACAGTTTTGTTATTTAAGTCATAAGCATATTTTGCTTCAACTTTAAGTTCAACTTTGACATTAAGTCCATCACTAAAAGCGTCAACAATTTTGTCTTTTGTTAAAACTTCTGAGAAAGATTTATCAACTTTCTTAATCGCACTACCGCCTTCAACGCCTGCGCCACCTTCGGTGACAATAGTGGTTTCAAAGGTTTCAGTAAATTCAGCAACATAAACAGTACCAGTTGCTGGGCCTAAGTGTGCTGTATCAAGTTCAACCTTATCTGGTTGGATAACTTCTTCGGTTTCGTCTGTGTATTTAACACGAACATTTACTTCTTTTGGTTCAAGGACTTTTCCTTGATCAACTGCTGCTGGTGCTTCTACGTTAAGAATTGATTCAACTGTTTGTTCTTCAGCAATATTTATAGCGCTTGCGCCGACTGAGTTAGAAATGACGTCGGCAATTTGATCGCCTGTAAAGTTTGCTTCAACTTTTACGTTAACGATTGGTTTTGTTGCAAATGACCATACTGAAAGGCCTGCACCAACCATATACAGAAGATTGAAGATTTTGATTAGGAATTTTCTCATAAAAGCACTCTATTAGTTAAATTGTATAAACAATAATTATTTATGTCTATAATTATTTTCCACTAATTGGTAATTTTCCGACAAAAATTGATGGACATGACATTTGGTTTGATAGAACCAATTTATTATTGTTTGCGATACACTTAATGTTTTTAAATACATTAACTAAGTTATCTGCAACAGTAATAAGCGATAATGGTTCAGCTTTTTTACCATCTCTAATCATGAATCCAGCACATTGTAATGAGAAATTTCCAGAATGTGGATTCATTCCTGAATGTAATCCAGACAATTCGGTGATGTAGACACCTTCTTTAATGGTGGAGAGCATTTCTTCTTCACTCTTTTTGCCACCCTTAACGATAACATATCCAACATCGGCTTTTGCTTTTGCGCCGGAACCATATCCGTTTCCGGTTGGCTCAGCTTTATCTTTTGCCGCTGTTTGAAGTGTGTAGAGGTAAGTTGAGACTACTCCATTTTTGAACAAATATTTCTTGTTTGTTGCGACACCTTCATCGTCAAAATATCTGAAAAACAGGTTCTTTTCTAGAGGATTTTCGATAACAGTGAGTTTTTTGCTGAAGACTTGTTGACCCAATTTTCCCTCAAGTAAAGATGTGTGTTTTTGAATTTCTTCTGCATCGAGCCAACCAATCAAAAAGTTGACAAGAGTTGCAACACAATCTGGATTTAAGACAACCGGATATTTCTTTGATTTACATTGAATTGAACCAAGTTTATCTAATGCATCTTTTGCAACTTTTTCTACGAAAGTATCGATGTTAAATTCATTTTCATCAAATGATGCAAAGACATCGTAACCAGTTCTAATTTCTTCGCCGTCTTTTGCAGTTACTTCAGCAAAATAGGTGTATGAGTTTTTCTTTTGTGACAATTTGAGACCATATGAATTTGTCTTTTTGAAGGCTCGAGATGATGACTCAAAACCGACAGTAACAACTTCATTAATCCTCTTGTCAAAAGCTAATAATTTTTTCTCAATTTCTAGCAAAATACCCACTTTTTCTTGGATATTTTCAGAAAAATCAGTATTTTTTCCTACATTTTTCTTGTGGTATTTTTCGCTGCCTTTAAAGATGAAAACAGGATCATCAGATTCAGTTACAGAAGCAGCTCTTTTAATTTCTTTAACGAGGAATTCTGGTGAGTTCTTATCGACATAATCAACAGAGATAGATCCCATTTTTCCTTTATAGATACCGCGTGCAACGAGCTCGTATGAGTTGTTGTTTGTGAATGAATCAATCTCGCCATGGAAAATAGAAATTGAGAGAGAATTTGATTCATGTGATGCAAGGTCTGCAGATTCAAAACCATTTTCTTTTGCTAAAGCAAAGAATTTCTTTTCGTTTAATTTCATTTGATTTCTCCTCCGTTTCCGCCAACTGTCATTTCGCTAACACGAATTGTAGGTTGACCTACATCTACAGGAATAAAACCAGATCCGGCGCCACACATTCCTTGAGCAAGTTCGAGATCATTTCCAATCATATCAATCTTTAAAAGAATGTCCTGACCGGTTCCGATGACAGATGCCCCTCTTACAGGTTCGCAAATTTTTCCATCGCGAATCAGATAAGCTTCGCTACAGCCAAAATTAAACTCCCCAGTTACAGGATTGACTTGTCCGCCTTCTAATGATTTGGCATAAAGACCAAATTTTGTAGCCGCAATGATTTCTTCAGGTGTTGATTTACCTGCACAAATGTATGTATTAGACATTCTTGATGTAGGTTCATATTTATAGGATTGTCTACGGCATGCCCCGTTTCCTTTTCTTCCCATGCGTCTTCCGTTGAAATCATCAATTAAGTAATCTTTGAGGATTCCATTTTCAATAAGAAGTGTCTTTTCAGTTTTGTTTCCTTCATCATCGATATTGTTGCTTCCCCACTCGTTTGGAATGGTTCCATCGTCAACTGCAGAAAGTATTGGTGAAGCTATCTGTTGACCGATTTTTCCCGAGAAAACCGATAGATTTTTGCTAACAGCGGATGCTTCAAGTGGGTGTCCACAAGCTTCATGGAATAGGGTTCCGCCAAATCCTTTTCCGATAACTACAGGCATTTTTCCACTTGGGCATTCTTTAGCCTCGAGTGTCATTATTGTTTTGCTTGCAACTTCTTTAGCAACTGCTTTCACGTCCACGTTATTTAGGAAATATCCAAAACCTGCGGATGCGCCCGGACCTTCAAAACCGGTTTCGATTTTTCCTTGGTCTGCTGCGACACACATAAAGCCACATCTTCCTCTTTCTTTATAATCGAGGTGGTTGATGCCTTTTGTAGAAACGATTTGAACTTTTGCAACTGAATATGAGAAAGAAACTTCTGTTTTAACGATTCTCTTATCGTACTCTCTCATGACCTTTTCGCCGGTCTTCAAATAGTCGATAATTTGTTGGTCGTTTGTGCTTGCAAAAGATTGTTCAACTTTTGAAAGATTTTTAGCCTTTTTGGTTACGAGTTTTTCTAAAGTTAAACTTTGTTTATCTTTGAAAGAAGCAGATAAATTTTGGATTAATTTTGTAAGTGATTTTTCGTTAACTTCATTAGTGTATCCATAGACACTTTGAAGCTTGTTAAGTAAACGAATACCGGCACCGTAAGAATGACGAATTCCAGAGTTTTCAACTTTACCATTTTCGACAGTTACTGAAAATGTATCTTTTTCCTCAATATAGATTTCGGCATAGTCGGCTCCAGTAGTTAAACCACTATTTAGGATACGAAGAGCTTGATTTTTGTTAATCATAGTACCCTCCTTTCATGTTTTTATTAGCGCGATTATTATAAACCAAAAGTTTTAGATATAAATGTAAAATGCATTTATTTCTTGTTTTTCATTTTTCCTATGATACTATATTTAAGCACTTTCTTTAGGAGCCAATAGAGCCCTAAGGCGGAAGGAGTTATTATGAAAAAAGATATTCATCCACAAGTTTACGAAGTAGAAGTTACATGTGTCTCATGTGGTTCTAAATTCAAAACACATTCTACAAGCAAGGAAATCCACGTTGATACTTGCTCAAATTGCCACCCATTCTATACTGGCAAACAAAGATTCGTGTCATCTGATGGACGTGTTGATCGTTTCAATAAGAAATACGGTCTCAAATAAGAAACACAAACTAGATAAAATTACTCGCTGTAACACGCGAGTTTTTTTATTTTTTACATAGGCAAGTTATATCATCGCTTTATTTTAAAATAAAACTAGATATAATATTTAGTATGAAGAGATAATAAAATCTCATCAGAAAGCAGGTAACACTTATGAAAAAGCTTCCAATTTTATTCACATTAGCACTAGCTTCAGTTACAGTCAGTGGTTGTGACATCTTTGGCATTCACATTGATATTAATGGAAAAGACACACCAACTGATGTTGATCCAGAAGACCAAGGCGAGGATATTCCTCCAACCCCAACACCAGGACCAACACCAACCACATCTTACACGGTTACATTTGATGCAAACGGTGGTGATGGTGAAATGGCAAGCGCCAAAACAAATGGTTCAAAATATGTTGTTCCAGAATGTGGTTTTACTAAAGATGGATTCTTTTTCACAAAGTGGGCATATAAAAAAGTCTCTGGTACACAATATGGTGCAGGAGAAACAATAAGTAATATTATTCATGACTTTACCTTATTTGCACTTTGGTCTGATGGAAGTCATCCACAAAACATCGAAGATGATTATGGTGATTATTACGATACCATTGGTGATGGCTTAGAAGGCACACAATTAAGAGATGCATTAAATGCATTAAACACCTTAAAAAAAGTCAAATCATTCTCATATGGCGATTTAAGATACAACATTTACGATCACACAGAGATTGACTGGACCGATAAAGACAACCAAGCTGGTAAGATGTTTAGTTTCTACACAAATGATTATATCAGCACAACTTGGGATGGCGGTACCACCTGGAATCGTGAGCACGTGTGGCCTAATTCGCTTGGTGGCGGCAAAGTTGACGGTGATATTTTTATGACACGTCCAACAAGCACCAGAATTAACTCTGAAAGAGGAAACAAATTCTACGGAACTGATTCTTCAACCTATGACCCAGGCAAATATGAAGTAAATTATCGTGGTGTTGCAGCACGTATTATTTTCTATTGTGCAATTGCTGATACATCATTATCTTTAGTTGATGCAACAAGTGGTGGGAATAATCAAATGGGTAAATTATCAGATTTACTTAGATGGAATCTTGAATATCTTCCAGATACATCATGGGACGCACCATTAACATTAAGAATTGAACAAAATAGAAATAAAATGGTTTATTCAGATCCAAATTCACAAGGAAATCGTAATCCATTTGTCGACCACCCATCATACGCATGTAAGATTTGGGGCAAAACAAATTCAGAAACAAGACGAATTTGCGGAATGTAAATTATTTATAATTTAGAACAAGGAGTACCTCATATGAAAAACAAGTTCTATATCACTACGCCTATATATTATCCAAGCGCTGAAGCGCATATTGGGCACGCATATTGCACAACCATGGCCGATATACTCGCACGCTCGAAGAGACTTCGTGGTTTTGAAACATATTTCCTTACAGGAACTGATGAACATGGTGAGAAGATTCAAAAGAAAGCTGCTGAAAAAGGTGTTACACCTCAACAATATGTTGATGAAATTGCAGATAGATTCAAAACCTTATGGAAGGCTATGAAAATTTCTAATGATGATTTCATCAGAACAACTGAAGAAAGACATATGAAAGTCGTTCAAAGCATCTTTTCAAAGATGTATAAAAACAATGACATTTATCTTGGTAAATATGAAGGATGGTATTGCACACCGTGTGAGTCGTTCTGGACCGATACACAAGTTGGCGAAGACCACTTATGTCCAGATTGCCATAGACCAGTTCATAAAGCTGAAGAAGAATGCTATTTCTTCAAAACTAGTAAGTACGTGGATCAATTAACCAAGTATTACGAAGAACATCCAAAGTTCATAACACCAGTTTCTAGAAAGAACGAAATGATGAACACATTTATAAATAAAGGTTTAGATGACCTTTCAGTTTCAAGAACATCTTTCGACTGGGGAATTCCAATAAACGAAAATAAGAAGCACGTGCTATATGTTTGGCTCGATGCTTTATGTAATTATATTACCGCTTTAGGATATGACACAGACCATCCAGAGTTATTTAAGAAATTCTGGGAAGACGAAAATTGTGAAATTGTTCACCTTGTTGGTGCAGACATCACAAGATTCCATGTTATCTACTGGCCAATGTTCCTTGAATCATTAGGACTTAGACTTCCTGATAGAGTATTTGTTCATGGCTTATTAGATTTAAACGGCGAAAAGATGTCAAAGAGCCGTGGAAACGTAGTTTCACCATTCCCATTAATTGAAAGATACGGGGTTGATACGGTTCGTTGGTTCCTCGCTAAAGAATTCTCGTTTGGAAGCGATGGAAGATTTACTCCTGAATCATTTGCAGAACGCATTAATGTTGATCTCGCAAACAATTTTGGCAACCTCGTGAATAGAACAACCTCTATGATTTCAAAATATTTCGACGGTGTTGTTCCAGAACTTAAAAATCCAGGCGACAAAGAAAAATCAATTCGCGACTTAACTGAAAAGACAATTAAGGCTTACGAAAACTTAATGGATGATTTAAAAGTTACAGAAGCTCTTAATGAAGTTGTTGAATTACTTAATGTCGCCAATAAATATATTGAAGAATCTCAACCTTGGGTTTTATCAAAAGAAGGTAGAATTGAAGAACTCGGTAATGTTATGGCTGTCTTAACAAGCACAATCGTGACATGCACCAAACTTCTATCTCCTGTTTTAGTTGAAAGTGCAGAAAAAGTTTATGCAATGTTTAACTTAACAGAAGAACAAAAATCCTACGAATTTACCGGTAATTTCTGCGGATTTGCAGGAAATCGTGTAGAAAAAGGAGCACCTCTTTTCCCAAGATTAGATATTGCTGTAGAAACCGAATACATCACATCACTTACTAAATAGTTATGGCAAAGTTAGATCAAAAGAAAACGCCTTATCTAGATGCGTTAAAAAAGTATATTTCTAGAGACACGGCTCAATTAGACGTTCCTGGTCATCAAAAAGGAAACGTTTCTAATAAACTCAAAGATTATTTAGGTGGCCCACTTTTTGAAAACGACATTAACGCTCCTATTGGAATGGATAATCTTGCCAATCCACACGCATGCTTAAGAGAAGCAGAAGATCTTTTTGCTGACTTCACTGGTGCAGACGATGCATTCTTTTTGATCAATGGTACATCAAGCGGAATTATCGCGATGATAATGTCTACATGTCACGCGAATGATAAAATCATTCTTCCAAGAAATGTACATAAATCAATTGTTTCAGCATTAATTCTTTCCGGTGCTGAACCAATTTATATAATGCCAAAAATTGATAACGATTTAGAGATTGCTAACCAACCAAGTGTCGATGAATACATTAACGCAATGCATAAATATCCAACTGCTAGAGCAATCTTTGTCATAAACCCAACTTATTTTGGCGCCGTAAACGACTTAAAACGCTTAGTTCGTGAAGCACATGAACGCGGAATCGCTGTATTAGTCGATGAAGCTCATGGTGCTCACTATTACTTTGATGATAAAGGTCCAGTCTCTGCTATGAAAGCTGGCGCAGATCTTGCTGCAGTTTCATTCCATAAGACTGGCGGAAGCTTAACTCAATCATCAGTTTTACTTTTAAAGAGCAAATTTGTAGATAGAGCCACAGTTCAAAAAGCTCTTAATATTTTAAACACAACATCTCCATCAACAATTCTTATGGCATCTATAGATGCAGCAAGACATTTTGTCGCAACTAAAGGCCAACAAGCAATGGAGAGAACTCACGAAATATCTAAATATGCAAGAGAACACATCGCAAAGATTAATGGCTTTGTCCCATGCGGTAAAGAGCACTTCTTAGAACGTGGTTGCTATGATTATGACGACACAAAACTTGTTATTAAACTTGAGCATTTAGATATAAACGGCTTTGACGTGTATCAATTATTGCAAAAAGATTACCATATCCAAATTGAACTTGCAGAGACATACGTTATTATGGCTATTCTTGCTATTGGTACAGGTAAAGCACAAATCGATAAGCTCATCGCAGCATTAAAAGATATTTCAAAGAAACATTACAAAAAATCATACGAATATAAACGACATGCATTCGGAATTGAATTCCCATATCAGATATTAAGACCAAGAAGTGCATATCACTCTGAGGGCAAAAAGGTACCACTTAGAGAGGCCGTGGATCAAATATCTAAAGAATCCATTATGATTTATCCTCCAGGAATTCCATTAATCGTTCCTGGCGAAGTTTTCACGAAAGACTTAGTTAAACGTATCGAAGCCTATAAGAAAAATGGCATTACCATTCTTTCAGACTATGGCGCCGACGAAGTTAACGTCATTGATACTGAACATTGGAGACTATACAAGTCATACGAAAACAAATTACGTAACTATGTTACAAAGAGACTCACAACTCCTCGTAATGATGACTTTTCAATGCCGTTTGAAGGTGGAAAACATAGCGGAACAATAGTTCTTCTTCCATTTAGAAAAGATACATGGAGAAAGAACGCAAAACCCGCATTAAAGAACTATAGAGAAGTTATTTACGCTATTTCAAAATATGAGCCTGTTTACGTCGGCATTAATCCAAAAATATATAGTCGAGTAATAAGCGATTATGAAAATAAACCAAACATTTACCCAATTAAGATCGCTTATAACGATTCTTGGGCTAGGGATAATTGTCCAATTTTTGTTACAAACGGCGATAGAATGAGAATAGTGGACTTCAGATTCAATGCTTGGGGCGGAGAATATGATGGCCTTTATTCTAACTATAAAAACGATGATGAATTAACAAAGAAACTAGCTAAGAAATTTAAACAAGAAGTCTATAGACTTGATAACTTTGTACTTGAAGGTGGATCAATTCATGTTGATGGTGAAGGAACATGCATGGTTACAAAAGCATGTTTATTATCCCCAGGAAGAAATCCACACCTTACTCAATTAGAGATTGAAGAAACACTCAAGATTTATCTTGGAGTTAGTAAAGTTATTTGGCTTGAAAATGGTATTTATCAAGATGAAACCAATGAACATGTTGATAACATTGCCTGCTTTATTAAACCAGGTGTTGTTGCTTTAGCGTGGACGTGTGATAAAAACGATCCTCAATACAAATTCTCAAACGAAGCCTATAAAGTTCTTAAGAACTCTACTGACGCTAAAGGTAGACCAATCGAAGTTATTAAGATAAAAGTAC
>Ga0265298_10011626_pt1 | contig 10286 bp, 4 predicted proteins | sample AusTroGonzalo_MG_3_FD_193486 | JGI IMG/M metagenome (GOLD analysis project Ga0265298, IMG submission 193486) | Bovine rumen microbial communities from tropical cattle in Woodstock, Queensland, Australia - Gonzalo_01 | ecosystem: Host-associated > Mammals > Digestive system > Stomach > Rumen ... | reverse complement strand
CTGGGGCGCGGTGAAAGGAGCGGTGTCCTATACGGTTTACCGGAACGGCATGATGCTGCAGACAGTAAACGGGAAGACATCCTTTGTGGATACGGACGCTCATATGGGAGATTATCTGGAATACTATGTAAAAGCCAAGTCTTATCTCCGGAGCGGGCCCATATCAAAGACGGCATCGGTCGAGGTGCCGATTACCTATAAATCCGCGACGCTGAAGGATCTGCACAACAGTGGTGATCAATACCTGACGCAGGATACGCAGCATGTGAAGCTCGGCACGATGAAGTTCCTGAGCGGAACAGTTTCAGGTGTGGACTTTAAGATCGAAGTATCCCAGAAGATCGGCAGCAGCACCTATTATGCCACACTGGTGCTGGACGATTATAAGACCTGGACAGGCAGCGTGCCGAATATCAACAGTGAAAAGAACAGGATCAGCTCGATCTCGGGGAACGGATATGTGATATCCTCCGGATCCCATCCTGTTCTGATTATGAACCATATCAGTTATAACTACAAATGATCGCGCAGGGGCGGATCAGTCTTTCGGGTCTTTGGTTTCCGAGCGGCGTTTGCCGCTCATTTTTTTCCATCTGCCGCTGAACAGATATACGGTACCGATGAGGAAGGGAACCAGTCCTGAGAGGGCATTGCCGTACCAGAATCCCCGGATACCCCATGCCAGGATGACGCCCAGCAGGAAGCTCAGGCCGATGCGGGTAAAGATGCCGTCCAGCAGGGCTACCGCAAGGTTCAGTTTTGAGTTGCCGGAACCGTTGATCAGGGCAAAGTTCGGCGGCCGGAGCACGCAGCCGAGATACTGGATCATGGCGATGGGGATATAGGACACAGCCATGGTGAGGACAGCCGGATCCTGGGAAAACAGGCCGAAGAGCCATTCCGGCCTGAAGGCCGTAATCAGGGCAAAGACGGCTGCCGGAATTGCGACGATCCACATCGCGTGGCCGACGACTTTGGGTACGCGCTCGGTTTTTCCGGCGCCCAGCGCCTGGGAGACCATGGCGCCGCCGGCGGAGGAAATGGCCTGGCTGACGACGCCAATCATGTTTTCCAGTTTCCGGGCGACGCCGGTGACCGCGATGGCCACGGGGCCGTAGACATTGATATAACTGTTTACGAACAGCATGGAGAAAGTGATCGCGGCGCTCTGGATTACCATGGGAATGCCCAGGGAGAGCAGGGGGCGGATCACGTTGGGACCGATCCGGAAATGCCGGGGATGGAAATCAAAATGGATATGCTCCCGGTTTTTGTACAGGAGCCGCAGGGCAAAGAGAAAACTGACTGCCTGACCGATGACTGTGGCGAGCGCGGCGCCGCGGGGGCCCATGCCCAGGGGTCCGACAAACAGGATGTCCAGAATGACGTTGATCACCGAGGCAATCGCAATGAACATGAAAGGATGCTTTGAGTCCCCCATGCCGCGCAGGATAGCGGAAACCAGGTTGTAGCCATAGATGAACACCACGCCCCACACGCAGGTGATACAGTACTGCCGGGTATATTCCAGGATCTCAGGCGGTGTGTTCAGCCAACGGATGATATCCTGATAGGTAAAGAGGAAAACGACCATGATGATTACGGCCAGGCCTTCCAGCAGGGTGAAGAGCGTACCGACCATCTCGCCCACCAGGTCTGTGCGCTGCGCGCCGACGAACCGGGAAATCAGGATCTGGCCGGCGTTGGAAAAGCCCATGGCGACAAAGGTGATCAGCATCAGCACCTCGCCGCCGATGGATACGGCGGACAGGCCTTCCGTGCCGACAAAATTGCCGACGACGATCATATCGACCATGTTGTAGACCATCTGCAGAAGGCCGGACAGAAAAAGGGGCAGCGAAAAGGTGAACAGTGTCCTCGGCACACTGCCTGTTGTCAGATCCCGGATGATCGCGTTCTCTTTCATTCCCGTCTCCTGATCGTTGCCCGTTCATTACCAGCCATTATCTTATCATATTCTTGCCGGTAAAACAGGGACAATTTTCCGGCATATCAGGGACAAATCTGTCATATTGCTTTACGGACGGAATGATGAGATAATTCCGTACAGGGAACGAAAAAGAGAGAGGAGGCGGGATCTTGCTCCGCAAAGCGCTGCCGCTGCTGGCCTTGTGCATGCTGCTATTCCTGGGCGTTGCCTGCGCGGACGCTCCGTTCTCTGTCTCGCTGCCGGAAACGGTCCGGGGTTATACGCCCGGGGAGATCAGGATTGCATCTCCCGCGGCCGGGGAAGCGGAGCTGAAGCTGTATGACCTGCTGGACAATCTGTGGCTGACCCGGAGGGAGCGGATAACCGCCGGAGAGAACCGGCTTCCGTGGGATGGGCTGGGAGAGAACGCGGAGCGGCTTTTTGCCGGGCCGTATCGTTTTGAAGCTGTGCTGCGCGCGGAGGACGGCACGGAATACACAGCCGCGGCGAAATTCAGCATCAGCGGAACGACACCGTCGCTGGTTTACGCGCTGCCGTCATCCGGCACGCTTTATCTGGATAAAAGCGAGAAATGGTTTACGGAATGCTTTGTCTCGGCGGAATGCTCCGTGGTCATGGAGGTATGGGACGGGAAAGGGAAGAAGGTTTTCTCCAAAGAAGCGAAGATTGTAAATCCGGATGGGGAGTCTGTCGGCTGGAGCGGGGCGCTGCAGGGGAAAAAGCAGATCAGCCCGGGAGATTACACCGTCATTTTTCGCAGCAAACCAAATCCGGATTATCAGGCCTCTTTTCCGCTGCGGGTGGAGGAAACCAACCCGCTCAGCCGTGAGGTGAAGGAGACCGGCCCTGTGGTACCGGAACGGGGCATGAGCGACGGGGAGATCTGGGAGATCATGAGGAAACCGTCCGTGGTGATCAACGCCAAGGGCTCCCGGCTGCGTTTCAACCTGTATGCGGCGCCGCGCTCCGCCCGGGTCGCCGGTACGCTGTGCGCCGCGACACAGGCGCTGGAGGTGCTTGGCTTTGACGGGGACTGGGCTCATGTAGCGGCCTGGAATCACCAGGACGGAAAAAAAGTTGATGGATATATCCTCACCAGGCAATTGACCGTAGTCACGGTAAACGGGTCGTACGGTATTCTGATCGACAAGCGGGACCAGACCCTGACTGTCTATGAAAACGGGAAAAGGATCGGGACGGTTCCGGTTTCCACGGGAAAGCCGGTTCCCGGCGATCCCTGGCGGGAAACGCCCGCCGGCGCGTTCCTGACGGATGTGCACTTCGGCTCAAGCTTTGTCCAGGACGAATACCGGTATGAATATCCCCTGCGCTATGACGGACTGAATTTTATCCACAGCGTGGGATATACCCGGCAGGGACGCGTGCGGGATTACAGTAAAAACCTGCCCCTGCTCGGGCAGAAGGCTTCCCACGGATGCGTGCGGGTCAGTCCCTTCATCGGGGAGGAATCCCCGGTGAATATGTACTGGCTCTGGCTTCGGATGCCTTATCACACCCGGGTGATTATCCTGGACGACTGAATCCAGGCGCTGTCTGACAGGAAAAATATGAAAGCCGCCGGTGCGATACGCGCCGGCGGCTTTCACCGTTTTCCGGTCAGGAGAGGACTTGTTCAATTTCTGCCTTGTTCAGGTGGTTCTTTTCCAGCAGCTTGGCAACCAGGGCGTCGACTTTGCCGCGGTTACCGCTGATCAGGCGGATGGCTTCATCCAGCTGTTCCTTCAGGATGGCGTTCACCCGCTGGTTAATCCTGTCTGACTGGAACGGCGAGTCGGGATCGATCACGGCCATGCCGCATTCATCGTCCATGCCGAGCTCGCAGATCATCTTCTTCGCAATGGAGGTTGCTGTGCGAAGGTCGCCGCTGGCTCCGGTGGACATGCCCTGCTCGGCGCCGTAATAGACCAGCTCCGCGGCGCGTCCGCCCAGGGACGTGGCGATCCGGCCCAGCAGCTCCTTCCGGGTATAGCCCATACGCTCTTCGGTGTCTCCGCCGTGCTGCATATATCCGCCGTAATTACCGCGGGAGACGATCGTAATGTAAGTCGGTTTCTCACCTGTCAGCCAGCTGACCACGGCGTGGCCGGCTTCATGACGGGCGGTGCAGAGCGTGATTTCCTCACTCCACTTCTTCTTTTCGCCGCCGTTGAAGGTCTCAAAGGCTTCCTCGATATCCGCGTCGGTGACCTCTTCCTTTTCAGACTGCAGGGCGGTGCGCATGGCCAGGTCGATGATGGAGGCCAGCTGCGCCAGGCTCATGCCTGTGGAGCGTTCCGCCAGGGACTTGAGTTCCTTTTCGCTGACATGGAACATGGCCTTCTTGCCAAACTGCATCCGCAGATAGGATTCCCGGTTCTCGGGAGTGGGCAGGTCAATCAGCAGCCGACGGTCAAACCGCCGCATCATTGCGGGATCCAGGGCCATCCGGGGATCCATGCCGTAGTTGGTCGCGCCAAGTACAAAAACCGGCTTGCTCGGGTCGGTGGAGAAACCATCCATCTCGGCGAAGAAGGTGGTCATAATCTCTTCGGTGATCTGGTTGGAAGCGCTGTCGCCGCCTCCTGTCCTGGCCTTGGCAATAACGTCGATCTCATCCACAAACAGGACGGACGGGGCATAACGGCGGGCGGTGGCAAACATCCTGCGGACCATCGCCGGGCTTTCGCCAACCCATTTGTTGAAGAACTGGCTTCCGGTGGCGGCAATGAAGGTTGCGCCGCTCTCTGCCGCGAAAGCCTTGGCCAGCATGGTTTTGCCGGTGCCGGGAGGACCGTAGAGCAGGATGCCCTTCGGTGCGGCGGCGCCGTTCCGGCGGTATTTCCGCGGGTTGCGCATATAATTGATGAAGAACCGGAGTTCCTTCTTTGCTTCATCGGCGCCGATCACTTCGTCAAACTTCACGTTCGGTGTGGAAAGCATGGACATGACGTTTCCGGAGTCTTCGGATTTGATCGCTTTCTCCAAACTCAGGTCGAAGAGGACGATCTCCGCTTCAGTATGGTCCGCATTCAGCTTCTGCTTGGTTTCATAGTGCAGGAGCTTGTTGGCCCGGGCAAGTTCGGCCAGCTTGTTCTGCTGGAAGATTTCCTCCAGGATCTGTTTCATGTTTTTCGCGTTGGCGCTGTTGGACAGGAAGTCGCGGACACCGCGCTTGGCATAGGAGTCCTTTTCCTCAACGGAGAAGGGATCCGCTTCGTCGTCGTAAAGTACCACGGGAAGGGACGGAATGCTCTTCATAACCCCGTAAAGGAAGGAACGCTCCGGGGTTTCAATATCCTCATAGTTCAGGTATGCTTCCCCTGCCGGCGCTGAATCACTGTCCACGTTGCAGATCAGCATTTCAATTTTTTCGGTATCCATCAGCTTGCTGCACTCGTCCAGCGAGGAGACATAGTGCACCATGGGCTCGTTTTTATCCTGCGGTTCCGTGATCAGGCCCTGACGGCCGAAGACGGCAACGTGCGGCTGCTCCACGGGAATAAACAGGTCTTTGATTTCCTTGGGACAGAAATCCAGATCAACGGAGAATGTGACCTTTTTGATTTTTTCGGACGGTTTATCCGCTTCTGAACCGGGCAGCAGGCGGTAGAGCTCATACAGCTCTGAACTGAAGAACAGGTCCGCGCGGCTGTTTACCATACGCCCGTCGGCGGAAGCGCCTTCCGCCAGCAGCAACGCAGTCGCGATATGACGGTCCATCGTCACCTGCACGTTCATGGCCTTTTCCATGTTGGCCATGTGCCGTTCCAGGCGGCTGCGGCAGATATGGGTCAGGGTATGGGCGCGCAGATGGTTGAACATCAGTACATTGCCGGAGGCAAAGCGGGAGCAGATCGCGGCCGGGAAAAGCGGTTCCTCTGTCCGGGGCTTTTTCTCCTTTTTCAGCGCGTCCAGGATCACATCCCGGGAGAGCAGGCTCAGGTTTTCGTCCTGCTTGTCTTCATACAGCTCCTTGCCCGCGTTGGTCGTGAAGATCAGGATCGCGTGCTTGAAGCTGACGTTCTCCTCGGTCCGGTTGTCCTTCAGCTGGCCGGCGTCCAGGATTTGCAGGAACAGCAGGATGACTTCCATACTGGCCTTCTCGATCTCGTCAAAAATCAATACGCACTCCGGATATTTTTTGACAAAACCGGTCAGTTCGCCTTCCTTGCTCGCCTGGTAGTTCTTGTCGTATCCGCACAGTTCGGAAGGCGCGCTGGGATTGATGTAGCCGCTCATGTCGAAACGCTTGGAGTGCAGGTCAAGGATTTCCGCCGCGGATTCCGCCAGGAAGGTCTTGCCGACACCGGGAGGCCCGGCAAACAGGAAGGTGGCGCGGGGGCGTTTGCGGCTCTTGTCGATGGCGGCCTGCAGTTCGGCATTGAAATATCCGGATGTGAACACGCTGATCGCGTGATCCTGGCCCAGGACCCGCTTCTGCAGCTCTGTGTGAAGGCGCCGCGTCCGCGCGACGATGGAAGCGATGTCCTGGCTGTTGGGAGAAATATAGGAAGGCGTCTGGGCGGCAGGGGCCGCGGCGGCGTTCTTCTCTTCCGGCTTTTTCTCCTTCGCGGGTTCGGAACCGGATGTCCCGGATTCCACGGCTGCGGGCGGGGTATCATGGATGGGCTTGCCGCTCTGGTCCATGGCCGGAACTGTTTTGCCGGCGTGCAGGGATGCCATGCCGGGAGTTTCGGATTCGGTGAGCGCTTCCAGGAGGAGGTCCGCTGTGATGACATCCTGGGACAGCTTTTTCGCCTTGTCCTCCGCCTGTTTTACATGGCGGCTGTATACGGTTTTTTCTATGAAGGAGATCTCTTTGCCCCGCCAGCTTTCCAGCATGCCGCGCAGCGCGGTGTCTTCCGTGGTATAGCGGCTGACGACTGCCAGGGCCTTCTCCCGTTCTCCGGCGTCAACCCCTTCGGCCGGCCGGCTGAGCAGCCGGATGGCTGCCACGATGATGAAATCCCGGGGCGTGTTCTTGCAGCCGTATTCATGGCTGAGCGAGTCCGCCGCTTCCAGAATCATGGTCAGTAATTTACTGTTCTGAAGATCCGCCACTTTGTATTCCTCCTGTTAAAATACGGATCCGCCTGCCTCTGCGGGCGGATCCGTGGAACTGTTCTGTTTCTGTATCGCTTCAGGCAGAACCTGCCTCGGGATTATCTCTTGACCTTCTCGAGCACCTGCTCCAGGGTCATGTTACCCTTTGCCAGCATGAACAGCGTGTCATTGTATTCATCCGTCGTGATGAACACGATGGCCAGCAGGTAGTGAATCTGTTCCTCGCTGATATCGTTGTCGTGGAAGCTCTGGCATACACGATAGGTTACCAGGCCGGAATCCAGATCCAGGTCGAAACTGCCGTTCATCAGGTGATTGTTGATCGCGGCCAGCGCGACAGCGGCGTCGATGCGCTTGTCTTCCGGGAATTTTCCGGCCAGCAGCGGGGAAACAATATGGAGCACTTCACGTTCGCCGATCACGCGGATGACCACGGGCATCGGCAGGTCGTCTCCCTGGGCGGTCATGGTAATGACCTTGTCGTCATCATGGGGATCAAAACGAATGTTTTTAGAATTCAGATGGCTTTTGATCAGCTGATAGACCTGCTCGGCTCTTTCCATTTTGTCCATAAACAGAAACCTCCTTATGCAATTGAATAATCATATTCCGGTTTAAATGCAATTGTCCGGTTTCAGTCATTTTACAACATGGGAAACTCATATGTCAACCCGCATATCTGCCCGGCGGAGTTTTTCCTCTGCTTCCACGTCCGGAAAAAAAACTTGACAGGCTTATGCCTCCATGCTAAAATGCATCCAATTTCATACAAGGCTGTGACGAAGACGGAACAGCAGGAGGCCCCCCAGAGAGCCGGGTATGGTGTGAACCGGCGGGCTGAAGCTTCATCCCATCGCTTCTGAGCCGGAGATCCGAACGGACAGAACCCAGTAGGCGTCTCCCGTGACTGCTGCGTAAAGGCATAGGGTATTATACAGTACCTGAAGGGGTGTGCAAAGGCGCACAATTTGAGTGGTACCGCGAGCCATCATGGCCCGTCTCAAAATCTGAGACGGGCCATTTTAATTGTTGAAAGGAGTGTTCCTGTATGAAGACCCAGACCGATCTGAGCCAGCTTGGCGCAATCGCTTCCCGTTTGAGGGAAATGCGGGAGATTATGGGCTGGACGCCGGAGGAAATGGCGGAAAAAACGGAGGTTACGGCAGAGGAATACCTGCTGTATGAGGCGGGGCAGACCGATATGCCCTTCACCTTTATCTACAAGTCCGCCCAGGCGTTCAACATGGAACTGACGGAGCTGCTGGAGGGGCATAATGCCTTCCTGTCCTCTTATACGGTTACCCGCCGCGGCAAGGGCGAAGCCACCGCAAAGGAGGAGGGCATTGCCATCGCGAACCTTGCGCCGAAGTTCAGGGACAAGATCGCCGAGCCCTACTGGGTCCGGTATGAGTATTCGGAAAAGGCGCAGCAGGAGCCGATCCATCTGACCACCCACCGGGGGCAGGAGTTCGACCTGGTGCTTTCCGGCAGCCTGAAAGTGCAGGTCGGCGACCATACCGAGATTCTGCATGAGGGCGACAGCATCTATTACAACTCCTCCCTGCCTCACGGCATGATCGCCGTGGAGGGAAAGGACTGCGTCTTTGTCGCGGTGGTGCTGCCCGGCGAGGCGCCGCAGCCTGTGGAGGAAGAAGAAACTGCGCCGGTGCAGGCCCGGGAAGAGACCCACCTGGTCGCCTCCAAGTTTATCGACGCCACAGAGGACGCGCAGGGCAGGCTGACCGCCATTTCCTTCCCGAACGCGGAAACCTTCAATTTCGGCTTCGATATCGTGGACGGAATAGCCAGGGAATATCCGGACAAGCTGGCCATGCTGTATGTTGATAAGCATCATCAGGAAAAACGCTTCACCTTCAAGGATATCAAGGATGCCTCCAACCAGTGCGCGAACTATTTTACCTCCCTGGGAATCCGCCGGGGTGACCGGGTCATGCTGGTGCTCAAGCGGCATTACCAGTTCTGGTTCTGCATGGTGGCCCTGCACAAGCTCGGCGCCATCGCCATCCCGGCTACCAATCAGCTCAAGGAGCATGACTTTGAATACCGCTTCAACGCTGCCGGTGTAAAGGCGCTGATCTGCACTGCGGACGGTGACACCGCCGAGATTGCCGAACGCGCGGCCGCGAAATGCCCGAGCGTACAGACCCTCGTGATCGTGAACGGGACCCGGGAGGGCTGGCGCAGCCTGAACGATGAGTATCCGCTGTTCACCCGCCGCTACCACCGTCCGGAGGACGCCTCCTGCGGCAATGATCCGGCGCTGATGTTCTTCACCTCCGGCACAACCGGCAACCCCAAAATGGCACAGCACAGGCATACCTACGCCCTGGGGCATTATGTTACGGCCAAATACTGGCATTGCTGCGAGCGGGACGGCCTGCACCTGACCATTTCCGATACCGGCTGGGGAAAGTCCCTGTGGGGCAAGCTCTACGGCCAGTGGATGTGCGAAGGCGCGGTGTTTGTCTACGACTTTGACAAGTTTGACGCGGCGGACATCCTGCCCATGTTTAAAAAGTACAATATCACTACCTTCTGCGCACCGCCCACAATGCTCCGGATGTTCATCAAGGTAGACCTGTCCAAATATGACCTGTCCTCCATCCATCATATGACCACCGCCGGTGAAGCGCTCAACCCCGAGGTTTACCGCCAGTTTGAGAAAGCAACGGGCCTGAAGATCATGGAAGGCTTCGGCCAGACGGAAACGACCCTGACCATCGGCAACCTCTACGGTACCGTGCCGAAGATCGGCTCCATGGGCAAGGCCAACCCGCAGTACGACGTGGACATTGTGGACCCGGACGGCAACCCCGTCGCCAACGGCGAAGTGGGCGAGATCGTGGTCCGTACGGGCAGCGGCATTCCCTGCGGCCTGTACCGCGAGTATTACCTGGACGAGGAGAAGACGAAGGAAGCCTGGCACGACGGGCTGTACCATACCGGCGATACCGCCTGGCGGGATGAGGACGGATACTTCTGGTACGTTTCCCGCATTGACGACGTCATCAAGTCCTCCGGCTACCGTATCGGGCCGTTTGAAATCGAGTCCGTCATCATGGAACTGCCCTATGTGTTGGAGTGCGGTGTTTCCGCCGAGCCGGACGAGGTCCGTGGCCAGATCGTCAAGGCGTCCATTGTGCTGACAAAGGGCACCGAGGGAACGGAAGAACTCAAGAAAGAAATCCAGCAGTATGTGAAGGAGCATACCGCGCCTTACAAGTACCCCCGCAAGATCGTCTTCCGGGAT
>Ga0265298_10011625_pt1 | contig 10286 bp, 9 predicted proteins | sample AusTroGonzalo_MG_3_FD_193486 | JGI IMG/M metagenome (GOLD analysis project Ga0265298, IMG submission 193486) | Bovine rumen microbial communities from tropical cattle in Woodstock, Queensland, Australia - Gonzalo_01 | ecosystem: Host-associated > Mammals > Digestive system > Stomach > Rumen ... | reverse complement strand
GTTTCAGTTGCAGGGGCTTGGGCCACATCAGCAGCAGGTGCCACAGCAGGGGCCTTAGTTTCGGGTGCAGCAGCGGGTTGAGCCTGCGGAGCTGCAAAAACGGCAGCCGCAAGGGCCAGAACAGAAATAATTCCAGACACTCTGAGATTCATAGAATCCTCCATTTGTACACGGTAATTATAGCAATTTTCTAAATTTCAGGTATGAAACTGAATATCATAGCCACAGAAACCGCCAAGGTTAACGGGGACAAGGCCTACGCCCTTTTCTTTGTTAAAGAATCCGTCCAATTTTCAAAAGTACTTTCCGCCAAGGGGGAATCCCAGGTGGAAACCGTCCTAAAAGGCATGAAGGAAGGCCCCTTCGAGGACATGGAATTCCTGGAAATCGATGGTTGCAACACGCTGTTCGTGGATGCCGCCAAGGAACGGGGAATTTCCGCCCTGGACCACCTGCGCATGGCGGCCTACCGCCTGGCCAAGCGGGCTATGAAAAAGCAAATCGCCTGCGTTAGTTTGTTTCTAGCCGATGCCGCCGATGAACAGTTCAAGGCCATAGTTCACGGGCTTTACTATGCGGGCTACAAGTTTGACGCCTACAAGAGCAAACAAAAGAAAAACTTTGAGGTAGCCTACGAGATTGTGGCTGGCGACCGTACCGCAGCCTTCAAGAAAATCGCTGAGGAAGTGGCCGTGGAACAGAAGGCCGTGACCCTGGCAAAGAACCTCATCAACACCTGCGCCGCCGACCTCTACCCCACCGAATTCGTGGAGAACGCAAAGACCATCGCCAAGTACACGCCGGGGCTTTCCCTCAAGGTCCGCAACATGAAACAGTTGGAAAAAGAGGGCTTCATGGGGCACGTGACCGTGGGCAAAGGCAGTTCCCACGAACCCTACATGATTACCCTTGAATACAAACCAGCAAAGCGTACTTCCAAAGACCACCTGGTGATTGTGGGCAAGGGCCTTACCTTCGATACCGGCGGGCTCTGCCTAAAACCGCCCAAATCCATGCCGGAAATGATCAGCGACATGAGCGGGGCCGCCACAGCCCTTGCCGCCATTCAGGCAATCGCAACGCTCAAGCTCCCCATTCACGTGAGCGCCGTCTGCTGCCTTGCTGAAAACTCCATCGGTAACAAGTCCGTGCTGCCAGGCGATATCTTTACCGCCAAGAACGGCAAGACCGTCATGGTGGACAATACCGATGCCGAAGGCCGCCTGGTACTCAGCGACGGTCTTGCTGAAGCGGGTCTGGTGGGGGCCACCCACATTGTGGACCTGGCCACCCTTACGGGAGCCATGGTCCGTGCCCTGGGTTATGCCGTTACCGGATTCTTTAGCAACAACGATGACCTTGGCCTCAAGATTATCAACTGCGGCGAGGCATGCTGCGAAAAATTCTGGAGCATGCCTCTGGAAGAAGAATACGCCGATGCCCTGAAGGACAAGTTCGCCGACTTGAAGAACACCGGAAGCGATGCCGGAGCCATTTCCGCGGCACTGTTCCTGCAGGAATTCGTGCCCGAAAACACCGCCTGGGCGCACCTGGATATTGCAGGCACCGCCTTCGTGAGCAAGTGCTGGAAATACACCGAATACGGTGCCACCGGTTTTGGCGTGCAGACCCTTATAGAACTTGCTCGCGAGATGAGTGTCGAGGAATAGGTTCCCAATGAACCGCGAAGAATTGAAAGAGAAGTACGGTAAGCAGCGCATTCCCCACGAATGGCGTAAAACAGACATGTTTACCGCCTTGGCGGTGACCTTTTTTGGCTCCGGCATGAGCCCGAAGGCCCCCGGCACCATGGGGAGCCTCGCCGCAGCGGTTGTCGCCTACCCTATGGCCTTGCTTGCTGCCACTCTCTTGGGGAACAACGCGGACTTGCTTATTAACCGCGTCTGCATCAATCTTTTCTTCCTTGCTGCCGCGGTCATCGTCTTTTTGGCTCCTATTCCCCTAGTGAACAAGGCCATGAAGGATTGCGGTACCGAAGACCCCGGCTGGATTGTGATAGACGAAGTGTGCGGAATCTTTATGAGCCTTGCCTTTGTCCCTGCGGCAACCATCCTCGCCCACCCCTGGATTTTAGCCGTGGCTTTTGGGCTGTTCCGCTTCTTTGACATCTTGAAGCCGCTGGGCATCCACCGCTTCGAAAAGTTCCCCGGAGCCTGGGGCGTCATGGCAGACGACCTGTTGGGCGGCCTTTACGCGGGTCTTTTGATGATTCCCGTTAGCATTTCGCTTTAGTTCTTAATAGTCCTTGAGGCAGCGGACAGAATACATGTTTCCGCTGTAGTCGAACTCCATGGAGAAATCCCCTGGAGGTGCCAAATGCCAGCCATAGGCATCGCCATCTTCGCTGGTGGAACTCCAAAAATGAGCTGATACGCCCAATTCTACAAATTCATCGGTAGCCTTACCGGCGGGAACTACATCAAACCCGTAACGGTCGGAGCCATCCCACTTGTCCCGTGACTTGAGGCTCACCCAGGCAGCCTCCTTGCCATCACTGTCCTCGATGACCTTGCGAAAGCGTTTCCATTCGTCGTTTTCCGGCAGGTGCCAACCCGAAGGGCAAACTTTCTGGGCGACTTCAAAGGTATAAAGTCTGCCGTACTTGGCGCAGTTTTCATCCTTGTTGTCGTAACAGGCGCTGCCTTCTACCTTGTAGGCCATGTTTTCGGCCATCCAGACACGAGTCCCGATAACGACTGTCCTGTAAGTATGACCATCACGAACATCGCGGAACGTGCCCGTCTGCGGGAGAGCAAAACAAAGCGTCGCCAATGCGAGAGAAACAAAAAAACTTTTCATGTTGAACATGTTGAGAAAATAAAAAAAGAACCATTCAAATAAATCACTTTAGAACCGAGCAAGACGCGAAACGCGAGCCGAAGCTGTATAAAACATACAGCGAGAGCTCGCGTGACAAAGTATTGCGATGTGTTATAAAGCGATTTTACACCTTGAGTTCGCCGGCGTCGATATTAGCCCAATCCGGGACGGCGTCAATAGCCGGGCGGACCTCTTCGGTCACAAACTTCACGACCTGTCCCGGAGCGCGACCCACGAACTTACGCAGGTCGAGGATTTCCTTGAGCTTGGCTTCGGTGATGCCGAGCTTCTGGAACTTTTCGTTCTTGAGGACGCGTTCAAGGAGATCGTTGTCCTTGCCCTGTTCCTTCACCACCTTGCCGGCTTCCATGGACATCACGCGGATTTCTTCGTGGAGTTCCTGACGGTCGCCGCCGTTCTTCACGCCTTCCATGATGATGTTTTCGGTAGCCATGAACGGGAGTTCAGCCATAATGCGCTTTTCAATAACCTTCGGGTAAACCACGAGGCCGTTGGTCACGTTTTCAGCAATGATGAGCATGGCATCCATAGCAAGGAATGCTTCCGGAATGGCGAGGCGCTTGTTGGCGCTATCGTCAAGCGTACGTTCGAACCACTGAGTAGCCTGAGTGAAGGCGGTGCTGTTGACCTGAGCCATCACGAAGCGAGCCAGAGAGCAGATACGTTCGCTGCGCATGGGGTTACGCTTGTAAGCCATGGCAGAAGAACCAATCTGAGTCTTTTCAAACGGTTCTTCCACTTCCTTCACGCCCTGCATGAGGCGCATGTCGGTGGCAAACTTGTGGAGGCTCTGGGCGATGGAGCTGAGCACCTGGTTCACGCGGTTGTCCCACTTACGGGTGTAGGTCTGGCCGGTGATGGTGAGCACACGCTTAAATCCGGCTTTAGCCGTAACCCTGCGGTCCAGTTCTATGATCTTTTCTTCGTCGCCGTTGAACAGGTCCATGAAGCTGGCCTGGGTACCGGTGGTGCCCTTCACGCCACGGAACGGGAGGACTTCGATGAGGAAGTTGAGTTCTTCGAGGTCAATGAGCATGTCCTGGAGCCAGAGGCAAGCGCGCTTACCGACGGTAGTGAGCTGGGCAGCCTGGAAGTGGGTAGCGCCGAGCTGAGCCATATCCTTGTATTCCATGGCAAACTTGGAAAGTTTGTCCATCACGCGGCAAAGACGCTTGCGGACCATGATGAGGCCCTGCTGCATCTGGATAAGGTCGGTGTTGTCACCCACGAAAGCGGAGGTCGCACCGAGGTGGATGATGCCCTTGGCCTTCGGGCACTGCACGCCGTAAGCGTAAACGTGGCTCATCACGTCGTGACGGCGGCGCTTTTCTTCTTCTTCGGCAACTTCAAAGTTGATATCGGTGGCATGAGCCTTGAGTTCATCCACCTGTTCCTGCGTAATCGGCAGCCCCAGTTCCATTTCGGATTCGGCGAGGTAAATCCACAGCTTGCGCCAGGTCTGGAACTTGTACTGGGGGCTGAAGAGGAAGCTCATTTCTTTGGAAGCATAACGCTTGATGAGCGGGCTTTCGAATTGATCACGCATGGTTAATCCTTGGTTAAATCTTACGGTCCAAATTTAGAAAAACGCTACAGCAAATCCGGGTCGATGGTGGGTTCGTAACCGGGCTGCACAAAATCTTCGGGAGCGATACCCCGCTTGCGGGCGGCCTTTTCCTGCTTGATACGCTTGCGTTCAGCGGCTTTCTGCTTGCGTTGGGCAGCGGTGGCCGCCTTTTCCGCATGGCGCTGGGCACGAGTCTTGCGCACCTTCAATTCCGGGAATACACCTTCCTGGAATTCGTCAAGCATTTCGTTATCGGCTTCATCATCGAAGCCTTCGTCAAAACGGATATCCGCATCGAAATCATGGAAGCCCTCCTCTGCGTCAAACACAGGAGCATCCATAGGGCATTCCTTCTTGAGGAGTTTCAGCACCTGCTCGAAAGGCTTTTCCAGCGGAACCTTGAACTTCATCTTCTTGCCCGTGGTGGGGTGGATCAGTTCAATCTTTACCGCCTGCAAAAGTTGTGCGGGAGCAATTTCCAGAACCTTCGCCGCAATGTCCTTCATCAAGGGGGACACGCGGTTCAAGCAGCCGTCACGACCGTCATAGAGGGGGTCGCCCACTACGGGGTGGCCCATGTAGCGGCTATGCACACGAATCTGGTGGGTACGTCCTGATTCCAGTTGCAGTTCCAGCAGGGTGGCAAAAGCGAAAAACTTCTTGGCCACAAAGTGGGTGCGGCTTTCCTTGCCGTCCTTCACCACCGCCATTTTTAAGCGGTTCTTGGGGTTCCTGCCGATGGGGGCGTCAATAGTGCCTTCCAAGTCGCGGGGGTGGCCCCATACAAGGGCGTTGTAGGTGCGGTGCAGCGTGCGGGTTTCCAGCTGGTGGGCCAAGTGCCTGTGGGCTACATCGTTCTTTGCCACCACCATAAGGCCCGGAGTATCCTTGTCCAAACGGTGGACAATTCCCGGACGGAGGGGACCGTTTACCGCAGAAAGGTTTTCCTTAAAGTGGTACAGAAGGCCCGCGGCCAAAGTACCGTTCTGCACGCCGTTTCCCGGATGCACCACCAGGTTGCGGGGCTTATTCAAGACCACGATGTCGTCGTCTTCGTAAACGATATCCAGCGGAATATTTTCCGGCTCCAGGGTGCTGGCTTCCTTTTCGGGGAGTTTTTCCACCACCACCACCATTCCCGTCTCTACACGGAAGTTCTTGGAAGCGGGCACTCCGCCCACCTTCACCTCCCCCGCGGCAATCAGTTTTTGCACGTCGGTACGGGAGACGTTTTCAAGGACTCCTGTAAGGAACTTGTCGATGCGTTCGCCGGAATGCTGTTCTTTTACGATGTAGTTCATAAACAATTTATTCTGGTCTGGATCCTTCGGCACCTCGTGCCTCAGGATGACGTGTCCTTGGGCTCTGGCTGACGTTCGGCAGCCGCCTTTTCTGCTGCAGCCTTTTCTTCTTTAATTTCCTTGTGCAGTTTCCGCAAAATCACCGGCGAAAGGATTACGATTGCCACGCCCACGGTCACAAAGGAATCCGCCACGTTGTAGGTGGGGAATCGCGTCATGATAAAGTCGGGGAAATCGCAGTCAATAAAGTCCACCACCATGGAAAGGCGCATACGGTCAATAAAGTTGCCCACGGCACCGCCCAGAATCATGACCACGCCCAGACGGCTCATCCAGTCCCGCTTGTCGATAGCCCTGTAAAACCACAGGAGCACCGCCGAGGCCACGATGGAAATCAGCAAAAAGAAAAGCCAAGGCGGCAAAAAGGGCATCAAGTCCTGGGGACGGCTGCTAAAGGCGGCACCCTTGTTGAACACCAGTTGGAACCGCACCAGTTCACCGATAACATTGATCACGTCGTGGTTCGGGGCACCGGTCTCGTTGGTAAAGCGAGCCAAGGCCCAGAGTTTGGTCAACTGGTCCGCAACAATGCTAAACAGGATAATGCCCAGGTGAAACGGCCACTTATTATAAAACTTCATTCAAAATCCTCTATCCTGTCTAAAATTTCTGGTCTGGATCCTTCGCAGTTTTCAACTGCTCAGGATGACGCACCGGCTTCTTTCTTCAATTTGTTGTAGGTTTTCTCGATCCAACGGTCCGAATAGAAATGCACCGAGGTGGACTTGATAATCCGCTTTACGGTGTCCCTGGAAATCTTCACCTTCTTGTCAGAGGCAAAAAGGCTAGAACCGTCGCCAATCAGTTTCATGTTCTCTGCCGCCATAAAGAGGGGCCACAGGCAGAACAGGCGGGTCCGCATCTTGACTCCGGGAATCAACTTGGTATAGGCGATGGCATCGTCCAGGTGGCTCCAAGCCTTCTGCACCAATTCCTTCATAGCGGCGGCACGGCGAGCGTTGAAAGACGTGGCCTTTGCATCCACCGTAGAGGCTCCCCCGGCAGACAACAGTGCCGGAGAAGCAAACATGTCGTAGGAATGATCAAAGCCGTGCTTGCGGCAGATTTCTTCGGGCACAAAGCATACCCTACGGGTGGAATCCTCCACGCAGTCCTTCACGATGTTTGCCACCTGCAAGGCAAGCCCAAAACTCACGTCCAGTTTTTGCATTTCCGCCTTACGTTTGTCCTTGATAAGGGGCGTATCCGCGGCAAACAGGCTGGTAAGCAGTTTGCCCACGATTCCCGCCACATAGTAGCAGTATTCATCCAGGTCCGCCACCGTTTCCAAAGTAAACCAACCCGAACTGAGGGCCCGTTCCTGCCTCATGGCAAACTTGGCCATGCCCTGACACATTTCCACCGTTACCGCACGCACCGGACCCGCATATTTTTCGGGCAATTCCTTCAACAAGGGCACCACCACATGGGCGTGGAGGCAAAGGTTCATATAGGGGTGATCCGACTTCCGCCAACTTTCGGGAAGAGCTTCCTCAAAGGCCACAATGGCCTCCTCCTGCAACTCGGGCGTCTTGAATATGTTGATGAAAAGGCCCAGCACCACCTTTTTGCGGGTGGCGTTCATATCGGGGTCGTCTTCCACCGTATCCGCGATACGCAAATACAAGTAGGCAAGCAGAATGCTCTTGTGGAGCCTGCCCTTGAGCACGTTGATATTGAGGGCGAAGGTCCTAGAAACCTTCAAAAGGATTTCCTCGGCGTAGCGCCAGGCCTTCCTGCCGCCCAGCACTTCCTCCCCCATTCCCATGGTATCCAAGATGGTCCTAGACATATTGGGCCTCCGCAAGGACATCAGGCGGAATCTTCTTGGTTTTCGCCATGGCGTTCACATACTTCCACAGGCAACCATGGGCTTCGGCGTTCCGCAGTTTTTTCGTGAAACTCCAGATGGCCCTGTTGTTGATGTCCGCCTCGCTTTGCATTTTTCCCTTCAGGTCAGACTCGTAGTGGGCCCTGCGGTATTCCAAAAAATATGCTGACTGGAACAAGCCCGCGGTCTTTTTCTTTGCCACGCGGCACAACACCGCACCCACAACCACAAAAAGGGGCGAAACGGCAAAACCGTAGAACCAGGGGAAACTGGTCCAACGGAAAAGGGCCCAAATGGCGGGGAGCGCAGACACGGCGGCCATGAGCAAAGTGAAAACAATGTCCAGGAACTTCCAATAAGGCCTGTACTTTAGCACCACAGCCCACTTTTTCCCTTTTTTAAGCTGTTTTTTCAAATATATGGGGTAAGAAACGCGGTAAAACCAAAAAAATAGGCCAACCCAAAACAATACAGGAACCCAGAACCAGTAGTCCAAACTTTCAAGAATCTGCATACAAGTCCAAATTTATAAAACATCGGCGGCAATGTCTTTGGGCAATGGGACAGGCAAACAAACGGCGAAACCGGCCTAAAAACGCAAAAAAGAGTTAATTCTATGATAATCAACAGGTTACAAATTTTTCCCCCCTTTTTTTTTATATCTTTCCCTTGGAAACAATAGACTTATCAACAATCGAGCCGGTTTTATCTAAATTTTGCTCCTACCTGTTGATAGATTTTGCAAGCCGGTCCACCGGTCAAGGATTGATTTATGGCGATTGAATGGGAAAGAAGTTTGAACTACCTCCGCGGGATGCTTTCGGATTCCGTCTATAAGACCTATTTTGCCCAGACCAAGCTGATTAGCCAGACCGTGGGCCACGCCACCATTTCCATACCTTCCGGACTGGATACCTCGGTTTATTCCGCCTACAAGGAACTGATCCGCCTCGCCTGGAAAGAGACCAACCACGACGACGTGGCCATGGAATTCGAATTCCAGCCCCAGGAGGCCGTGCCCGTGGCGGCCAAGCCCGAAGAAGGCTCCTTCAAGGAATTCATCAAGCCCAGCGTCCCCCTGTCCAGCAGTTACCGTTTCGAGAACTTTGTGCCCGGCGACAAGGCCCAGTTGGCATTCAACGCGGCACTGGCGGTAGCCCGCAACCCCAACGGCACCCAGTACAACCCCCTGTTCATTTACGGTCCCTCTGGACTGGGCAAGACCCACTTGTTGCAGGCCATTGGCAACTACATTCTTGAAGAGAACCCGGCCAAGCGGGTCTGCTACCTGACCTCCGAAGATTTTTCCCAGCAGTACATGAAAAGCCTGCGTGAACAGCGCATCACCGAGATGAGCGATTTTTACCGCAACGATGTGGATATTCTGCTGATTGATGACATCCAGAACTGGAGCGGCAAATACGAGACCCAGAACGAGTTCTTCTTGATTTTCAATGCGCTGCACCAGGCCGGAAAGCAGATTGTGCTGACCTCCGATGCCCCCGCCGCCGAAGTCAAGAACCTGTCCGACCGCCTGGTAAGCCGTTTCGCTTGGGGCCTGACGGTAGACATTCAACCTCCCGACGTGGAAACCCGCGAAGCCATTTTGCACAAGAAGGCCGAAGAACGCCACCTGGAAATCAGCGATGACGTGCTGCACTACTTGGCCGAAAACATCGCCAGCAACGTGCGCTGCCTGGAAAGTGCCATTATCAAGTTGACCCTGCAGTCCAGCCTGCTGAACCACGATATCGACATGAGTATTGCCCAGAAGGTGGTGACCGAGATCGCCCCCACCCTCCGCCGTCGCGTGAGCCTGGATTCCGTGCTCCACACGGTTTCGGCACACTACGAGGTTCCCGAGGCAAAGCTTATTGAATCCGGACGCGGCACCAAGGAAGTTTCCAAGGCCCGTCAAGTGGCCATGTACCTGATGCGGGAACTCTCCCCCATCAGTTTGCAGAGCATCGGTTCACGCTTTGGCGGCAAGGACCACTCCACCGTGGTTCATGCCATCAACTCCGTAAAGAAGGAAATGGCGGCAGACCCCAGCTTTGCCCGCCTTATCGAGAACCTGAAAAACTCGATACACGACTAATTTTCCACTTTAAATAAAATAATATATATTTCCTTACCGGAAATCGGTAGGGCGACGTGTGCGTTATGTCGGCATGCCCATACTATAATTTTTACAGAAAAGGATATGTATTATGGAAAAGAAAAAACCTGCAGCAAAGAGTGCAGACAAGCCCGTAACAAAAAAAGTCGTTGCAAATGACCTTAGACACCTCAAGAGACTTATTACAGCAGAAATTAAGAAAAACGGCCCCAATTGCGACCTGAATTTTATCGACGTCTCCAAAGTCACAAGCATGGAGACACTGTTCTGGGATGAACTTGAAGGTTGCATTCGAATGGAATTCAATGGCGACATTAGCCAGTGGGACGTGTCACATGTGACGAATATGAGAGAAATGTTCAACAAGTCCGCATTCAACGGTGATATCAGCAAATGGGATGTGTCCAATGTAACTGATATGTTCGGCATGTTCAAATACAACTATCGCTTCAATGGCGATATCAGCAACTGGGATGTATCCAATGTGAAAGATATGAGTTGGATGTTCGTTGAATCCATATTTAATGGAGACATCAGTAAATGGGA
>Ga0265298_10011624_pt1 | contig 10286 bp, 6 predicted proteins | sample AusTroGonzalo_MG_3_FD_193486 | JGI IMG/M metagenome (GOLD analysis project Ga0265298, IMG submission 193486) | Bovine rumen microbial communities from tropical cattle in Woodstock, Queensland, Australia - Gonzalo_01 | ecosystem: Host-associated > Mammals > Digestive system > Stomach > Rumen ... | reverse complement strand
AATCATCACGTTATCGGGATCGCCGCCAAACTGGGCGATATTGTTCTGCACCCATTTCAGGACCGCGATCTGGTCCAGCGTGCCCCAGTTGCCGGTGGCGTGCTCGGGATCCTCCGCCGAAATCTCGGGATGGGCGAGGAAGCCGAACGGGCCCACGCGGTAGTTGAAGGACACCAGGACGACATCCTTGCCGGCCCAGTTCTTACCGTCGAACTCCGGCTCGCTGCCCCAGCCTTCGCGGAGGCCGCCGCCGAAGATCCACACGGCCACGGGCAGCTTCTTGTCCACCTGGCCGGGCGCCTTGGTCCACACATTCAGATAGAGACAATCCTCGCTGTAGGGTGCTTCGTCGCCATAACCCCACTCGGTGGTGTAGCCGCCGGGATAGTGGGCCGCCTGGAAAGCCGGGTGGCCGAACTTGTCGCACACGCGCACGCCCTCCCAGGGGGTGACGGGCTGCGGCGCACGCCAGCGGTTCTCGCCGATCGGCGCGGCGGCGTACGGGATGCCGCGATAGACGGTGACACCGGGGGCGTCGTCCAGGGCGACACCCTGGATCTGACCACCCTCGACAGTGAGGACGGGATTGTTCGGAGTGGTGGTGCAGGCGGCCAGCGCCAGCGCGCCAAGGAGGATGAATATCTTTTTCATATCTGTAGGATTAGCTTTAGCCAGGACCAAGGTAAGGAGAGAATTCCGCCCGCGCAAGAGCGCCCTCCCGCGATGACCAAATAACAAAACAAAATGACGCATAACGAAGAAAAATGAGTATCTTGGGGCCCGAAAAACCAAATTATCATTTTTATGTCGAAAAGATTCGCATTCGTGGCCATGGCTTTCCTCGCGCTCACGCTCAGCGCAGGCGCACAGGGCCGCAAACCCGCTGAGAAGCCGGCCGCCGACGCCGCCAAGGACGGCGAAAAGAAAGAAGAAACCGTTGAATTAAACTTCACGCAGGGCCTCTTCGGCGTTGCGCAGCACGAGAACGACTGGTACTTCGAAGTGCCCGACTCGCTGCTCGGCCGCCGCATGCTCGCCGTGACCCGTTTCGTGAGCAACACCGTCGACGCCGGCAATTATGGCGGCGAAGAAGTCAACGAACAGATGATCTACTGGGAGAAGGCCTCCAACGGCAACCTCCTGCTCCGCACCGACGTCCTGTCCATCCAGGCCGCCGCGGACCAGGACATCTTCAAGGCCGTCAAGGTCAGCTCCGAGAACCCGATCGTGGCCTCCTTCAAGCCCGAAAAGAAGAGCACCGAAGGCACCACGCGCGTCAAGGTGAACAGCCTCTTCGAGGGTGACGTCCAGGTCTTCTCGATCACCCCGGGCGACAAGCACGGCTACAACCTCGGCGGCGTCAAGGGCGACGCCTCCTTCATCGGCAGCATCCGCACCTACCCGATCAACACGGAAGTCACCGTGACCAAGACGTATAATTATAACGCGTCCACGGGAGGCAACAACAACCAGCGCGCCAAGAACCTCCCCGCCGGCCGCCAGGCCGGCACCGTGACGGTCGTGCTCAACACCTCCATCCTGCTGCTCCCGGAGACGCCGATGCAGCAGCGCTGGTTCGACCCGCGCGTGGGCTATTTCGCCGGCGGCTACACCGAATTCTCCGACGACCAGCAGGGCGTCAAGGACATCCGCTTCATCACCCGCTGGCGCCTCGAAGCCCGTCCGGAGGACGTCGAGAAGCAGAAGCGCGGCGAGCTCGTGGAGCCGGTCAAGCCCATCGTCTACTACATCGACCCGGCCACGCCGAAGCAGTGGCGCAAGTACCTCATCGCGGGCGTGAACGATTGGCAGGCCGCCTTCGAGCAGGCCGGCTGGAAGAACGCCATCCACGCCGAGGAATGGCCCGAGAACGCCGAGGAACTGGGCATGAGCCTCGAGGATGCGCGCTTCTCCGTGATCCGCTACCTCGCCTCCGACATCGCCAACGCCTACGGCCCCAACGTCCACGACCCCCGTTCCGGGGAAATCCTGGAGAGCCACATCGGCTGGTACCACAACGTGATGACCCTGGTCCACGACTGGTACCAGGTCCAGGCCGGCGCCGTGGACGAGCGCGCCCGCAAGATCAAGTTCGACGAAGAGCTGATGGGCGACCTGATCCGCTTCGTCTCCTCGCACGAAGTGGGCCACACCCTCGGCCTGCGCCACAACATGGGCTCTAGCTCCCAGACCCCTGTGGAGAAGCTCCGCGACAAGGCCTGGGTTGAAGAGCACGGCCACACCGTCTCCATCATGGACTATGCCCGCTTCAACTACGTCGCCCAGCCCGAGGACAACATCGGCAAGGACGGCCTCTACCCGCGCATCAACGACTACGACAAGTGGGCCATCGAGTTCGGTTACAAGCCCACCTACCTCAAGACCCCGAAGGAAGACCAGCTCTACTGGAACCAGGTCATCATCGCCCGCCTGAAGGAGAACCCGCGCCTGTGGTTCGGCGGCGAAGGCCGTGACGATGACCCGCGCGCCCTCACCGAGGACCTCGGCGACAACGCCATGCTCGCCAGCACCTACGGCATCGCGAACCTCAAGCGCGTCCTCGCGCAGATCCCCGAATGGAACAAGGAAGAAGCCGACATGTACGCCAACGTGTCCCGGATGTACGACGCCGTCGTCTCGCAGTTCGGCCGCTACCTGGGCCACGTGTCCGCCAACATCGGCGGCCGCTTCATCACGAACCACAGTATCGAGCAGCCTGAGCTGGTCAAGTACGCCCCCGTCCCCAAGGCGCGCCAGAAAGAGGCCCTGCAGTGGCTCGACGAGAACGTTTTCCACGAGCCCGCGTGGCTCTTGAACGTGCCCTACATCTGGGAGCTCACCGATCGCCCGGACACCTACGTCTCCCGCCTGGTGAACAGCGTGATCAGCTCCAGCAGCCTGCTCAGCGTCGCCAAGATCGCGCGCCTGGGCCAGTTCTCGCAGTATGACGCGTCCAACTACAAGCCCGAAGAATACCTCTCCGACCTCGAGGGGATGGTCTTTGCCGAGCTCTTCAAGGTCGGCAAGGTGGACGGCTACCGCCGCTTCCTGCAGCGCCGCTACGTGACCGTGGCCCTCGAAGTGGCCGCGACCGCCCCGGCCCGCAACACCGACGTCCGCGCCCTGCTGGTCGCCCAGCTCGAGGACATCCAGAAGCGTGCTGCGCACGCGAAATCCGCCGACGCGCTGACCCGCGCCCATTGGCAGACCCTCGCCCGCCAGATCGAGACGGGGCTGAAAGAGCTGAAATAAAAATATTTGCTATCTTTGCCGAAAACCCAGCAAAGTATGATGCGACATAATACCGCCAAATGGCTCGGCCTGCTGCTCGGACTCGTGGTCCTGGCAGCAGGCATCGGTGTGTTGTGGCAGCGTAGCATCGAACGGCAGGCCGAAGAGGCCTGCGTCGCCGAATCCGAGGAGCTCGTCGAAGTCGAAGATGAGCTCCTGGAAGAGGAATCCGAGCCCCTTCAGGCTACGGACGAGCAAGACTTGACACAATAGCGGTCATGCCCGGCATGAGGTGCGGATGCGGCGTGAGCGTCGCCTCCAGGTGCACCATGCCGTTCTTCTCCACGACGGGGCTGATGGCCGACACCACGGCCTCGTGCGTCTCGTCCGGATAGGCGATGGAGATCACCTGGATGGGTGCTCCCAGCTGGAATTTGTGCAATTCGTTCTCCAACACGTCAAAGCAGACCTTGAGGTGCTCGGTGTCCACGATGTAGAAAAGGGGCACGCCGGGCGTGGCGGCGCTGTACAGCGTGGTCTCGACCCGGCTCACCGCGCCCGAGACGGGGGCGGTGATGGTGCAGTAGGTCAGCTCGTGCTCCAGCTGCTGCAGGGCGGCCTGCGCGCTGTTGAAGCCGCTGTTGATGCGGGCCTGGCGCCGGATCTCTTCGGGCGCCTGCTCCAGCTCGCCGCGCTTGTAGCCCTGCCCCATCAGGATGGCCTGGTACTGGAATTCCGCCCGCTCCAGCTCCGCACGGCAGTTGGCGATCCGGTCGTTCAGGGCGTCCTGGCTGAGCCGGACGACCACCTGCCCCTTGCGGATGCGCTGGCCCAGCTCGATGTCGAACTGGACGATCTGCTCGCTGATGCGGCTGTAGACCGGCACCTCGGTGACGGCCTGGATGGTTCCCTTGCTGGAAAAGCCCTCCGCCTCGATGGTGCGCTGGAGGTTGGCGCCCGTCGCCTGTGGCGCGGCGGACTGCTCCGGCGCGGGCTCGGAGGCCTCCTGGACGGGAGCCGCCGGACGGGAATGGCAGGCCGTCAGGGCGGCGAGCAGGAGGAGGTATGCGGGAATCTTATTCATACTGCGTGAGGGTTAACAAATGATAATAGGTGGTCCAGTACCCGGCCAGGGCCGTAAGGTGCTGGTTGTAGGCGCTGTCCCGCCGGCTCTGGGCCAGGGAATAGGTGTTGATGTCGCACAGGCCGTTGGCATAGTTCTCGGCCGTGAGCGCGAAAACTTCGTCGGCCATGGCCACGGCCTCGGCGGTGTGGGCGAGCAGCTGCTCGTGCGAGCGGAGCTTGTCGAGCGTCGTCCGGACGTCCTCGTCCAGCGCGCGCTCCGCCTCGCGGAGGGCCAGTTCCTCGCGGGAAACCCAGGCGGCCGCGGCGGCATTGCCCCGCCTGGCGGCGCCGTGATCCATCAGCGGGATCCGCAGGGACACGGACCCTAGCATGAAGAACTGCGGGTCATGGTAGGCCCCCACGAAGGTATTGCTCAGCTGCTGCATGCCCATGCTCAGGTCCACACCCACCGTCACGCCCTGCTCCCTGCGCGTCTTCTGCTGCTGCCGGAGCGCCTCGGTGAGGTCCGTCTGCTTCTGCTGGACGGCCGGGCTGTGGCTGCGCGCCAGCTCCAGGGCGTCCTCGTCCGTGAGGTAGATCAGCCGCGTGCCGTCGGGCACGGTCAGCCGCTCGCCCAGCGAGCGCGGATCGGTGCGGAGGTACGCGGCCAGGGACTCCCGGGCCAGCTGCTCCTCGTTGCGGGCGCTCAGGAGCGCGTTGGCGGCGTTGAGCCGCTGCAGCTCCAGCGAGCGGAGCTCGGCCAGGGTGACGATGGCGATGCTCGCCTTCTCCCTGGCGATGGCATACAGGGTGTCGGCGGTCTGCTTGTTGCGCAGGCACATGTCCAGCATGCCCTGGGCGCAGGCCAGGCGGAAGAAGCGGACGGTGGCCTCCTCGGCGATGCGGCGCAGGTCGTAGTCGAGCTGCTTCTGCGCGGCCTCCAGCCGGAGGTCCTCAATGGTTTTCTCCCAGCGGTGGGCATTGAAGCCCACTAGGGGCTGCTGATAGCCGACGGCGAACGGCAGCGCCACGAAGTCCCGCGGCCGGTTGTTCGTGTCCCGGCCGAAATACTCGCTCCAGATGGCCTGGCTCTCCACGTACGCGTCGCCGCCCCAGTTCAGCACCTTCTGGCTGAGCTTGAGCTGCGCGGCGGTGGAGAAGCGGTCGAAGTTGCGCAGATACACGTAGTTGCGCGTCGGGTCGCTGATCATCCGCTGGTAGTTCGGCACGACGCTGAGCTCGAGCTGCGGCTTGCGGAGCGCCTCGAACTGGGCGAAACGCTGCGCGTGAAATTCAAACTCGTAGCGGCTCTGGAAAGCCGTGAGGGTGCTGTCCTGGGCCAGGCGGATCACCTCTTCCAGGCTCTGCGCCTGGCAGAGCAGCGGGAAGCCGCAAAGGAGTGCGATCAGAAACTTTCTCATGCCGTCTGCCGTTTAATGATGTCACTGAAAAGTCCGCCCTTGGCCAGCAGCTCATCGTACGTGCCGTCTTCGGCCACCTTGCCGCCGTCCAGGACGATGATGCGGTTGCACTCGCGGATGGTGCTCATGCGGTGCGCGATGGTGATGCGCGTGCACTTCATCCTGGCCAGGTTCTCCGTGATGATGTGCTGGCTGATGTTGTCCAGGGCCGACGTCGCCTCGTCCAGCAGGAAGATCTTGGGTTTGCGGATGAGGGCGCGGGCGATGAGGATGCGCTGGCGCTGGCCGCCGGAAACGCCCTGGCCGTCGGCCGAGATGGGCGTGTCCAGCCCGCGCGGCAGGGCATCGAGGTCCTGGTCCAGGGCCGCATTCTTCGCGGCTTCCCGCACGTCCTCGTCGGTATAGCCTTCGTTTCCGAAGAGAATGTTGTCCCGGATGGTGCCCTCCACCAGCTGGCCGTCCTGCAGGCAGATGCTGATGCAGAAACGCCGCAGGCTGGGCTTGTTGATGTCGTCGAGGTTGTGCTCGTCGTAGAAGATAGAGCCGCTCTCCGCTTTCTCGAATCCCAGCATCAGGCGCACCAGGGTGGACTTGCCGCAGCCCGAGGGGCCCACCAGCGCCACATAGTCGCCGGCGTTGATGCGCAGGTTGAGGTTGTTGAAGAGATACGGCATGTCCTCGTCGTAGCGGAACTTCAGGCCGCGGATGTCGATGTTGCCGCTCACGTCCTTGAGGAACAGGGTCCCCTCGTCCGTTTCCGACTCGGCCTCCAGGAGCGGGCTGCAGAGTTTGATCTCCGGCGCCAGCTGGGCCAGGACCTTGGTGATGCGCTGGAACTGCTGGATGGCCTCCGTGGCAATGGTGAGCACGCTGCAGTAGGCGATGTAGTCCGACAGGCCCAGCCCGTAGTGCCAGGCGGCGAGCATGGTCACGATCAGCGGCACCATCCGGAAATTATAACTGATGGAGTTGCTGTAATTGAACAGCGCCGGATAGCGGCTGCCGTCGGGGTCGGACGGCTCGTAGGCCTCGGCCCAATGGCGGAAGGCCCGGATCTCAGCCCCGTTGGTGCGGATTTTCTGCGCGCCGGTGGCCAGGTTGTAGATGAGTCCCGTCAGCTTGGATGCGTACACATTGGCCTGGTCCTGCACCTTCTTGCGGCAGGAATACTGGACGTAGATGGTCAGCATGTACAGCGCCATCACCAGGATGCCCGTCCAGAGCAGCGGTCCGCCGTAGGTGAAGAACTGGATGAACAGCATCACCGTGAAGATCAGCGTGAGGATGGTGGAGAGCATATCCTCGGTGAGCTGCGTGGAGAAGCGGACCACGGACAGGACGCGGTTGGACAGTTCTCCGGGCGAATACTTCTTGAAGAAGCCGGCGGGCAGCGACAGCATGCGGGTCATCAGCGAGGACTGCATGGTGTACTCCATCTTGTCCTTCATGCGGACGACCAGGAAGTTACGGGAAATCTGGACCATCACCAGGCCGGCCGCGGCGCTGAAGAGGAGCACCGCGATGGGCGTGATCTGGGAGGTGTCGCCCGAAGGGATGACTTCGTCGAACAGCAGCTTGCACGCATACGGCGTGAACATGGTCAGCAGCACCACGCCCAGGCAGGCCAGCAGGGCATAGATGGCGTCGTAGACGCTCAGCTGCCGCAGCGCATGCCCGATGAACGAGCTGATGGTGAGTTTCCCCTTGGGCAGGGGGTAACAGAGGGTGAACGCCTCCTTCTTGAGCAGGTCCATGTGCTTGCGGGCGTTGCAGCGTCGTCCGGTACGGGGATGGACGAAGGTATAGTCGGCAAAGCCGGGGGAAAGAATGACCGGCGTGTCGTCGTCGGCCGAGAACGCCAGCAGTTTGCCCGAGCAGCGTGTCCACCAGGAGCCTTCCAGCTGGATCTGGCGGAAGAAAATCTGCTGTCGGTAGAAGGTCTCTTCCAGCTCGTCCAGGTCTTCCGGAATCTCCCGCTTCAGGGAGAGCTTTTTCCACACCTGGCGGTCGATCATGCCCCGGAAGATGTCGGCCGCCTGGTTCATGGCCTTGCGGTCTCCTTCAATACGCTGGACCAATTGTTCGAAGAATAGATTATTCATAGGTCAGGCGTATTTCATGAGTTCGCGGTAGAGGCCCTCCTGCTGCATCAGCTCCTCGTGGGTGCCTTGCTGCTGGACCTGGCCTTTCTCCATGACGTAGATGCGGTCGCAGTCCCGGATGGTGCTCAGGCGGTGGGCGATGAGCACCAGGGTGATGCCCAGGTTGCCGATATGCTGCATCACCTTCTCCTCGGTCTTGGGGTCGAGGGCGGAGGTGCCTTCGTCCATGATGAGGATGGAAGGATCTTTGGCCAGGGCGGTGGCGATCTCCAGGCGCTGGCGCTGGCCGCCGCTGAAGTTCTTGCCGTTCTCGGTCAGCAGGCCCTGGTAGGCGCCGGGGCGCTCGGCGATATCCTCGTGGATCTGGGCGTCGTGGGCGGCCATCACCATGGAGAAATCCTCGATGGACTCGTCCCACATCTTGATGTTGTCCTCGATGGTGCCCTCGAAGAGGGAAATGTCCTGGTTGACCACCGACAGGGAATTGATCCGGACGGCGCGGTTCACCTGCTGCACGGGCATGCCGTCCAGCAGCACTTCGCCCTCCCAGGGCTCGTAGAGCCCGGAAATGAGCTTGGCGAGGGTGCTCTTGCCGCAGCCTGAGAAGCCCACGAAGGCAACCCGCTCTCCCGCCTTGATCTTCAGGGAGAAATTCTTGAGAACAGGGGGGAGGCTGCGGTCGTAGCCGAAGGTGACGTTCCGCAACTCCACATCCCCCCGCAGTTTGGGCTGATCCGGAAGCGCCTCCGGGTCGGACAGCTCCAGGCTGTGCCCCTGGCAGGCCTCCTCCACCTCTTCCAGGCGTTCCATGGCGGCCTGGCTGCGATAGACGTTCTGGGTGGCCTTGACCGCCGAATTGATGGGATAGATGATGCTGGAAGCCAGCGCCTGGGAGGCCAGGAGCATACCCGGCGTCAGTTCTCCCTGCAGGATATACCAGGCGCCCAGGATCAGGATGAGGGCATTGCTCAGATGCAGCACCAGCAGCGGGATGGAGCCGGTTCCCATGATGCTCATGGTAGAACGGACCCGCACGTTGAGGGCCTGGACAAAAGAGGCCTCCCATTGGCTGTAGAAGGCGCGCTCGCCGCCCATGGACTTGATGGTCTCCATGTTCTTGATGCCCGTCATGGTGACGCCCTGCAGACGTCCGTCGGAGACTTCCGTTCCCTTGGCCTTCTTCTTCATGCTGTCGGCCGTCACCTGCATCACCAGGACGAGCAGGGACATGGACAGCAGGACCACCAGGCCCAGTTTCCAGCTGTACATCATCAGCATGGCGGCGCTGATGATGGACTGCACGATGAAGATGAGGCCGATGGAGAACTGGTCCATCGTGCGCGTGATGCTGGTGATGCTGGAATAACGGGCCACCAGTTCGCCGGACGAGAAGCGGTCCAGTGTCAGCATGGGCAGTTCCAGGATGCCCAGGACGAAGCGGGACGAGCTCAGCACGCCCATCTTGGTAAAATGCCGCCGGCGCAGGAGGTTCATGGACATCCAGACGGCCAGCTCCAGCACGAACAGCAGAATATACGCGATCATCAAGGGCCCGAACCACTCGGGATTCTTGCGCGTGATGATGTTGTCCGTGTAGACCTGCTGGAAGAAAGGCGCCAGCAGGTAGGCGACAATATCCACGAAGTACAAGAGGAAAGTGACCCAGTAAAAGGCCATACATCCCCGCATAAAGTGGCGTATGAGCGATATGGTACTTCCCTTCTTCATGTGTTATTCTGTGCGCAGCTTGACGGCGCGGAAGCGCGTCCGGGCTTCTTCAAACAAATAGCGGAACATGCTGCGGCGCCGGGTCTCGCTCAGCACCGAACAGTAGGTACCCACGTTCATGCTGACATCCTCCGGCTCGCCGAAGGACCAGTCGAACAGGGCGGGATCGTCCGGCGCGGGGAACAGCTCGATCTGCACCTGGTACATCATCTCCCCCGAAGCGAGCAGGCGGCCCGCCATCTCCTCGTTCTTGAGGGTCTGGCGCACTTCGCTCGCTGACACGGGGTAGCGGTCGATGCGCGTCACCCGGCCCCGGACATAGCCGATCTCGTCGCGCTTCTCGTTTTCCGGCCAGACCTGGGCCATCATGCCTTCGCGCAGGTCGCGCTGGCCGGCGTTGTCGATGTAGGCGATGAGCATGGAGCGCTGCGTCCGGGCCCCGTTCCCGCTGACCACGCTGATGATGGGCTCGAAGGCCTCGAAGGGCTCGTTGTCCACCTTGGTGCTGATGACGGTTCCCTCCACCGTGCTGGTGAGAATGCTGTAGCTGTCCTCCATGGAGATGAGGGCCACGGACTGGCCCTGGCTCACGTGGTCGCCGCTGTGGACGAAGACCGTCCGGACCATGCCGCGGTTGGGCAGCGAGACGTCCGTCGTGCCTTCCGACGGGAAGACCACGCCGCTATAGTACACCTTGTCCGACACGCTCCCCAGGAAGCCCCACACGAAGAACGCGCCC
>Ga0265298_10011623_pt1 | contig 10287 bp, 12 predicted proteins | sample AusTroGonzalo_MG_3_FD_193486 | JGI IMG/M metagenome (GOLD analysis project Ga0265298, IMG submission 193486) | Bovine rumen microbial communities from tropical cattle in Woodstock, Queensland, Australia - Gonzalo_01 | ecosystem: Host-associated > Mammals > Digestive system > Stomach > Rumen ... | reverse complement strand
TAAAAAGATGAGTGAGAGTTATGCAGATACTGTCGGAAAGACAGATTGGGCTGATTCATTAAGGACTATGTTTGATGTAACAATCAAGAAAGAAGAGAAGCCTGCAGAAGAATTAGCGAAAGGTGTGCTCGATTCTAGTATGCTCGGGTTGATTGAGACTATATACCATAAGACGATAGGTTATGAGTTGGAGAAAGTCATTCCAGGAAAGAATCCAGGTGATAAGTGTGTAACATTGCCGTCTGATGCGCAAATGGATCGAGAACGCAAGATGTACGAAGAATTAAGAAACGAAATCGAAAGCGAACAATGATTGAACTTGAAGGAACTTTTATGCGCTTCGGAGTAAAGAACGCAAACGGTCGAACATACGACAGCAGTATAATGCAGCAAGCAATCAGTGATTATCAGAAGAAAGTTGCTGATAATGTTGCATACGGCTACTTCAATGATGATGCAGTGTCATTAATGGGTGATATAACTCATCCAAGTGATAACATCACTCAGATAACTCATAAAGTGACTGAACTGAATTTCGATGAAGAGACGGGAATGTTATTCGGGAAGATACAGTTATTAGACACTCCAAAAGGGAAGATTGCTCAAACGATTGTTTCTGAAATGGGAGACATGGGTGTTGCTCCAGCGATGTTAGCCAGCATTAATGAAGATGGAGTTGTTGAAAAAGTTGATGAGATTCGCAGTTTCAATCTTTGCAATAATCCTGCTTGGTCAGAATCGAAAATGAAACCGATTAAAGAATAAGAATATGGAAAGAATGTTTGAACATTACGGACAGACTCTGAAGATAGATTCAAAGTTATTAGACAAAGTTTTGAGTGTTTATGAAAAATTATGCACTGATGAATCGAAGATTAGTGTATCTACGGATTTGAAGTGGAATAATAATTATAAGATAACGAGAGAATCGTTCTTAACACCTAATAGTGATCAAGCGATTATCGGAAACAATGCTCTTGTTGTCAGTATCGAAAATTGCCCGAATATCAATGCTGAGATGCAATCTCGTATTCTTAATCCTTTTATAGAGGCAGTTAGTTCACCACAACTACTCAAGAATGTAGTGAGAGATTGGAGGGAAGACATAACAATGGTTGTAGATGAGAACCAAGAAATTACAACATATAATCTAAACGGTTTTATGATTAAGGAAACAGCAACAAAGAGCATCACAAATGATAGTGACATAACTATTTGTTTCGATGCAGCACAGACATTCGCTTCAAGAACTTTCAAAGATTAACATATGAGTCAGATATTACATTATAAATACGGAATCGGAGATACGGTCCGGTTGGTGAGAGAACCGTTCGGTTTCCCTGGTAGTTGTGCATACGGCAGTTTTTCGAAGAAATGGCCACCAACAAAGGAGTATAAAATCCGAGGCTGGGGTTGGCTAGTCGAAGAAGAAGGTGTATATAAGCAGTTTTATCAGTTGGATGCATATTGTGATGATTACCTCGATTATCACAACTGTATCTTAGAAGATGATCTTGAAGTTATTGGAGAAGCACATCCATTCGAAGATACTGAGTTGGAATATTATGATAGAAACAACGAAAAGATATTCATAGGGATGAATGTCTATTATGATGTTTATTATGGTGACCATAAGAATCCATATATAAACGATGCTTTAACGTTCACGAGGTATGGTAAAGTAATCGGTATAGAAAAGTTTCGCTCAAATTATGACAACAAAAATAGATTAATGGTGAGATGTATTACTGATAAACATTTCAATCATGACACTAATAAGTACGAATTGAGTTCAGGTGATAATCAAATTTCATCAGAAATTCCGTATTATGTATTTTCGAAAATTCCAGAAACTTTTGCTCAATACTATATCAATGAGTTGTTCAGAAAAAGAAATAGCAGTTATCTTGGAAACGAAGACAATTGTAATTATTCTAATATTGTCAATTGGTTAAAGCATATGGGAGTTTACGATGAAGTGATGGAGTTATATAAAGCACGAAAAGCAGGAAAGAAACCATCAAAGAAGAAATCAACTACTGACAAAACTTCATCAGAAAAGAAGAAAGAAGTGAAACCAAAGAAGCAGAAAGTTGATTTAGAATCGATGCTCGCAAATCTTTCTGAAGCAGATAAGAAGAAACTTAAGAAAATGTTACAATAATGGCTAAAGTAATAGGAACTTCCACTCCAGGAGCACACAAAGACCGTTGTCCAAAATGCGGTGCTTGGTTTGAATTTACTAATGATGAAATCTATCGTGATGATTTCGGACTAGAAGTTGTCTGTCCTAACTGCAACTCTTGGGTCTGTATTGGATAATAACAAAAGGCGAGTCAAATGACTCGTCTTTTCAGTTAATATGTGTTGAATTCTTCGGAAACGCAATCGCATAGTGCAGTTTTATCTTTCGCACTGCATTAATCATATATTCGAAGCATCGTTCTATCTGACGGTAGCAGACGTCGTTCAACGGGTTTCCGAACAATTCCGGAGACACTACATTCTGAAGGATATGCTGCTCGTAGTGATAACCTTCGTTCTTGATGTCATCGTACAGATGGTCAGTCAGTTCTGTAAATGATTCTATGTTCTTCAGTCTTGGCATAATTCAGATAATTCTTAGTTTTGGTCAACGAGGATACCGAGACATGCTCGTTCGTTGATATACACGTCGATGAGTCCGTAGTCGCTGTTGTCGTCTGCGTGACCCCAGGACACTTGCGCATATACATTATATTTTCTTGTATCGTAATATACGTACTGTGCCAGCATCGAGTTCACCAGGTACTGTATCTCAGTATCGTTGAAGTTATAGTTGAATATATAGTCATTCAGATTGATGCCGAAATTGAACGAGCCGAGCACCTGACCTTTGTGAGTGCCGAGCACTACCTTAATCTGGGTCAGTATGTTCTCAATCTCATCCGTTGACTCCACATTCTTCTTGTAACTGCGGTCTGACGGCATTCTGCAATATATCTCTCTAATCATGGTGTTCAATCAATCGGGTTATTTGTGCTGAGTCTTGTATTCTTGGTATATGAGATGACATTCAGGTTGAAAGCAGACAGATAGTCTAATGACTGTGTATCTGAATATTCAACTCCCTCCGGACTTGTAAAGCCTCCGCGGAACAGAGGCAGAATGTCTCTCACTCGTCTTGTCATTCCGTTTGCATTCGTATAACTGCGAGTCAGGACTACATCGCCGAGTTCATCGATTCCGTAGAATTTCTCCTGCTGGTAGATTTCTGAATTCTCTACATCTGCATCGAACCATACGCGGACAGAGTCTACTCCCTCAACTGCTTCGAACAACGAAGTAATGTCGGAAACAGGGATGATGTCTTTTCTGGTATTATTAATAAGGTACTGAGACAGACGGTCCAGACAGTCAGAGTAAATGCTCTGAAGGTTATGACCCTCCCAGATTTTCACATCAGCGTTGATAGCGAATCTTGGCAGTTTCGGCTCCAGGATTCTGTTCTCCATCGTGATAATCTTCTGTCCGCTATTCTCGATGAGTTGCAGAATATTATACTGCTCATCGCTGGTCAATGTGAACAGAGACTCATTGCAAGTGAAATAATTGACATTCGTTGTCAGACGCTTCTTGATGTCGGGTATCAGCATCAGATAGACTGTATTATCCGGCATATCTGTGTCTTCTACTTTATCCTGAGCAGAGTTCATCGCATTCAGTGCGTTCTGTACATCATCGTACAGTGCCTGTGCTTCATCTGACGACTCTCCGAATTCATCGACTGCATCCTGCCACTTGCTGAATACATCGTAGTATTCAGTCTGTGCCTTGTCATATGCGATACGTGCAGTAGCGTTCGCTTCCTGTGTAGAATAGCCCTTGATGACTTCGACATTCGAGAACATACCCATCTTCTCGAGGAAATACTTATAGTTCGTCTCATTGGCAAGGACAAACGACCTTGAAGTATGCGGAGCAAGCATCTGAGTCAATGTGATGTCTTCTGACGGTGCACCGAATATGAGATCCGTGCGAAGTTCCAGGTTGAAGTTGTCGTTCAATGTCATCTGTGTTCCGTCTTCCAGATAGCCCGGTGCGTTGAATTTCCAGGGACTCGTAGTCTCATTGACATAAGTTGCCGAGATATTTCCGCCGATTCCGTCGCTGACTACGTATTCTGCCAGGATGACTGCACCCTCCGGCGGTATCATACCGAAATCTCCGTTTCCGAAGAATACGTCGATGCCGCTGGTCAGACCGGTACGGACAACGCATGCTTTCTGGTTATATGTCAAATCGTTGAATGATTCAACAATCACCCAAGGTTCGTTATTCACATAGATGTTCACGAAGTACTGCTCTATCTCACGGTAGTTTCGCTCGGCGAAGTTATAACTCTGTAACGGCTGACCGGTAGAAGTGGTTCTCTGATATTTCAACACGCCCTGCAATAATGAGCAGTCGATGTAGTTTCCGGCTTGCATCGTCAGTTTTGCTGTATCCGAACCCAATAGAATAATATATGAAATACCGTTCAATGCGTTCTGGACCGGCAATTTGTTCGGAATATAAATCACCTTGCCAGTCATATCCTGGTCTCCGGTGTTGTTGTATTTGATACGAGCAGCTGCACGGGCTGACTGCACTCGCTGAGCACGATGTCCCGTCAACTGAGCAAGACCCTTGATATTATCCGGACGAGATGCAGTTGCAATATTAAGAGATGTGATACTGTCCTCAATATAATAGAACACCATACGGCCGAGATGAAGAATGACAGACAACAACTGTGAGAACGGGCTAGCCAGTGTGAAATTCTGGTTCGATGCGCGGTAAGTCTGCTTCACGTAGTTGATTGCATCTTCCATCAGTTCTTCGTACCGGATGCGGTTCAACTTGAAGATTTTTAAGTTATAAATTGAATTATTCCACTTCATAATAAACTCGCCGAGGAAAATGCGAGGTTTCAGCCTCGCTAGAGGAATCGGCGACAATCCTTTTTAATTTTTTCTCATATATTATACTTTTTTCGTGACAAATTAATTTTATATTACGGACATGTGCAGATGTATGTACTTTACTCATATCTATGTCTCTCAAATCAAAATAACCACTTGTTCTTCGACCATGAACAAAGCATTCAATGTTGTTGAATTTGACTCTGTCCATCAGACCGAATCCGAACACAAAGTGCTCTGCCTGGTTTTTCTTTAAGACACCGCCTTTGTATATTTTGTCTTTGTGTATCTTCCTGTTATGTCTTCTTATCTGAATTCCTTTGAAATAGTAGTCAAGAGGTTTCGCATCAAAGTTCTTTGAAATTACAAATGCATCATTTGCGTGTGACTTCGGAATATTAAATCTCTTTCTATTGAAACGAGTAATATAGCCGAAAGTCACTTTGATTTCTTTGTCTGGGTACATCTTCTTTAAGCCTTCCAATATTCTGTCCTTGATGAGATTCATCGCTGCGGCATCACGCAGCGTTGCAGCATTCTTCTTGTTCAAAGAAAAGTTCTTGAGTTTCAATCCATTGTGATGATGATTATCGTGACAAGTCTTGCACAAGCAGACCAGATTATCCGGTCTATTCGACCCACCATCGTTCCGATGCTGAATGTGATGCACTTCTATACGTTTATCACCAGACTTGCCTTTGCACTGTTGGCACATATTCTTGTCCCTGAACCTAACGAATGCCTTGACATTAGCAAACCCTAACATTAACCCATTCTGATATTCTTCTCCTGAAATATCTGGATTAGATAATTTTTGAGTATCAAATAGACCGATTTCAACTCGATAGATTTTAATCGGCAATATCTTACCGACATTATCTATGATACGAAGAGTTGAGTCGATGCGATGCTGCATCGACGGAGCAAGCCAGCCCTTACGCTTTGACCTGATACGGTTGTTGAATCTCGGCTGTCTGTAACGCTTTCTATAACGTCGTAAACGACGAGCAGCATTTTTCTTTTCGAGATTCTTCTTGATAGATTTACTTCTTAAGTCTGTTTCAGAAGCATAGAGTTCTTGATTTTTCGTAGTTGCACTCAGACCGACGTGAACACTACCTAAGTCCACACCGAGTGTAACATTCTGTACATAATTTGTTGTTTCATAAGTGAGTTTGATAGTAAACGGTTCATAATTAATTATGACCGCTTGTCCAGAGTTCAGCATACGACGAACCTTACCGAGCTTTCGAGTCGGCATCAGAGGTGCTCCGGCAATGTTCTGTACGTATACAAGCATGATAGTTTAATTAATAAAAATTTAAAGTAACCCTGTTAAGGGTAAGTCAGCACTTGAAAGTGCTGTATGCGGCCCTACGCTGATGTTATCCGGTGGTTTTATATGTCACAAGCACTGTCTCATATCCGCTAAGACTGTTTAACCTGCGACCGCAGAGCGAGGGGCTAGAACCGATACCCCAGGGTGCCTATATATTCACCAGTAACGTAGTTCGGGAGTTTGCCAGACACGTCTGGCTGTCTCCGTTCACTCCAGCTAATCACCCGGCTTGAGTTATCCCGTTTCCGGGAAACCAAGCCGCGAGGCCTTCAGCCTCGGCGGTTGGTGACTTTTGGTGATTAACATCAGATTTGGTTTATTTATCGCACAAAAACTCGATTATTACATTTTCGGAGACCAAATTGTTATGAGCGAATTTTTTCTTTGATAAATAGTGAGAAAAAGTACTTTTTTAAAAAATATATCATGATACAGTTCTATCTCACTAGAAACGGCTATACAGATTCGCTGATTCAGAATACGGATGAGGGTCTGATTCTTGACTCCAGTTCACTGAAAGCCGTTGGATTCAAGAAAATAACTGACAATGAGAAACTGATCGTGGAACTTCCGTTTATGAAGTTGACAGATTCATATGAGGGAGATTCCAGTGCTATCGGTTTGAGTCAGAAGGGTGCACATGCATTGTACCAACAGATTCAAAGTGCGGGTGTTACTCCAGAAGGTGTGTCTCAACAGATTGATGCTAGTCTTATTCCAGTCCGCAGTAAATTCACAGAAGTAGATTCTTCTATAGACCGTCTTGATGGTTCAGTCTCTGCACTTGAGACATCTGTTACTACTATCAACAGTTCTATCGCTACTATTGAGGCATCTGTCAACCTCAACGAAGGTGCTATCGAGACATTGACTGGTCGTATTGCTGAAGTGAGCAGCAATGTGATTGATGTTAGTTCTAAAGTTAATGGTCTGACTACTCGTGTTGAAAATATCAGCACTAATCTGATTGATGTAAGTGCAAGTGTTATCAGTGCAACAAGTCGTATTGCTGATGTAAGCAACAATCTGATTGATGTAAGTGCAGATGTTATCGCTTTAACCGGACGTGTTGCTGATATTAGCACTTTGGCGAACAACAATAATACTTCTATTAACGAAGTTAGCACTCGTTTGTCTGATCTTAATGCAAGTTTGTCTGATTTAGACGAAAAAGTTGATTTGCTTCCTAAGTTCGGTGTAAGTGTTATTGATTCTTCTAATGAAATCAATGTTGCAGACTCAAGTGTTCAAAATAAAATATTGTTGGTAAAAGATACAAATGCTCGTAGCGGTAATCTTTTTACTGAGTATATCGTTGTGTTCGATCCTGATGAAGATTCCTCAGTTGTAGAAGAACTCGGTACTGCTAGATTGAAACTTGATGACTATGTCAAGAATGCTTCTGTTTCAAGCAGTCCTCTGCTCGATACCAGCAATTCGATTCCGTCAACCGGAGCAGTGAAGTCTTATGTTGATACAGAGATTTCATCAGTGAACGAAGATATCCTGGCACTCCAGGCAGAAGATTCTTCTATTGCTTCACATATCGAGAAACTCGAGACTGCTGATAGTTCTATTGCTAGTCATATTGAAAATCTCGAAACTGCTGATGCATCGATTACTGCTCATATTACTCAGTTAGATGCTATTGATTCTTCGATAACAGGTCATATTGCACAAATTGATGCACTTGATACTTCTATCGTTGAACATATTTCAAGAATCGACGCACTCGATACTTCAATCGTTGAACATCTCGCTGCACTCGATACTCTCGACACATCGATTGTTTCTCATCTTGAAAGAATCGATACTCTTGATACTTCAATCGTTAATCATATCGCAGCATTAGATGAACTTGATTCTTCGATTGTTGACCATATCGCTGAACTGGATACTACTGATTCTTCGCTTGCTGCTCGCATTACGAATGTCAGTGCATATGCTATCGAAGTTTCTGCTTATGCTGCTGATGTTTCGAGCCGTCTTGGTACAACAATCACTAGAGTAGCTAATGTAAGCAGTTATACTATTGATGTTTCGAATCGTCTTGCTGTTACGAACAGTTCGCTCAGTGCTACGAACTCATCGTTGAACCAACTGTATCTGGATGTTTCTGTTACTGAACAGATTTGGGCTGCTGCTTGGGAAGAAGTCGGAGCGAAAGTCCACAATCATCTCAATAAGCTGACTCTAGACGGCATCAATGATACTTCGCTGAATAATTTCCAGACTGCATACAGTTGGGGTAATCACGCATCTGCCGGTTATGCAACTAACTCGAGCGTTGCTACTAACTATGTGACGAATTCTAGTCTGAGTTCGAACTATCCTACGAATTCAAGTCTTAGCGGAAACTATGTTGCAAAGACTGCATTCAACTCATCTATCAATGCAACTAATGCAACAGTCAGTGACCTTTCTACGAACTTCTCTACATTAAAGAACGATGTTTCTGTATTAGAGCAGATTTGGGCTGCTGCATGGAATCAGTTACGAGCATTGAATCCGAGTTTGAACGTTCCATCGACTCCGTATTAATGAGTAATAAAGAATATAAAGAAATCCGAGATTCCATAAAGAGTCTCGGATTTTATTTAAACTAAAATTATATATTACATTTAATCATTAATTATTTGTCCAGTTACATACAAATCTCCGTGAATAGTTACTTTCGCACCTTCTGTGCCGCAAGCCGCTGGATATAAATCAATATTTCCGTCTGCTTTAATTTCAAGAAGTACCGCTTGTCTCGGAGACATTCCGGTTCTTGTAGTAATAAATTTGATATTTACATCACTGTTTCTATCATTACTGAACGCATTTCCGATTTCAAAATATAATGTATTTGGGTAATATCCATTCATGCCGTCTATAGTTGAATTATGACTATAACCGATTGCACATTTTTCAGTACCAGCACTATCTAAAAAATTAATAGCACAATTCGCAGCGTGACCGTAATTACTTTTATTTTGAAGAGCCAAAACGTTATCTACCTATTCATTTTCTAAATTCGGGACAACTAACGTAATATAATTCCGTTTTTGATTATAATAAGAATAATCGTTTCCGACACTAAATTCAAAAACATCATCTAGTTTTGGATAATTTTTTTCATTTTGTGCTTGTATTTTAAAAATATCATAAAATGAATTAATTCCAACATAGTTTGCAAACATTAAATAATTAACATTTTCTGGAATTGTAATTAATTCTTCTGTATACGCATTTATTAAAAAATAAGTATTAAAATTCTCAGCATATTGTGGTTCATCTCCAGTATTCCCAACAATTTTACTACTAAAAAATGCATAATTATGAATTTTTTTATCGTTGTTTTTTAATATAAACTATTCATTTTCTTTAACGGGTATGAATATTGAATAAATACCCCCGCCTCGGCCATCATACCATTTTCCAATATAATCTGGTATATTATCATATTCTGTTACAATGAATCCTTGTTTAAAAGCATATTTTCTCTAATCAATTAAGTAGCGATTATTTAAAGAACTATAACCATCAGTAATATCAGAAAATATAAATTCACCACCAGCATCAGATACAGAATTTGTTAAATATACAGACAAAAAAGCAGCATCATCAACATTACACTATACAACAGTTTCAGTATGTGGAGAAAGAAAACCTAATAATTGTACAGCTTGACTATCTTTATCGTAAAAATTAAAATCAACTCGGTAATCAGATAAATTCTAGCAACGATACATATGACCATTTTCAATATTAATATATTTGTCATACGATTTATTGGGTAACAAGTTAAAATAATATTTTTTAATTTGTTCTTCTTCTTTATTAAAGTAATCTAAAAGAGCGGAATTATTTAATAAGTTATTGTTATTTTTATCATAAGATAATTCTTTATCGATATTAATAATTGTTGAATTATTAACTTTTATATTCGAAAGACTCATTTTAAACTGTCTCGTTCGGCCACGTATGTAGTTGTGTTTTGTGCAGGAAAAGTCCGTAACTTCC
>Ga0265298_10011622_pt1 | contig 10288 bp, 20 predicted proteins | sample AusTroGonzalo_MG_3_FD_193486 | JGI IMG/M metagenome (GOLD analysis project Ga0265298, IMG submission 193486) | Bovine rumen microbial communities from tropical cattle in Woodstock, Queensland, Australia - Gonzalo_01 | ecosystem: Host-associated > Mammals > Digestive system > Stomach > Rumen ... | reverse complement strand
CTGTGATCTCTGCATCACCGTAAGTGAATGTTACTTCTGCTGTCTCGTCGTCTACTGTAAAATCAACAGGCTCTTCTGTGATCTCAGCGATGATCTCTGCAACATCTTCAGCCTCGAAAAGGATTTCAGACTCTTCAATAGGAGCTTCCTCCTCGAATGTATCCTCCTCAGGGATATCTTCCTCGAAATCATCGATCTCTTCGATATCTTCGTCTGCCTTGATGACACGAGATGCCTTAACGGGACGCTTAGCAGAAGTCTCAACCTTCTTACTTGCGCGAACTGTCTTTGTCGTCTTCATGTTATTTTTCTCCTTAATTAATTAAGTGCTACCAATTTGTTCTTCTTTGTCTCAAGTTCTGTCCTTATTGCTTCTAGCTCTGCATTAGCTTCTGTCAACAAGGTTTCACCATCTAGCGAGACATTAGAACCTTCTACTACATACTTACTGCGTGAACGACCTAAAGCAATCTTCATGTTTGCTGTGGACATTCTGACTAGATAATCTATCCAAGTATCATGCTTGATTTCACTTACATCCTGATAATCAGGTACATAAGTTATAGTTACGTGAGTCGGTACAGGTTCTCGATGAGCTACATAAACAACTTCGTTATCTACATCATGTTTCCATTGGAAGTCAGTAGATAATGTATTTCTGACCTGAGCCATTGCCATCTCTGTCATAATCGGATCTATATTCAGCGAAGAGGTTTGTCCGATAGCAGAGTAGGTGTTAACAGCTGCAGCGACTTGGAATACATTTCCGCTATCTATGGAACCCATTACGAGACCTACACGCGGATAAGCACACTGTACATTTAAGACCTTCTTAGTTTTAATCCCTAATGCGACTAGATCTAATCTGTTTTGGTAAGGAACTGTGAGGTCTACAGGTGTTTTAATGTAGCGTTTTAACTCACGAAACGCAATGAGTACAGCTTGTTCGACTTGCATGTTTTCGATATTGTCGTTAGCAGGCATACCAAGCAGGAAGCTAACTTGCTGTACTATCTCTTGCATTGTCATAAATCAAATGCTACCTTTTTGAAAGATTAGGAACCTGAACCGGAACCAGCACTAGCAAACTCGAAGCCCTGATCTGCAAGAGCAGGAGCAATCTCGCCAACATACTGAACATCAGCATCTGTTGCTTCCCAGTCATAAGAACCAGCACGCATTGCAGCTCTGAGAGCAGCGATGAGACCCGGATGAGCAACCTGAGAATTGAAGAATTCCTCAGGTGTCATACCAGCACCGTATCCCTCTACGTTTGTGTCGTAATAAGTACCGTCAAAGACAGCGTTATCACAAGCAGCATTGCTAGGAACATAAGTAGCGCAGATCTGAGATGCAGGAACTACTGAAGCGTCAACAGGCTTTGTGTAAGTAATGGTAATAGTTGCCATTTCTTTTGCCTCCTTATAAAGATAAAAAATTTGATTTCTTCTCGATGACCAGTCGAGAAATGCAAATTTCACTTCTGAATTTATATAAGGTTAAATAAATTTAAACCTCTTCACCATATTCTCTGAAATACTCCCAAGCTTTATCTTTGTAGCTTGAAGTAAACCAGTAATCTAATGCGGCCTGATATGTATCTAAACAGAACGCATAGTAATTGTTTGCACTTGATTTATCGTCAGGAGTTGCAAGGTCCGATATCTTGCGAACATGTTCATGACGAAGATAGCTGTCAACTATAGAATTGAAATCGTCTTGGATCCACTCAAGAATAGTTTCTGCGGAGATTGTGCATTCAAACAATCGCTTTTCATACTTATCTACATCGACACGAACATTAAGGTAATCTTGTATTTCGTCATCATCAATATCTTTGATACTGATATTATTTACGAAATTTTGCATTGCTTTTTCTTCAATGTCAATCATAGTGAAAAAGGACCTCCGCTAATTATTCTTCGCTATCGATAGATCCACCGATATCAGAAATTGTAGTATCCAACGATTCAGAAAGTGTATTGATGATTCTCATAGCAGCTTCAAATTGTCCGTCGCGGCACATCTTCTCTAATCCAGCTACAGCATACCCGAAATCGTCTTCAAGAGCATCAAGTTTATCTGATACAACATCTTCTATTGACTGCTTACCTTCGTCTGCTGCCATTACGCTATCGCAAGCTTCTATGTCTTCAGGTCTGAATTTAAGTTTCATGTTATTTAATACCTCACTGTCTTAAATATTTGTATATTAATTTCTTACGGTAATAGGAGTATATCTTCCATTGTAAGATATTTTAGCTATGGGCTGACCAGATCTAGTGTATACTGTACCTCCGGTGAATTCTGATCCGCTTAGATTCTTCTTGCGAATGAAGAAATTAACTGCATCTCTCGCTTCATTGAGATTATTTACAGGCCACAATGTAGGGCTCTTCTGGAACTGATGAATATATCCATCTGCGTCTTTTACAGTAGGAGTGTTTTCAACTTCTACATAAAGTGTGCTAGGGCCTTCAGATACAGTTCCTCTGGAATGGACAAATTCTCTGTAAATATTTTTATTTCTTACTTTGTCAAAGTTTCCAGTTTCGATAGCAGCCATCTCTTCTTCTATCATAGCTTGTTCTTCAGCTTCAGATAGAGATGATTTGATATATAACTTCATATGGAATCTCCTAGGAATTTTATATATTGATAAAAGGTTATGTTAACTTATACATAATAACGAATATTACTTTCAATCGTTAAGTAATATAGAATCGTTATACATTACATATCAACAATCCGCTAGGAGGTAAATCATGGCAATTAAGAAAGTTACGGAAATTCCTAGACCTAATACTAGAAACAAATTAGAGAAGCCTGCGGGCTATTGGCGCCCTAGAATTCACAAAGATATTAAGAAAGCATATACTGAGGGTGTCGATAAGTTTGAGTTTACTCGATATGACCGAAGCGAAATCAAAGCTGAATATCTTGCGCAGCTTGCTAAGGAAGAAGCATATGAAATATGCGAAGAACTTGTATACAAGCCTGCTAGGGCATATGTAAAGAAAACGCTTGCTAAAGAATTAGGTTCTGATAATATTCCTAGAATACTAACTCCACACAGATTTTCTTCTAATCCAATTATAAAGATCCGAGGAGTAACACTTCCCGATGGAGTTAAGCATATCTACTGCGAAATCAATTTCCAGTATGCAAAAGACTACAAGAAAATGCTTCTAACTAATACCAGAGGATCTGAGAAAGAACGAAGTGCTGGATTCAGAGCACGTCCTTCACAGATATTCCCTGCCTGAGTAATACATATGCATAGATATGAACTGAAGTGTAATTTCTGTGGAGTTACTATTGGATACGTAGCACTGTGTGAAGGTCCGACTAATCTGAAAATCGTTAAGAACATAAGAGATAATGCAGGCACACATCCTATATGTTGTGCTAAATGCAAAGGAAGGGTATATGAAGAAGCAGTTAAAGTATGATTTATCTGAGCAGAGTTGTTACAACCCTCCGGAATCCGCATTTGATATTGTAGACATATTGATAATCATTGCAGTAACTATCGTGCTTACTGTTATTTTTCAGTATGCTTCTTATTTAGATAAGGATCTTGGGATGTGTGTATTTGTCTCATATCTATGTATAGCAGCTTTGTTATCAACTATAATGAAAGGAATTAAACATGAGTAATGGATTCAATACTGATGGATTGTTAGTCTGCCCGGAAGAAGAAGGATTTGTAGAAAACCCTTTAGATAGTATCGAATGTGCAATAGCATTTGATGTTACAGATTGGGCAGAATTAGGTAGGAGAGCTGCATGAGTGTACCACACCGTATTTGGAATAGAAGATGATGAGGAATATATTGCAGAGCTGAAAAAGAAGTTCCCTTGGGATGACAAAGATATCGCAAGGCTTCAAAGATTACATAAGAAATGGGAAGAGTTGAAAGATGCACCCGCTAACAAGTGAAGATATATTCATAATAATAATGACCATAATCGGAATCATGATCGTTTTGATTTGGGAAGTGGGATTGCATATTGCCGAAAAGATAAAAGACAAAAGGAGATGGAAATGAACGCAGAAGTTAATCTCAAAATAAAATTGATCGATGGGCCGGATGTGGGTTATACAATAGAGGAATGTCGAGTAATTCCGATATCAGAACCAATTCTGGGTAAGTATGTAACACCATATAGTTTGACATACAAGTTCATGACACCGGAACTCCAGCGGAAACTGTTTTCCAGGATGTATGATGCTAATCCAAAAAGTATTGTTGGATTTGAAGAACTAAATACACTTAAGCCATCAGAAGTAATTGATATGCTCAAAACCATTCTTAAGAACGGAGAGCCTATCCAAACACCGAGTGATGCAGGTTACGTATGCAGCACATTAGTAAAAGATGTAATGTATGAGGACAACTTCACTTGTGCCATTGAATCTGCTATCGCTTGGTTAGAGAGAATACCTGAGGAGAAATAAATATGAAGTGGTTTGATAAATGGATCGAAAAGATGTATTTGAAGAAGCACCCGAAACAAAAAGAACCGAGCGTTGACCCTACGGTCCCAAACGAATGCGTAATCAAAGTACAGGAGCTGAAACCTACGGATATACATGCTGTTGTAACGCTGGATAGATATGATTTATCTAGATTAACAGAAATTGATATTTATATGTGCCTATGCAAATGTATGTTTAGTGAACTGAAGAAGTGTATGCATATTGAGAGTCAGTATGATTACCGATCCAATGAGGTACATATACACAGTAAGTTACTGGCATACGTAGATGAACTTCAAAGACCCGATTGGTTTGAAAAAGTAAAGGCAGGACAGCGCTATGTCGATTGAGAAGCTTACTAATTGTCCTCAGTGCGGGGGCATACTTAACGAAGCAGGTCGGTGCGAGTTCTGCGGATCTAAGGTGTATGACTTCTTAACATTCAACTTTACAGGACCTTATCATAAGTTCGCAAGCGCGAAGACATATATCAGGATCAAACAAAACGGAAAGATCGTTATCGCACCCGTAACGGTTGACACTATGGAAGTGAATCATGGTGATGCTGCAATTAGCCCTTGTGCCTTAGGTTATAATTCATATGACCTAAAATATCCGTGCTATCCGACAATAGATGTCTGCTTCAGGATCACTGGAGATACAACCGAAGTAGAGGAGTAATCACATGGAAATGCATAGAGTATCTAAAGAAGAGTTTGATAGCTTCATTAAGGAATACCCTCGACAGCTTGACTGTGATGTTTGTGCAATTGCTGAACCGCCCCTGATTACCTACAACGATTTCTCTTTAGGTAAATGGCCAGAGAGTATTGTAGCAAAAACTTGGAAGTACGATAATAGGCCTGGCGAGAGGTACTACGAACCCGAAGACAAAAGATGCTATTTCATCTATAAGTAGATAGAGGAAGTAAGATGTGGATAAAAAGTAAACCTGAACGAACTGTAACTGGGATGACGATAACTCCACTTGTTTGTTCTAAGTGTAAAGCAATCTGGAGATATTTAGATAAGCTTGACAGTAGATGTATGTGCTGTGGTCAGATTAATGACCTAATCCTAAACGAAGATGGTTCAATGGATACTACAGAACTTACAGAAGATGAGTTAGATGAAATAGCTAAACTCCAAAAAGAAAATCGCAAATTGAGGCAAGTGTTAGCATTGTTGGTACTACAGAAAAGAAACGAAAGCGAGGAGGGATAAAACTTATGGAAAAGCAGGAAGGAAACATCATCTGGGAAGTTCAGTCGTGGAGACAGCCAGTAATAATCAATATTAAGGACTTAAACGGGAAGATTTTAGAATCAAGAGAATATTCCTGTATGCACGAACCTGTTTTTGGAGTAGATGTAGATGATGCCCAAGAAATTGATAAGATCCTTAATGAAATGATTAGTAGGTGGAAGAAGGACTAACTTATGGAACGCAATTTAATTAGCTGGCAATACTGTAAAAATCCGAATGACATCAATGAAGCTATAAGAACAAAAGATGAGAACTGGGACAGACTTACTGATGCAAGACAGATTATCAGTATTACATATGATACTAATCATGGTTGCTATGTAGTTTTCTGGAGATATAGTGAGGAAGTAGTAGAATGATAATCATAGGATATCAGGGCATAGGCAAGAGCACATTAGCTCATAGTTATATCAATTATGTTGATCTAGAGAATGCTCTCTAAATTGTTTCATAGCTTCATCGAAATCATCAGTTGAAAGAATGTAGATGTTATTCAAATTCTGACATCTCCTTCAATCTTTTCTTAAATTCTTCTGCAGTAAATCGCCTATTAGCTGGATGCCCAAATTTTTCATCCCACCGTTTAGAAAAATCACGATGCTTTTCTTCTGAATCATGTATAGCAATTTCGGTATTGTTATCAGATTTTACATATATCTTCATATCTCAAAAACCTCACAACTATTTACCTGCCAACAACCCATATCTTCAAGGTCTTGTTCTACTTGATAGCGGATTGTTTCTTCAGTTGCTTCTTCATCATCAAAAATTGCTTCAATTTCAATAAGCAATGTTGCTTTTACTTTTTTCAGGGCAATTTACCTCACACTATCATAAAAGGTTATACAACGTAATATATAACGATCATCAATTACAAGTCCATTGCCAAGTGATAGTACCTGAGTCATATATTAATAATAGGTTCCGAATAAAGCGATATTATTTAGAATATCGCTTTATTTTATGCGTAAAATATCTTATAATATAATCAAACTTTGTATGGAGGTATACATATATGGCAGCTCCTGGTCCTAATGTTATTAAGATATGCAAGCGTTGTGGAATTGAATATCACCCTAAGTCATCCAGGCAGCAGTGTTGTAATAAGCCGATTAAAGTTCCTTGCGTTATTTGTGGAAAGCTGATGGATAGGATATGTACATTTGCTGCTCAGAGTGAAACTTGCAGTATTGAGTGTCAAGCAAAGTTGATTAAGCAGAAAAGAGAAGCATCTGCTAAGAAGCTAACTAAGAAATGCAAGTGGTGTGGAAAAGAATTCCACCCGAATTCCGTCAGAGATGTTTATTGCGAAGGTCCCCATTATGATACTTGTGTAATTTGTGGTAAGCAATTTGAAATAGATGTGAGAGGCTATTCTGATAAGAAGACGTGTTCCGAGGAGTGTAGATATATTTCAGCTCAACAGAATACAGACAGAGAAGCAGTTATTCAACATCAAAAAGAAAACCTTCAAGCTAAGTATGGAGAAGATGTTGTAAATCCAATGCAGATTCCTGGGGCGGTAGATAAGATAAAGCAAACAAATAAGGAAAAATATGGCACAGAATGGTATACCCAAACTCAAGCATACAAAGATAGTGTTAAACAAACTAGTTTAGTGAAATACAGAGTAGAACATCCATTATCTGCACAGGAAGTGATATCAAAAAGAAATGCTACAGTTAAGAAAAAATATGGGGTAGACAATGTTTTTCAAAACGAAAATATCAAAGATAAAATCAAGCAAAGCTCATTAGACCGATATGGAGTTGAACATCCTGCCCAGTCAGATGTAGTTAAGGAGCGAGCTCGTAAAACTAACTTAGATCGGTATGGAGTTGAACATGCAATGATGTTACCCGAATATCAAGCAAAAGCTCGTGAAACTAATTTTAAGAGGTTTGGTTATGCTGCCCCTACGCAATCACACATAAAAAATATTGAAAACTGGTACAAATTTATCAACAATCCTAGAGCTTATATTACAGCTAAGTATTCAGAAATTCCTAGAAGCATAGATATCGCACAAGATATGGGAGTAGATGTATCTACAATAGATGTATACCTCAGCCGAAATGATGCAACTGATTGTGTTAGAAGAGCAAAAAGCTTGATGGAAGAAGAAATTGTTGAATACATCAGAAAACTAAAACCAAACTGTAAGATTGCCTGCAACACACGCAAGATAATAGATAACAAAGAATTAGATATCTACTTGCCCGAATACAAGTTTGCAATTGAATGTAATCCTACTGCTACTCATAATTCGTCTTTTCCAGATCCTTGGGGCTCAGGAAAGAAACCAATAAATTATCATAGACACAAAACAGATAAGTGCGAAGAACATAACATATTCTTACTCCACATATTTGGGTATGAGTGGTCACATAAGAAGGAAATAATTAAATCAATGATAGCGAACACACTCGGATGCAGCAGTAAGCTATACGCTAGAAAATGTAAAATAATTCCTATATCTTCTGAGCAAGCTAAGCTGTTTTTACAAACCAATCACAGACAAGGATTTGCTAACGCTGCTATATATTTAGGGTTAGAATATTCTGGAAACATTGTATCAGTTATGACATTTGGCAAGATGCGACCTACTATTGGAATAGATCAAACAGACTTATCTGATTGTTGGGAGCTTGTTAGATTCTGTAATAAGTTAAACACATCAGTAATTGGCGGTGCATCTAAGTTATTTACTTACTTTGTTCGCCAGTACAATCCGATACGAGTCAGATCATTTTCTGATAGAGCACATACTAGAGGTACTCTCTATCAAACATTAAGATTTACAGAAGTTAGAAGATCTGAAGCAAATTATGTATGGGTCAATATAGTAGATAATAAAGCATATCACAGAATAAACGCGCAGAAAAAGAACATAAAGAAATTCCTTAAAGACGATAGTATAGATGTAACACAGTCAGAAACTTATATAATGGAATCACACGGATATGCTCGTGTATATGATTCAGGAACTATTACTTGGGAATGGACTAGATAACAGTTTCACAATTCAATCAAAAAAAAATAAGGGCCCCCTAATTTCTAGGAAGCCCTGAATTTTTGAAGTGAAATCGAGATTTTGAAAGAGCTCAAACTGGTCAGGTCGGAGCTCTATAGATTCTAATTGTAAGATTAGAAAGCGCCGAGAACCTTACCGGAAACTACTGTAGCCGGGTTGATTACCTTTGTAGCATACATTGAAGCGTAGCCGCTCTGTACACTAGCATTGGCGAGGCCAATATCATCAGTCTTTACCATCGGCATATATACACCGAAGAGAGCAGAGTTACGTCTGATGTCGCTAGACTTGGAGCACATAACCCAAGTATTCGGATCGTAATAAGGATCTACATAGATTGTGTACTGATCGAGTGTACCAAGCTTGTAAGGTCCAACTGTCTCTTCGTTAGAAGCAGCGCTGAATCCAGGAAGTCTGGAGATGAGAGAAGCTACCTTTGTACCAACGATGAGTCTGTTAGGTCTTGCGAGGTTTGTTGCCTGATATACGCTGTTAGCAGCATCGTCAAGCTTGAACTTGAAGAGGTTCAAGAAATCGGAAGGCATAACTGCGCCGTTGAAAGCAAGAGATGCATCCCAGTTATACTGAGGAGCATATGTTGCAGCCTTAGCGAGTTCGTTGAAGCAGAAGCTATTGATCTCAGCTGTAAGTTCAGAGAAAGCAGCTTCCTTAGAAATCTCGCCGATGTTTGCACCGTACTCCTGCTGAGCTGCGAATGCAGAATAGATGGACCAATAAGAAGCAAGTTCATGTGCCTCAGCTACGAGATTGATCTCGTCGAGCTGGAGATAGATCTTGCCCATCTTAGCGCCATACTGACCATTCTGATCGGGACCTACTGTCTCGTTGTCATACTCATATGTAGCAACGAGGTCGCCTGTAAGTGTTCCGATAGCGCCTGTAGCATAGTTGATTGTACCTGCTGTAGAAGAATCGCTCTTCTTGATGAGGTTACCAGCGCCGTCGTCGATATAGAGATCAGTACCATCAGAGATTGTAACAGAACCAGGAAGGATAGGTGTATAAGCGATTGTTGCGTTAGCAACTGCTTCGTTCTTTACAACTCTACCTGTGAAGTTCGGATCATAACCCTGACGATTAACGAAAGCAGAAGAAAGGATTGAACCCTTTGCTGTCTCACCCTTTGTATTCTCAGCAACAACCTTGAAGTAAGGAATGATCTGCTGACGAGACTTCATTGCAACAGAACCGAATACGTCTTCAACGAGGAGCTTCTGAACGAAGATCGGGAGGAGCTCTACGAAGTCGGGCTTAGCGATAATGTTGGATGTGTTTGTAGCAGCTGTAATAGCTGTCATCTTACGTGTGTTGCTCATGAGCTGATTAGCGAAGATTCTCTGCTCAGGTGTGAGCTGAACGGAAGCTGCAACAGGTCTTCTTGCAACAGGACGAGCTAATCTAGAACGACCAGCTGCTGTGATTGATGTGCCTGCGTTGATGCTGCGAGGTGCAGAATAACCGATGCGAGAAGCAGGTCTCTGCAT
>Ga0265298_10011621_pt1 | contig 10288 bp, 18 predicted proteins | sample AusTroGonzalo_MG_3_FD_193486 | JGI IMG/M metagenome (GOLD analysis project Ga0265298, IMG submission 193486) | Bovine rumen microbial communities from tropical cattle in Woodstock, Queensland, Australia - Gonzalo_01 | ecosystem: Host-associated > Mammals > Digestive system > Stomach > Rumen ... | reverse complement strand
AGCCCTGTATATCTGGTGGGAGCTGACGCCGATGGGTCGAGATTGGAGGCGCGAGCTGCATGAAGACGGCTGCTGTCTGTTTGACTATCACAATGCCGAGTTTTTCTTGGTCACGCGGATCGGAGAAACTTCTTATTACGTTGAAATGAATTGAGGACGGGCAACCGTCCTCTTTTTAGTTAGACGTAGAACGTCTAAGTCCACCGATTGACATTTCTGTGGTGATGTGGTATTCTATACTTGCAAAGGGGAGATACCCCGGCACATAATAGGGTGGCGACCGACCGCCGTGGCACTTAGTGCAGAAAGGACTTACTATGACTACCCGCGAATTCTATCAGGCTATCATCGAAGCTCAGATTTCTGACGAGCTGACCACCAAAGCCCATGAGCTGACCGCCGCAATCGACATGCGCAACGAGAAGCGCAAGAGTACCGAGAGCAAGGAGAAGAAGCTGGTCGCGGACCGCCGCGAAGCTGTGCTGAATTTCCTCAAGAGCGGCACTAGCGCGCTGACTCGTGAGCAGATCGCCGAAGCGACTGGACTCACTCCCAGTCAGGTCACTTCCGCGTGTTCCGCGTATGTTCGGGACGGCGTCATGACCAAGAGCGAAGTCAAGATCGACAAGAAGATCAAGACGGTTTATGCCATGGCATAAACCAAAGGGGAAAAGGTTGCCAAGTGCAACCTTTTCCCTATTTTTCAGAGTTAGACGTATACCGTCTAATTCGGGTTGTTGACAATTCCCGAAACTAGCAGTATAATAAGGGTGTTCCAAGGGAAGGAACGAAATAAATTAGGGTGATGACCAACATCAAGCGCAAACGCGCAGAAAGGAAACTATCATGACTACTCGCGAGTATTTCCAGGCCGTTCTTGACGCTCACCTGTCCGAGGACATGGACAATGCTTCCATCAGCTTCATCCAGAAGCTGGATGACCGAAACGCCAAGCGCAAGACCACGGAAACCAAGGAGCAGAAGGCTGTGAAGGAGCGTCGCCAGCTTGTCCTTGATTTCCTCGTTGACCATCAGGGCGAGGTTTTCACCCGTGACGCAATCGCCGCCGCTCTCAACATCACCGCCGGACAGGTTACTTCCGCGTGCGGCAGTCTGGTGAATGACGGCACTATCAACAAGGCCGAAGTCAAGGTTGACAAGGCGCGCAAGGTCGGATATACTTATCCGGTCGAGGAATAAAGAGGGGATTTTCCCCCTCTTTTTTCTCAAAAATGGAATTAGACGTAAATCGTCTAATTTCAGAAGTTGACTTTTCCCGAAAAATGCGATAGAATAAGGGTACAAAAAGAAAGGAGTTGCGCAAAATGTATAAACCCAATAATGAAATGAATATCCTTATCAAGTGGCTTGCAAAGGAAGGTGTTCCTTTTGAGGTTGTGCCGTTCCTGCTCGATGGCGAGCCTTCCATCCAGATCTGCTACCCTGATATGAAGCATTGTCTGTTGGACGCTGTAAGCCATAAATTTTCTTATGGCGGCCAAGCTGGGTTGATTGAGGTTATGGGCGAGGGCGAATGTGAGCCGCTCACTGACCACGATGTAATAGGTTGGCTTACTGCCGAAGAGGCTTTTGTGATTTTTCTCAAAGCTTTTCATAAGGAATTTGAGGACTAAAATTTTAGTCCTCTTTTTCCTAAAATTTAATTAGACGTATACCGTCTAACTTTGCCTATTGCGTTTTCTCCAAAAACGTGTTATATTATAATCACAAAAAGGAGGAATAAAAAATGTTTAATTTTTATCGGCACTATACAATCACCTATCACAACGGAAAAGAAGTTAAAACAAAAATGTGCGGCGAAATGTTAACAGATGCAACACCGGAAGATTTTACCGAGGAATTAACTTGGGACAATTTAAATGAACTATATTCATGCTGTGGGCTTTGTTATCCTTTTAATATTTGGAAGTTTAAGCGCGGACGCCGAGTTAGTTTTTTCAATAGCATCGGGGAAAAATACGAAAAAGATATTAAAGAGTGGAAAGAACCACTTAATATTTCTGTAAAACATGAATATGTTTTGTTTAACCCAACTATCAATTATGTTTTAAATTATTATAATGGAGAAAAAGCAATTCGATATTTAGTTGAAAGGGGTCTTACAGTACTGGGGAAATAATTTCCCCATTTTTTAATTAGACGTAATTCGTCTAATTCTAACTCTTGCAATTTTTCCTTTTATCGGTTATAATACAGTTACAGAAACGAAAGGAGTTCCCAAAAATGAATATTTATTTTGACATGGATGGCACAATTGCAGACCTCTACGGCGTGGATAATTGGCTTGAGGACTTGCTCCACGAAAACACAAGGCCCTACGCCGAAGCTGAACCGCTGGTAAATCTTCAGGCGCTGGCCCGCGTTCTCAATCGGCTGACCCGCTCCGGCCACACGGTCAACATTATCAGTTGGACAAGCCGCAACGGCTCTGAAGAATATAACGAAGCTGTTCGGCAAGTCAAATTGAAGTGGCTTGCAAAGCATCTCAAAAGCGTAACCTTTACAACAATCAATATTGTGCCTTACGGTACGCCGAAAAGTCTTTTTAATGTTGATTGCGGAATCCTTTTTGATGATGAAGAACGCAATCGAGAGGAATGGACTGGCGAGGCATACGAAGAAACTGAAATTTTTGAAATTTTGAAATGGTTGTAATAACAACCATTTCAAAAAATCTTAGTTAGACGTAAACCGTCTAATTACCACGGTTGCATTTTTCCCATATTTTTGATATACTATCCATGTCAGGCGGGGAACGATGGTAAACCCACTGAACATTTATTAAAAAGGAGTTATTTCCATGAACATCTGCATTTTCGACACTGAAACAATTTCCATTGACAAGCCGTTTTGTTATAACATCGGATATGTTATTGCAGACGCCGACACGTATGAAATCGTTTTGCGCCGTTCCTTTGTTGTTGAACAGGTATGGCACAATCTCCCGCTCTTTACTACTGCGTATTATGCAGACAAGCGCGAAATCTATGTTGCAGAAATGCGCGCCCGCACGACCATCATGGACAAGTATGGTTATATTTGTCAGCAGATGATACGCGACTTCAAAAACTTCAATGTTGAAATTGCTTTTGCTTTTAATTCTTCTTTTGATGAAAAAGTATTCAATTTCAATTGCGATTGGTATAAATGCGCAAATCCTTTTGACAATATTCCTATTAAAGATATTCGTGGTTTTGCACATTATTTCATTGTTGATGATGTATATAAAAATTTCTGCGAAGAAAATTCCTATTTTACAGATAGTGGAAACTACTCCACTACTGCAGAAACAGTATTCCGGTATATCATGAATGATACTAATTTTAATGAAGCGCATACAGCACTTCAAGATGCAGAAATTGAAACAAGTATCTTATTCGCGTGTGTTGATAGTGGCGCGAACTTGAAAGACGATTATCAGGCTTTTCGGTCTATTCCGCGCAAAGTTGAAAAAACTTTGAAAATTGTTGATACTAATAAAGATACTTATTGTTTTAAGTATTCCGAAATTCGTATCAATAAGGCAAAGACAAATATTGTGCTAAAATAAAGGGGAGGGACTTCACTACTTTAATGTAGTGAAGTTTTCCCCAAAAATTAAGTTAGACGTAAAACGTCTAAATCTATCCATTGACATTTTCCTTTTATTTGGTATAATACAAGTAGAAATTGAAAGGAGATAAACACCATGAAAACTATGAAACATTTCTATTTTGTCGAGGAAGAAACTGGAGAAGAATTTCTTGTCGGTGCGTACACTCTCGCCGCGGCGCGTGAAATTGCAGAAGATGTTGCAGAATCTATTGCTAAAAGATATGCAGTTCATCCGGAACTTAGTTATGAATACGAAATGACCGATGACGAAGCCGAAGAATCCGGCCTTGACGAGTATTAAAAAATACTCGTCATTTTATTAGTTAGACGTTATGCGTCTAAGTTTGTTTATTGACTTCTTCCTAAAAAATGATATAATTGTAAGTGTCAAGGGGAGAGAGATAAAAAGTCCCAAGGGGTTCTCTCTTTTGTGGATACTCGGTAACGAAACAAAAATTTTCAAAGAAATTTGAAAAAACCCCTTGACAACCTCTCCAATCTGTGGTATAATAAAATTGTCCGAAGGGGAGACGTCCTCAAGAAGAAATCTAAAGAAAGGTCAAGCAAATATGATTTAGTTCTAGGGTAGGCAACCGACCCGCCCAAAACAGGTTGTCTTGGGTTGCTTTAACCGTTCGCGGCAATTCCAAGTTGATAAAGGAACGGTAGGGATGCGCGCGAGGTACCCGCGCGTTTTTCTCTAAGTTTAAGTTAGACGTATACCGTCTAGAAATAGAAGTTGATTTCTTCCTAAATTTATGATAATATATAGACACAAAAAGAAAGGAGATAAAAACAATGGGTTTGGTTATTATGATTCTTGGTATCCTATTTCTTTGCGGAGTAAACTGCGGCAAAGCCTTAGCCATCTGCGCGATTATTACGGGCGCTCTGGTTTTTATCAAAGGCATTATCAAAGTGATTAACAAGGATTATTAAGAAAGAAAGGAGGCAATTAAAATGAAATATAAAATTTATATTACTTACAAATATTATGAATATTATGAAGTTGAGGCAAGTTCCTATGCAGAAGTGATTGAAAAGGCCGATGATTTTATAAATAATTGTTCATTTAATTATGACGATGTTGATGTTGAGGTGGAAAGTATGGATGACTAAGTCATCCATTTTAGTTAGACGTATCTCGTCTAAAATTATGTATTGACTTATTTTCTAAAAGTAGTATAATACAAATAGAAAATGAAAGGAGATAATAAAAATGAAAATGATCCCAAAATACACTTTTTTCTTCTCCAAGGAAGAAACCGCAACCGTTGAGAAAATGTATCATTTTATTACTAATTTAACTGATGATGTTTATGACGCACTATGTGAAGAAACAGATACTGATGGTGAAGAATTTTTTACGTGTCTTGACAATCTATATACTTTTGTACTTCAAAATCCAGAGGATGAAGATTAACTTCATCCTTTTTAATTAGACGTATCTCGTCTAACTTTCTCTCTTGACGATTCAAAAAATCTTTGCTATAATACAATCACAAGATAAAGAAAGGAGCAACACCAAATGAAACTTGCTAACGCTAATGCTATCCGCGCGGGTGTAATTGAAAATCTGTTCACCCATCTCAAGGACTACTGTGAGGAAGACTGTGGCATGATTGCTTCTAACAGCTTCAACTTCCCTGTCGTCGCCGATGACGGTGAGGAGGGCTGGGTTGAAATCGTGGTAAAGGTTCCCAAGGGCGCCAAAGACGAGGAGTATGACGGCTATGCTCTCCGGGAGGACTTCACGAAGAAAACCAAGGAAGCCGCTGAAAAGAAAGCGGAGCGTGCCAGGGTCGCCGCCGAAAAGAAAGCAAAGAAGGAGAAGAAAAAGGTGGAGTAATTCCACCTTTTTCCCAAAAGTCGACTTAGACGTTATACGTCTAGATTAAAGGATTGACTTGTTTCCTAAAAGTGATATAATACAGATAGAAATTGAAAGGAGATAAAAAAATGAAAGTTCATTCTAAAATCATTATCAAAATGAGCGACCTTGAAGAAAACATTATCTTATCTTTTCTTGACGCGGTAACCGAGGCCTGTGGAAAATCTAATAATTGTAGCGACTGCCCATACCATAAGTACCGAAACATATATGATTCTTGCCCTGTTGACTTAGGAGTTTTACATGATGTTTTCAATGCGTTTTCTGAAAGTGAGGATGAAGATTAACTTCATCCTTTCCTAATTAGACGTAAATCGTCTAATTTTCCCTCTTGCAATCTCTCCTAAAATCTGATATACTTATAATGCGTTCAGGAGAGGGAGGCCGACTCTGAATGACATTATTGAAAAGGGGTATATACCTATGTATGACAAGCGCAAGTCCTATTATCTGACCATCGACACCGAGACCGCAAACAGCCTTGATGATCCTATGATGTATGACCTGGGCGGAGCTATCCACGACCGCCACGGCAACGTCGAAGAAACTTTTAGTTTCGTCATTTATGACGTGTTCTGTGCTGATCGTGCTCTGTTCGATACCGCCTATTATGCGGAGAAGCGGCCCATTTACGAGGCACAAATCGCCTCCGGCCAGCGCAAAATCGTTTCCATCTTTACCGCTCGTCGCTATGTGGCCGACCTGTGCCGCAAGTACAACGTTAAAGCGATTATCGCCCACAATGCGCGCTTTGACTACCGTGCCACAAATTGCACTTTGCGCTATGTCACAAAGTCTAAGAGCCGCTATTTTCTTCCTTATGGTATCCCCGTTTGGGACACCTTGAAAATGGCACAAGATACCATCTGCAAGCAGAAAACCTATATTGAATGGTGCCAGATGAATGGCTATATCGTGCGAGGCCGAGTTCGGGCGACCGCCGAAGTCCTTTACAAGTACATTTCCGGCAACAATGATTTTGTTGAAGACCATACCGGGCTTGAAGATGTGCTAATTGAAAAGGAAATTTTTGCCAAATGTATGGCACAACACAAAAAAATGCGGAAAAACGTGTGGGGCGATTGACCCCACACTTTTTTCATCCCAAAATTAGACGTTAAACGTCTAAGTCCACCCGTTGACAAACTCGTTTCTATCTGTTATTATATAGACACAAACAAAGAAAGGACTTGAAAAAAATGAATCTTCTGCTTATCTTTATTGCTCTGAACATTGTCAACGTCATTCTTCAAACAGTTAAATCCCTTGCTACCGTCAAGTGCGGCAAGTTTTTAGCCGCAATCGCAAACGCCGTCGCCTATGGCCTGTACACAATCGTCATCATTTATACAGTCTGCGATCTTCCACTTTGGCAGAAAGTCCTAATTGTTGCGGGTGCTAACTTTATCGGCGTTTTTGTTGTGAAGTTCATTGAACAGAAGGCGCGCAAAGACAAATTATGGAAAGTCGAAATGGCAATCCCTTATGATCCTATTAACAAAAACACAATCGCCCAACTTCTTTTAACTAATTCAATCCCTTACACTCTCCTCGAAGTTAGCAAATACCATATTTTTAATTGTTATTGCGCAACAAAAAAGCAAACAGAAATTTGTCAGCAGATTGCAAAAACTTTCTCTGGTAAAATTTCCGCATACGAAAGTGCGTCCCTTGTATAAGGGGCGCATTTTTTTACGAAATAAGTTAGACGTATTCCGTCTAAATTAGACGTGACTCGTCTAATTCCCAATTTTTTCAAATTTTAATTCGTTGCAAGTTTCAACTATTGTCAAATTCCACTTTTCTCCGTCGCGTCCACTTCCAAAAATTGCCAAGGCGCATCCTTCCAAAATTTCCCAGCAGCTGCAGCTGCGAATAAGCTGCGTCGAGCAGCTGCGTCCGTATATCCATGAGCTGGGCAGCTGCGCACCCTATATTTATTAATAACAAATACCTTTTTCAAAATAACAAAAAATCGGCTGCGAAAATTCTAAAAATTTTGTTATTTTGCCATATGAAAAACGCTTGACAAAATTCAAAATTTATGATATAATATATATAGAAAATAAGAGAAAAGGAGTTTTTGAAAATGACCCAAAAAAACATCACTGACCAGCTTCGCAACCGTTTTACTGCTGATCTTGCTGAATTTCTGGCCGAGAAGTACGACGTGGATGTATGTCGCACCGCCGCCGGCACACTCATGATTCCCACTGTGGATGACGCAGGCGAGGATCGTTGGGTCAAGTTCAGCATTATCATCCCCAAGGAAGCCGAAGAAGAGAACGGCAACGACGGCTACAGCCTGGCGCATGAATATGAGCTGAAGCTGGAAGCTGCGGCTGCACGCAAGGCAAAAGCAGCTGAAAAGGCCGCAAAAGCTAAGGCAAAAAAGGAAAAAGTGGCCGAAAATGAATAAAATTCGGCTACTAATCATCCTAATCACAACAATTTACCTCGCTTTATTCGCATATCTAATCTTTTTACTTCAAAATTGCATCGAAAAGATTTTTGAAGCCGTTTAAAATTTGAAAAATCCCTAAATTTCGAGTATAATATATATAGAAAGTGAGAGGGAAAATCAAATATAAACCCTCCCATTAAAAAATTAAAATGATTGGGTCGTGACCTACCACGAGAAAGAGGTACTACTATGACTACTCGCGAACTGTACAACATGACCATTAACTACCTGAACGGCGACGTCAACATCGATGCCAAGGAGCTGGCCGACGCGTTCACTGCGGCACTCGAAAAGATGGACACCCAGGCTGCGTCCCGGCGTGTCAAGCAGGCCGAGAAGGCTGCTGCGAAGCAGGCTGAGAAGGCTCCCATCCGTGATGCTCTGCTGGCCATTCTGGGCGGCGAGGACGAGCCCAAGACCGCTTCCATGCTGGTCGAAGAGATCACTGACTATGAGCTGAAGGCCGCTTCCATTCCTTCCCTGATGCGCCCGCTCTGCGAGGCTGGCATCGTCGGCAAGGTTGACATGAAGGTCCCCGGCCACGGCACTCAGCGCGGCTACATCAAGCTGTAATTCTCAGAAAATTTTTCCCGCTCTTAATTGAGCGGGAAATTTTTTTACGAAAAATTTCAAAATGAAAATTTGACTTTTTGCAAAATTTGTGGTATACTGGAAACAGTAGATGAAGGAAGCTAGGATTTTCTGGAAAATCCCCCTACGTATACGTATATACGTATACGTTCCAACGTCTACTCCCAAAGCTACGTTCCCTATACATATATAATATATATATAATGTACGTACGACCTCAACTCAAAACTTGACACAGCTGGAAACTTGACAGTTAACAGATTGTGGCCAGGAACAACTAACAACAAACAACAACAATCATAAAAACCCTATATGTCTCCGCCACTTGGTCTCCGTGTCCCCGACAAAACCCCCAAGAAGTTCCTTATATATCCCTATATATACGTATATACGTATACGTACCAACGACGACGTCCCGCGCCAAGGCCCCGGCTCCTCAACACGCGGCTCCCCTACGCACCCTCCTCTCCGAAAACGCCTCAACTCAACCTCTATATATATAAGTTTATATGTAATTCCCCGTATCTTTTTTCAAGAAGTAGACCGAAAAGGGTATGGGCTATAATTTTTTGAAGAATTTTCGGAAAATATAGGAATAGCCAGACCGTTAATTGGTCTGGCTATCTTCGTATCCCACAAGTACGATATAGGAGTCGTATTTTTGAACATAACGCACGTTTGAAACGAGAGTGTCGCGCAAAAATTTTTGTTCTACGCAGACGGCCGCATCGTCATCGACGTTTTCAAGGATTTTTTTAAGTTCCTTCGCGGTCATAGGCCTGCTCCCGTACACCGTTTAGCTCTTTGCGGGCGTAAACGACGCTTTTATATGAGTCATTAAAGAATCGCGCAGCCTTAAGGTATTTATTCTGCGCCTGCTCAAACTCCTGTTCGGCCTGAACAAACTTCTTGCGCGCTGCCTCATGCCGCTTTTTGGAAATTTTTTCATTACAACGAGCTGCAGCGAGTTCCTTGCCGTATCTTACATCAAAACTATCCCCCGGATGACACTTAGCGATGCCGCGCACCACATGACCAGCGTAAGACGAAATAGCGATTACCTTGGAACCTACAATAACAAACTTATAATTAAAATTCTTAAAACTTTTCATATCTATTCCTTTCTTTTTATATATATATGGCAGGAGTAATAGGACTCGAACCCATAACAGGCGGATTAGAAATCCGCTACTCTATCCTATTGAGTTATACTCCCTTATTAATGGTCATTATATCCGCTCAGGTCAAATATAATGGGCCGGCCGTCAATGGAGAATCCATAGTTGCCAGAGTACATATCACGGATAAATTCTTCTCCATGCGCCCACTCATTAAAAGCTGCCCATTTCTTTTCTCCAAAAATTTCAATAGCAGCTGCAATCCAGTTGGTAGAAAACGGAGTTTCCCAATCGGTTCCTTCGGCTTTTTCCCTAGAATTTTGGGAAATTTTTATGGAGTTGATTCCTTCCCAATAGGGGAGGATCTTTTCTTGCACAAAAATATCCCGCTCTTGCCAATTACCAAGCATCTTCATACACGGCGCGAACTCACTAAATCCATATTGCTGAAACCTAAGGGTTTCGTCATAGTCTGCGCCGCAATAGTTATTAGAAACCTTATAAGAGGCGTATTCAAAAGGAACAAAAGTATCAATGTCCCACCAACCGTCAAACGGAATTTTTACGACAAAGGGAAAATCTTTGAATTCGACAACCGCTTTCGTGACA
>Ga0265298_10011620_pt1 | contig 10288 bp, 5 predicted proteins | sample AusTroGonzalo_MG_3_FD_193486 | JGI IMG/M metagenome (GOLD analysis project Ga0265298, IMG submission 193486) | Bovine rumen microbial communities from tropical cattle in Woodstock, Queensland, Australia - Gonzalo_01 | ecosystem: Host-associated > Mammals > Digestive system > Stomach > Rumen ... | reverse complement strand
GGTTGTCGCTGACCTCAGCAGGCAGCTTGTCAGGGAAGTAATCGACGATCTTGTCCGTCAGTGCCATCTTACCATCGGCAATGGCCAGTCCCACGGCGGTGGCGGTAAATGTCTTACTGACAGAGTGGAGTACATGCGGCACGCTATCAACGCCCTCGCTCTGCCAGCGGCTGAAGATGACGCTGCCGTCCTTTACAATCATCACACTGTGGATATCCAACGAGTCTGCAGCAGCCTCCTGGAAGAAGGCATCCATGGCCTTAGCCACGCTGTCTGGGGTTTCTGCACGTGGCAGGTCGATGACTTCTGCCGTTTCTTTCACACTGTTCTTGCATCCTGTCAATGCCAGCAGCATGCCAGCGAGGATAGCGATAAGGATCTTTTTCTGTTTCATAATTGTAGTTCTTGTTGGTTATATAAATAAGTTTTTATTCCCAGCACTCGATCTCGTCTTCTATCTCAGGCAACTGACTGCGATGGAAGACGGGCTCTTTGATGCCGTGCCGCTTCTGTTGGCGGTAGTCGTCGAGCAGACGGAAGGCGTAGCGCCCGAGAAGGGCAATGGCTATGAGGTTGCACGCCGTCAGGAGTGCCATGAAGAAATCGACGATATTCCACACCAGTTCGAAGCTGGCGAGGGCACCGAAGATGACCATCAATCCGCCAGAACAGAAGCGATAGACGGTCATTACCGTCGGGTTGGGCGTGATGAAACGGATATTCGCCTCGCCATAGTAGTAGTTGCCGATGATGCTGGAGAATGCAAAGAGGAAGATGGCGACGGCCACGAACATCGGGCCTGCGCTACCTATTTCCGACTGTAGGGCAGACTGCGTGAGAGCGATGCCATTCAGTTCTGGCACCTGGTAGAGACCACTGATGAGGATGATGAACGCTGTACACGAGCATACCAGCAATGTATCGGTAAAGACGCCCAGCGCCTGGATCAATCCCTGCTTCACGGGATGGGTCGTTGATGCCGTTGCTGCCACATTTGGGGCGCTGCCCTCACCGGCTTCGTTGGAGAATAGTCCCCGCTTGATGCCGTTCATCATCGCGGCACCAATCCCACCACCGGTTATCTGAGTGACACCAAAGGCATTGAGCACAATGACCTTAAAGACATGGGGAATCTGTTCGATATTCATCGCGATGATTACCACAGCCAGTATGATATAGCCCACCGCCATCACAGGCACCAGGATGGAACTGACGTGGGCGATGCGCTGGATGCCGCCGAAGACGATGAACAGTGCCATAGCTGCGAGAATGCCACCCACCCATACGGGCGACCAACCGAAGGCTTCCTGCATGGCACCGCAGATGGTGTTCGCCTGAATGGAGTTGTTGGAGAGACCGAACTGCAGTGTGATGAGTATGGCAAACAAGATGGCCATCCAACGCTGCTTCAGGCCCTTTTGGATGTAGTAGGCAGGACCACCGATGAACGAGTCCTTGTGCTTCTGTTTATATAACTGTGCCAGCGTCGACTCCACGAAAGCCGTGGCTGAGCCGATGAGGGCGATGATCCACATCCAGAATACGGCTCCAGGGCCACCGATGGCTATGGCAGTAGCCACACCAGCCAGGTTGCCAGTGCCCACACGCGTGGCAACTGAGACGGCGAAGGCTTGAAACGAGGAGATGTGACGGCTCTTCTTCCCTGCCTTCTGTTCCTTCACCTGTGCTTCCACCGTATCTGCTGCCGACTCTGTGAGCAGTCTCAACATCTCGCCCACCATACGGAACTGTACGAAGCGGGTGCGCCAGGTGAACCATAGTCCACTGCCTACCAGTGCCACCATCAGCACGTAGCTCCACAGCACATCGTTCAAAGCAGTAATGAGTTCCTCGAACGTCATCGTTTCTTCTATCCTTTATCTCGTTTGCAAAGATACAATCTTTTTCTCAAAGAATAGTTAAAAATATAGTTAAAAAAACGAGAATAGTCTTTTTCTCTCATGAATAATGCTTACCTTTGTCACCTTTAGAAAAAAATACGAAGATGAGAAATAGAATTATCACCTTGACAGCCATCGTATTGGCAATGATGCCGCTCGTCGTGTCGGCACAGGGACAGAAAGACCACAATTTTGAGGTGGCCAAGCATCTTGATATCTTCAATAATCTCTATAAGAACCTCGACTTGCTGTATGTCGACACCCTCAACCCGAAGGATGCCATCGGCACTGGTATCAATGCGATGCTGCGTAGCCTCGACCCCTACACGGAGTATTATGCCCAGGATGAGACAAAGAACCTGCGGATGATGCTTACGGGCAAATATGCAGGTATCGGTGCCCTTATCCGCAAGCACCAGAAACTGGATCGTATTGTCGTAGACGAACCCTATGAGAATATGCCAGCGGCCCTCGTCGGTCTTAAGAAGGGTGACGTCATCCTGAGTATTGACGACACCCTGATGACCGATAAGTCCGTCAGCTATGTGAGCAGCCATCTGCGCGGTGAGGCGGGCACGAGTTTCCTGTTGAAGGTGATGCGCCCCTCTACGGGCAAGCTGATGAACTTCAAGATCACCCGTAAGAACATCAAGTTGCCCGAACTGCCTTATTACGGTATGCGCGAGGGCAACATCGGCTATATCAACTTCAATACGTTTACCCAGGAGAGTGCCAAGGAGGTGCGCCGTGCCTTTGTCGACCTGAAGAAGCGCGGGGCCACTTCACTCATCTTCGACCTGCGTAACAATGGTGGCGGTTCCGAGGCAGAGGCAGTTGACATCGTTAACCTCTGGGTGCCGAAGGGTGTCACCGTTGTTGAGAACCGTGGTAAGGTGAAGCAGGCCAGCCGTGAGTATAAGACCCGCCTGGAGCCGGTTGATACCGTGATGCCCATCGTGGTGCTGGTCAATGGTGAGACCGCCAGTGCCAGTGAGATCACCAGCGGTGCCCTGCAGGACTTAGACCGAGCAATTATATTAGGTACGCGTACGTACGGGAAAGGTTTGGTACAGGTGCCCATTGACCTGCCCTACAACACGAATATGAAGGTGACCACCTCGAAATACTATATCCCCAGTGGGCGCTGTATCCAGGCCATCAACTACAAGCAGGGCAGCACTGGCTACCGTGAGCATATCCCGGACTCTCTGACAAAGGTGTTCCATACTGCCGGAGGCCGAGAAGTGCGTGACGGTGGCGGCATCAAACCCGATGTAGAGGTGAAGGCCGACACCATTCCCAACATCGCCTTCTACCTCTCTGCCTCAGGCCAGGACTCTACAGAGGTGTTGTTCGACTATGTGGTCGACTATATCGACAGTCATCCAACCATCGCTGCTCCTTCGGAGTTTCATCTCTCCGAAGCTGACTGGCAGGCATTTAAGAAGCGCGTCATCGATAGTGGTTTCACCTATGACCCCGTCAGTCAGAAGCAGTTCAATGAACTGGTAAAGACGGCCAAGTTCGAGGGCTACTACGACGATGCGAAGGATGCTTTCGACAATCTGCAGTCGAAGTTGAAGCACGATGTCGCCTTTGACTTGGAGAAGCACCGTGAGACACTGACCCAGATCATTGAGATGGACATCATTGCCGCCTACTATTATCAGGCCGGCTCTATTGAAGCCGGGTTGAACTACGACCGTCAGTTGAAGGAGGCTGAGCGGCTGCTTCGTAACTCTCAGGAGTATAAGAAGATCCTGGCTCCCCAGAAGCCAAAAGAGACCTCCTCGCTGATCCGGATTGAGAGGAAAATGCCCGAGACGGTAACTGTCAGACAGAAAGAACAGACTATTTTTAGTGCTATCGCATAAAAAAATGCAGAAATATTTGGTGGAATGGGGAAAAATGTGTACCTTTGCACCCGTTCAGTGGAATGAGAGACTCGCAAGAGCCTCTCATTTTCATTATTATAACAAAGGTTTATCGATGATTAATAAGGAAACAGTAACAGCATTGGTGGAAGAGTGGTTGCAGGGCAACGACTACTTCCTTGTAGACGTTATCTTTGGCGCAGACGACAAGATTGTGATTGAGATTGACCACGCCGACGGTGTGTGGATTGAGGACTGCGCAGAATTGAGTCGCTTCCTGCAGGAGCGCCTGGGTGATGAACTCGGCGACTACGAGATGGAGGTGGGAAGTGCCGGTATCGGACAGCCGTTCAAGGTGGCACAGCAATACATCAACCACATCGGCGACGAGGTGGAGGTGCTGGGTGCCGATGGTAAGAAGGTGCAGGGCATTCTGAAGGAGGTCAGCGGACGGGAGTTCGTCTTGACCGTCAAGGAGAAGCAGACGGTAGAGGGCAAGAAGCGTCCTGTGCTCGCCGAGGTCGACAAGACCTATTCGATGGACAGCATCAAGTATGCGAAGTACGTCCTTGCCTTCAAATAAAGGTGGAAGAGAAAAAAGGTAAAATAATAAAATATAGAAATGGCAACAAAAAAAGAAGTGAAAGGCCCCTCAATGATTGAGACCTTTCAGGAATTCAAAGAGACGAAGAACATCGACCGCACCACGCTGGTGAGTGTGCTTGAGGAGAGTTTCCGTAATGTGATTGCGAAGATCTACGGCTCAGACGAGAACTTCGACGTGATTGTCAACCCTGACAAGGGTGACTTCGAGATCCACCGCAACCGTGTGGTGGTGGCCGACGATGAGGTGCAGGACGAGAACAAGGAGATTGCACTGAGTGAGGCTCAGAAGATTGAGCCCGACTATGAGGTAGGTGAGGAGGTATCTGAGGAAGTGAACTTCCAGAAGTTTGGCCGTCGTGCCATTCTGAACCTCCGTCAGACGCTGGCTTCGAAGATTCTGGAACTGGAGCATGACTCCCTCTATCAGAAGTACAAGGACAGGGTGAATACCGTCGTCAGCGGCGAGGTGTACCAGATCTGGAAGCGTGAGGTGCTGCTCATCGATGATGAGGGCAACGAGCTTCATCTGCCGAAGGGCGAGCAGATTCCTTCTGACAACTACCACAAGGGTGAGACGGTTCGTGCCATCGTGAAGGAGGTGCAGAACGAGAACAACAATCCCCGAATTATTCTCTCACGTACCAGTCCTGTCTTCCTGGAGCGTCTGCTCGAGGCTGAGGTGCCTGAGATCAATGACGGTCTTATCACTATCCGTCGTGTGGCCCGTATGCCGGGCGACCGTGCCAAGGTGGCTGTGGAGAGCTACGACGAGCGTATCGATCCGGTAGGCGCCTGCGTAGGTGTGAAGGGTAGTCGTGTGCATGGCATCGTCCGAGAGCTGTGCAATGAGAATATCGACGTCATCAACTACTCGTCGAACGTGCAGCTGTTCATCCAGCGTGCCCTGAGCCCTGCCAAGGTGACCAGCATTGTCCTCGATCAGGAGAATCACAAGGCTGAGGTCTATCTGCAGCCCGAGGAGGTGTCGCTGGCCATCGGTCGTGGTGGTATGAACATCAAGTTGGCTTCGATGCTGACAGAGTACACCATCGACGTATTCCGTGTGGTCAATGAGAATGAGGCCGACGAAGATATCTATCTGGATGAGTTTGCCGACGAGATCGACCAGTGGGTCATCGACTCCATCAAGGCCATCGGTTTGGATACTGCCAAGGCAGTGCTGAACGCTCCGCGTGAGATGCTGATTGAAAAGGCTGACCTCGAGGAGGAGACCGTTGATAATCTGCTGGAGGTGCTCCGTGCGGAATTTGAGTAAATCGCCAAATTGTAAATTGTCAAATTGTAAATTTAGATGGGAGTCAGATTAAATAAAGTATTAACAGAACTGAATATTGGTCTTCAGACGGCAGTTGATTATCTGAAGAACAAGAAGAGTCTGGGAGAGATCAAGGACGACGCCAATGTCAACACCAAGATCAGTGACGAGCAGTATGAAGCGCTCGTCAAGGAGTTCAAGGGTGACAAGGACGTGAAGAAACAGGCCAATATGATCTTCCCCAAGAAAGAGAAGAAGGTAAAGGAGGTGAAGCCCAAACCAGAAGTGATAAAGGTGGAGATGAAGGAAGAGTCTCGCCAGGAGTTCAAGCCCCTGGGCAAGATCGACCTCGACAACTTGGGCAAGAAGCCGGCAGCACAGAAGCCGGCTCCCGTTTCCGCGCCTGCTCCGAAGGCTGCTGCCGAGCCTAAGGAGCCTGAAGTGAAGAATCCGGAACCTGTTGTCAAGAGTCAGGAGCCTGAGGTCAAGAGTCAGGAGCCTGAGGTCAAGAGTCAGGAGCCTGAAGTGAAGGTTGAGGCTAAGCCTGTGGAGCAGCCGGCTCCAGAGCTTGCACCACAGCCTGCCCAGGAAGAGGAGGTGAAAGTCTTCAGACTGAAGACCGAAAAGAAGATTGCCTCTACCAACCTGAACGTAGTGGGTAAGATAGACCTCGACTCGCTGAACCAGAGCACGCGCCCCAAGAAGAAGACCAAGGAGGAGCGACGCAAGGAACGCGAGGAGAAGCAGGCTCAGTTGCATCCCAACGGTGAGAAGAAGAAGCGCGAGCGTATCCGTGGTGGTAAGGAGCGTGTAGATATCGAGGCTGCAGCCAGTCAGGACGCAAAAGGCAATAATAATAAGAAGAACAATAAGACCAAGGGCGGCAACCAGAATTTCCAGGACGGTGGTCAGCAGGGTGGCAAAAACAAGAATAAGAAGAACCGTATCCAGAAGCCTCTGGAGGTGGATGATGAGGCCGTAGCCCGCCAGGTAAAGGAGACACTGGCCCGGCTGACGTCGAAGAACCAGAACAAGAAAGGTGCCAAGTACCGTCGAGAGAAGCGTGACGCCGTGGCAGAGCGCATGAACGAGGAGATGGCAGCAGAGGCAGCACAGAGCAAGGTGCTGAAACTGACGGAGTTCGTGACGGTGTCGGAGTTGGCCACGATGATGAACGTGGGTGTGAACCAGGTGATCGGTACGTGTATGAGCATCGGCATCATGGTGAGTATCAACCAGCGTCTGGATGCCGAGACCATCAATATCGTGGCCGAGGAGTTCGGATTTACCACCGAATATGTGAGTGCCGAGGTGCAGAACGCCATTACCGAGGAGGAGGACGATGAGAACGATCTTGTAAACCGTGCGCCGATCGTGACGGTGATGGGACATGTGGACCATGGTAAGACCTCGCTGCTCGACTTTATCCGCAACACCAATGTGATTGCCGGTGAGGCCGGTGGTATTACCCAGCACATCGGTGCCTACAACGTGAAACTGAAGGACGGAAGACGGATCACCTTCCTCGACACCCCTGGTCACGAGGCCTTCACGGCTATGCGTGCCCGTGGTGCCCAGGTGACGGATATCGCCATCATCATCATCGCTGCCGACGACTCGGTGATGCCCACCACCAAGGAGGCCATCGCCCACGCCCAGGCGGCCAACGTGCCGATGGTATTCGCCATCAACAAGATCGACAAGCCGGGTGCCAACCCCGATAAGATCCGCGAGGACCTGGCCAACATGAACCTGCTCGTAGAGGAGTGGGGTGGTAAGTACCAGTGTCAGGAGATCAGTGCCAAGAAGGGTATGGGTGTCGACGAGCTCCTGGAAAAAGTACTGCTCGAAGCCGAGATGCTCGACCTGAAGGCTAATCCTAACCGCAAGGCTACTGGCTCTATCATCGAGTCGTCGCTCGATAAGGGTCGTGGCTATGTCTCCACCGTACTCGTGTCGAATGGTACGCTGAGGATTGGCGACATCGTCGTTGCCGGTACCAGCTATGGCCGTATCAAGGCGATGTTCAATGAGCGTAACCAGCGCATCGAGGAGGCAGGCCCTGCAGAGCCCGCCATCATCCTCGGTCTGAATGGTGCTCCGACGGCTGGTGACTCCTTCCACATCATGGAGACGGAGCAGGAAGCCCGTGAGATTACCAACAAGCGTATGCAGTTGCAGCGTGAGCAGAGCCTGCGTACCACGAAGACCTTGGGTCTCGACGATATCTCGCATCGTATTGCCCTTGGTGAGTTCCATGAGCTGAATATCATCGTCAAGGGTGATACCGACGGTTCGATAGAGGCTCTCTCTGATTCGTTCATCAAACTCTCTACCGAGAAAGTGCAGGTGAATGTCATTTCGAAGGCTGTCGGTCAGATCTCGGAGAATGATGTCATGCTGGCTTCGGCTTCCGATGCCATTATCGTCGGCTTCCAGGTGCGTCCGTCTGCTGATGCCCGTAGGGCCGCCGAGCGTGAGGGCGTGGAGATCAACACCTATTCAATCATCTATGATGCCATTGATGAGGTGAAGTCTACCATGCAGGGAATGCTTGACAAGGTGAAGAAGGAGATTGTCTCTGGTGAGATTGAGGTGAAGCAAGTCTTCAAGATATCGAAGGTGGGTACTGTAGCCGGTGGTTTGGTGACCGACGGTAAGGTACACAACAAGGACAAGGCCCGCGTCATCCGCGACGGTATCGTGATCCACACCGCTCCCATCGATGCCCTGAAGCGCTACAAGGACGATGCCAAGGAAGTGGCAACGGGCCTGGAGTGCGGTATCTCACTGGTGAACTTCAACGACATCCAGGTGGGTGATATCATCGAGACCTTCACTGAGATCGAGGTAGAGCAGAAGCTGTAGTTGACAGTTTTGAGGTTTAAGAATGAGGAAGAAGCGCAAACTACGCAGCTTTGCCGGTAGGCTTACAAGGAGGATAGTGCTCGTGCTGTTGATCGTCATGGGTCTGACCTCCGTTTGGCTTTTTTTGCTGGGAGGATCCTTTGCCCAGGAAGAGGAATTCTATCGTCATGAAGCCATGCTTCAGGCCACAGCAGAAAAGATCAATCAAGTGACTTCGGATATCTATGTGGCTGTGAACAATCAGGTGCCTGAGATAGAGGAGAGCCTTGACCGTCCTGACCGTCTGATGAAGCTGGTAGAGCGTACCGTTGCCCACAATCATCGTATCCGCAGTTGTGGCATCAGTTTCATTGAGAATTATTATCCTGGCAAGGGTCGAGGTTATATGCCTTATGCCGTCAGGAAGGATAGTACCACTATTGAGGTTATCAATCTTGGAGCAGAGCGACAGGATTATCTCCAAGAGGATTGGTTTCTGGAGGCGCTGAAAGCTGATGATGGATCCTGGTCGGAGCCGTTCTTTGAAAAGAATGACACGGTGGCACCACTGGTGGCTTATGTCCGTCCCATCCGTGATAAGCAAGGGCGTGTAGTAGCCGTGATAGGTGCAGATGTCTCGCTCGACTGGCTGAGGGATAAGATGAAAAGTGCTGACCGGGAAATATACGCCCAGCAGTGGGGCGGGAGAAGTAATGAGAGAAGTGAAGAGCGGATACAAAAGCGGATGCCTTATAGTATGCTTGTTAGCAAGAAGGGCAGATTCATTGTGCATCCTGACGAAAAGCGGATTATCCACGATAGTATCGGTTCTGTTGTGAAGGCTTCTGAGGATTCGACCTTAGCGGTGGTAGTTCAGCGCATGATGGATGGAGTGTCAAGTAATGAGTTAAACTTCGCAAACGAATACTACTATGAATGTTCGGATTTTGATGGTCGTGAGGGCTATGTGTTCTTCACGCCTATCAAGTATACAGGATGGTCGTTGGTTTTGTTCACGCCGGAAATGTCCATTGACTTGATTGCTTATGTCATAGGTGGTATTCTGGTTTTCTTCATCATACTTGCCGTGCTTATTGTTTGGCTTGTCAACAGGTCTTCCATTAAGCGTACTGCAAAGCCGTTAAAGCAGTTGGCCACCTCAGCCAATGATGTGGCGAAGGGTAACTTCGACACGCCGCTTCCCACCATCAAGTATAATGATGAGATACGTCTGTTGCGTGACTCTTTTGAGGATATGGAGAAGTCATTGACACAATATGTTGATGAACTCAAGTCCACTACCGCCTCGAAAGCGGCTATTGAGAATGAACTGAAGGTGGCCCATGACATCCAGATGTCTATGTTGCCGAAGATCTTCCCGCCCTATCCTGAACGCAATGACATCGATATCTATGGTTCGCTGAAACCAGCCAAGGATGTAGGGGGTGACCTCTTCGATTTCTATATCCGCGACAACCAGATGTTCTTCTGCATTGGTGATGTTTCTGGCAAGGGTGTGCCTGCCTCGTTAGTGATGGCTGTCACGCGCTCTCTGTTCCGCAATATTTCTGTCCGTACGGCAGAGCCTGATCAGATTGTTTATGCCCTTAATGAGGCTTTGGCCGAAGGCAATGAAACCAATATGTTCGTGACTGCCTTTGTGGGCGTTCTTGACCTTGCCAATGGGCATCTGCGCTACTGTAATGCAGGCCATGATTCACCATTGCTCTTAGGTCAGGGCGTTGATGTGGTGCCATGTGATCCGAACCTGCCCCTTGGCGTTG
>Ga0265298_10011619_pt1 | contig 10289 bp, 11 predicted proteins | sample AusTroGonzalo_MG_3_FD_193486 | JGI IMG/M metagenome (GOLD analysis project Ga0265298, IMG submission 193486) | Bovine rumen microbial communities from tropical cattle in Woodstock, Queensland, Australia - Gonzalo_01 | ecosystem: Host-associated > Mammals > Digestive system > Stomach > Rumen ... | reverse complement strand
GCGCTTATATATTGCGACAAGTCTATTTGTTGTAGGCTACCACTACCGCCATAATAGCGCAAATCGTTAAACGCTTTCAGGTTGTCGGGCGTTACTTTATGTATCTGTAAAACGCCGTATTTATTACTTGTTACACTTTCAACGCTGGCGTATGCCGTTATATAAAAAGCTATATCGTCGCTTGCGTCTATAGTCAGGTTTTCTTTTTTATAGACATAATCGCTAACTTTTGTTAATTCGATTGTCAATAATGTACCCTCGTCGTTTTTAACTCTAAAAGACGGTGCAACGTCGAAAATATAGCCACTATCGGCCGTTATAACTACGGTGTAGGTTTCGCCGTCAATAAAACTATTAACGTTAGGCGTAACGCTACAATTAGTTAGATTTTTTGTTAATGGTACGCTTTCAGGCTCGGCGATAGCGGTAGCGTCTAAATAATAGTCGGTTTCGTCAGGTGTAAACGTTGCCGTATATTCATAGTCGCTAACTTTTGTTAAATTGATTTCGTGCCTTATTTCCTCGTTATCTATCCAATACAAAACGGGCAAGTTTTCAGCGTCGAAAATATAGCCACTATTCGCCGTAATTGTTACCGTAGTCGATACGCCGATAGTTAAAGTGTTACCAGCTGGCGAAACGCTACAATTAGACAATGTTTTTATAAAACTAACCGTTTCACTTATAGCGTCGGCGTAAATGTTTAAACTTTCGTCGTATTCGTCAGGCGTTACACTAAATGTATAAAGATAGTCGCTAACTTTTGTAACCTCTACGGCGTACGTTTCGCCGTCGGCCATTGTGTAAACGCTCGGCGCACTTGTAAACTTAAAACCATTGTCGGCCGTTATTGTAAAATTGCTGGCGCTACCTCTTGGAATATTTGCCAGCGCTGGCGATATTGTACAATTATCTAAAGACGTGCTAACGGGTATAACGTCAGCGCTTGCGACAACGGTACAATATGGAGTATTTACACCACTTTTAATAAAACTACCTTTATAACTAGGATAAATCCTAGCACTTGAATTGTTACCTTGTGAAACATTGTAAACCGCCGACGTGTTATTAGTAACGGTCATTAATGGCCTAAAACGTGTTCCCTCATTATTTTTATAGTCGCCGTATACATCACCGCTAAACATATAACCGCTTTTACATCTATATTCTATTTTATCGGGGTTGTTTGTGCTACCGTTAGGGTGTAAAGCGCTATCTATTTCACTATCGGCACTAATTAAAGTATCATTGATATATAAATCTAAATGATAGTTATTATTCATATCAGACAATGACAAATTACCACTAAAATACATTTGTGTTTTTATATAAGCCATTTTAAACCCCCTTAAATACTGTAGTTAAATATATTTTGCCGTTATGGTCGAAAACGTCAGTTAATGCCGTTTCGGTTACATTAAAATCATCACCCATAACACAATCTATTTTATTAGCGTTAGGGTTTTCGCTTTCAATGATTGTACATCTACAAACCGCTATAGCGCTGGCGTAAGTTTTCAGGACATCAAGCGACATATTTACACGATAATAGTTATAGCGTACAAAATCGACGCTATCAATAAAATAATACTTGCTATCAATTTCAACGTAATTGTAACCGCTGGCGATAGGGTCAAACGATAAATAAATTATCGGGTTTTCTACGTCAAAATTATTTCTAAACGTCAGCGCCTTTACAGTTCCAGCCGTCAACGTTTTGTTAATCTTGTTTCTATTTTCAGTACATAAATAAAATGTACAATTCATTTTAAAACCCCCAAAATAAAAGCGCCGTTAATGTATTCTTTACATCAACGGCGCTAAATGGAAATGAAATATATTAAAAAAACCGATGGAGTGATTTTTTTAAACTATTTTTAATTAGCGTCAGCAACATAGAAAACAATAAAGTTTTCGTTAAGGTCGTTGAAGTAACCAGCGTCGAACTTATACCAATTACTGAAAAATTCGGCCTTTGGGTTATAGTTTGTAGTTACTCGGCGGTCAAGGTTGCTAACGCCTAAAGCGTCACGGTCAAACATAACGCCGATAATACCGCTAACGGTAACGTCTTTTTTGCCGTTGTCGGTTTTAATCTGTACGTTAATTGTGCCCGTTTTGTCAAAACTGTAGCTTGTTCCGCTGGCTTGCCAATATGGCACGGTTTCGGCCTTTGGAAGTGCTACAAGTTCTTTATTAAATGTATCACTTTCAAGGTATGTTTTAGCGCCTTGTGCAAAATCCGACAAAAGTACAATTCGCAAATCTTCACGGCTTGTAAATCTTTCTTTACCGCCAGCGTTAAACAATGCGCTAATAGTTCCCAAACGGTCAGCATAAAGCGCAAGTTTCAGGCTTGCAAATCTTAAAAAGTCGGGTGTAGTCAACGCCTTGTTAGCGGTCAGGACATTAGCGCCCGACAAACCTTTAACGGTGTTGTATTCGGCCAGCAAGTTTACGGCTCTAACGCCGTTAGCGTCGCCGTCGTAAGTGTTAGCAATCATATTGTTAATTGTACGCATTACAAGGGCGTCGGTTTTTACGGTCATTGACTTTTCTACCGCATTGTAAAGCATAGACAAAAAAGCGTTTAATTCGCTGGCGTTGTTAAAACTTTCCTTAACTTGCTTTTCTGTAAATGACAACGGCACTTCAAAAGTAACTTTTGAATTGTAAAACTTTGCGCTAACGCTAGGTTTATAGAAAATGTTAGGGTCATAACTTGCGCCGTTTTCAAGTTCCCAGCTTTCATTTTCTGTAGCGTCGGGCAAATCAGCGCTAATTTTCTGTAAAACGCTACCAAACTCCCAGCTATCCATTACAACGCTAGGGATTTTTCCAGCATATTTACGATTTACAAAAATTGTTTTACCGACACGGTTAACAAGCGCTTTAACGTAGTTATCTACGTCGCTGGCGCTAAAAAGTTCTTTTCCTACGTCTACGACGTTTGACAAATCTTCTTTTACAAGGTCAGTTTTTCCCAGCACTTCACTTGTAACATCATTCATTAAAGAATAAATCTGTTTTACTTCCATTTTTCAAACCTCTTTTTATTCGGCCACCATATTGTTAATTGTAACGCCGTCGGTCTTGTCTACAATAATCTGTAGTGTTGACGATGTACAAATAATAGTTTCGCCGTCGCTTGCAAAATTACAAAATACCCCGATAGGTGATATTTTGCCATAATCACCAAAAACGGCGTTATATACAAAAATAGGCTTGTCGGCTTTTTTAGCGTCAAGTAACTTTTTGTAAATGCCGTTAATTGTCTGTTTTTCGCTATCGTGAATATCCAGCCCGATAGCGTCAATGTTAATATATCCACCTTTCATTTTTTACCCCCGTTTAGTGAAAAATGTTAATCAATGTAAAGATAACATTTCCCGTAATTGTCAGGCCGTAAAATAGAAAATCTTTCCAATCTATACGGCCGTCGTTGTTATAGTCTTGTATCACGTTCATACAATACCCCCGATTTTAGACAAGCGCCAGCATTGACAAACCAGCACTTGACACCATAGCTACACCGCCAGCGTCTACGCCACCGTTTGACAATGCGCTAATAATAGCGTTACCGATAAAAATAACAATGTTGATAATTGTTATTACAATCTTTTTAGTGTCGTTTTTCATTTTGGAAAACCCCCATTTAAAAATAAAAAATAGTCAGGGTGACAACGTTTGACACCCTAACTATAATATAAAGCTACGTTACAATTTTGTCAATTTTAAAATATTGATAATGCAATATTTTGCGCAATATCCGACAAAATAATAGCTAAAAAATCATTGTTTCTAGTAAAATCTATTAACTTTTTAGCGTTATCGGTTGCAAACTTGCCGTTTGATTTTTCGATAGTTTCGGCCGTTGTTATTGTTTCGTCGGTTTCGCTGGCGTTGTCGTTTGCTGGTGTTGCGCTATCAAAAGAATAGACTTTATTAACGTTGTCGTTATCCCGTGACGTTTCGACGTTTCTAGTAGTAACGTCAGGCGTTACGACATCAACGGCCAGCGTTTTAATAATGCTATCTTTTACGGCTTGCCAGCTATCAAAAAATAAACGGTCGCAATTTTCGACAAGTCTATTTTGTGTAGCGGTAGCGCCCGATTTAATAAACATATCGGCGTAACGTTTCAATAAAAAGCGGTCGCCTTGTGTATCAATTAGCAAATTATCTAAAGCGCTAATATCGTCGGCGGTCACTTCCTCACCAAAAAGCGCTATAAAATGGTCGTGCTTTTCGGTGTTATAAGTTTCAAAAAATCCTTTAGTAGTCTGTAAAGTTTCAATAGTAACATCATACATTTTAAACCCCCGTTTATTTTTTCCCGTTCATATTATCTAACGCCGTTTGTAAATCGTCGTTTGTCATTTCGTTTACATCAACGTTATTAAAAAAATCAGCGTCGGCCGTTTCAATTTCTTTTATAAGGCGCTGGCGCTTTTCCTCGTCGCTTTCAGCTGGTGGCGCTGGTGGCTCGGTGTCAGCTGGTGGCACTTTATCGGCGTCGGCGTCAGGTTTCACGGTGTCAGCTGGTGGCACTTTATCGGCGTCGGCCTTGTCAGCTGGTGGCGCTGGTGGCTCGGTGTCGTTTACGGTGTCAGCTGGTGGCACTGTAGCGCCGTCGATTTTTTCGTCAGGTGTTACGGTGTTTTGTTCGGCCGTTGCTTTTTCGACGGTTTCTTTTTGCATTTTCCATACGCTAGACAAATCGACGGTTATATTAAGGCCGTATTTTTTATTGATTTCGTTAATAGCGTTTCGGCGTTGTTCTAACATATCGTCGGCAAGTGGAATTAAAATAGATGTATTTAATTCTACCTCGCCAGCGGTCAGGCGTTCCCGTTTCATATTGTAATTAGCGTCTAGGCCGATTTCATTAAATGCGGTCGCTTTCAAATACTGATTTAATTCTATAAAATCTTTTATGTAGCTGGCGTTAGTTACTACGTTATGCACTTTAACACCGTCTAAAAATGTATTTTCAGCGATACACGAAAAATCACCGTCAATTAACTTTTTAATGAATAAATCGGCGTTTTCTTTTGTCTTATTGTCACCAGCGCTAATTAAATATTGTGTACGTAAATTGTTAGTTAGCATATTTATGCTAATTTCACAATCATTACACAAAACGGCGTATTTTGACAAAAGCGGTAATAAACCCCGTGATTTACAATCATTTCGCATTAAAATACAGTCGTCAGCGTCACCGCTATTTATTGTGTATTCTTTTGTTAAGTTTAAATATGGATTGCTAACGATATATTTTGTAGGCTCGTAATATTCGTTAAGAATACCGCCAGCGCTACCCAGCAAAATAACAAACTTGTTGTTATGTTTTGTAAAAATACAATCGCCGTTTTCTGTTAAATACTTTTCAAGTATTCGTTTCGGCACGGTGTCAGGTAAACCCGTGTAAACAAACATTTGATTGCATTTAGTTAACATATCGTCGATGTAATTATTTAGAAACAAATCTTTTTCATAAAGATTTTTTCTAGCGAATTGATAGTTAATATCTTTTCTTTTAGACATATCTAAAACCCCTTATAAATAAAAATAGTTATAGTGTCAGCTATTGACACTATAACTAAAATATAAAGCTATATTGTAATATTGTCTAGTTTTTCATAGACGCTAATAAATAATTGTGTACTATTTCGCCTAATTCGTTATTTAGATAAAATACACGATTACACGAAAAAAACGATTTTATTTTTTTGTCGATTTTGTCTATAGGATTTAAAAATGTTTTTCGTGTTAGCATATTCGGCGAGTAGTCCATAGTATAAAGCAAATCACCGTTTTTTATTTCGGTCGTTTTCGGCCTTATAAATAAAAATATATCGTCGTTTTGATTTACGACATCAGCGCCGACGGTTTTTTTATTAAACTGAATATAAAACGAAAAAATTATATTATTCGGTTTAATTTTATACCCCGCTGGTAAATGAGGATATATAGCTAACTCCCAGCTACCCCTAGTTATCATATTTAATCTAGGGTTATCAAAAGCAAAATATTTATTTGACTTTTTAACGCCTTTAGTTTCGCTACAATATTCTACCGCAATTTTAAGGCCGTCAGCACCAAAAGAATAAACATCTATTGCGCCTTGTTCCATTGTTTCAATGTTTGTTAAACCCATTTCGGAAAAATACGGACAATATTTATTTACGGTGTTACCTAACATAAATATTTTTATATTTTCACGGTCACGGATAATAGTAGATAGTACATTCATAAAAATTACAAACTCGTCAGGCAAATAATAACGGCGTGTTAAAAACTCGTCAAAACAAATATTGTAAACGTTCGGGTATGATGTACTTTTATCGTGTTCGATGTCGGACAAACTAAAAGCATAACAAAAAGCGTTTTTATCGGCTTTCATTTTCTTTAACTCGGTGTCGTAGTGCGCTAAATGCCAGCCACCACGGGAAAATATAATTGTTTCATATTCGCCATTAGTCAGCTTGTTAATAATACCGCTTTCAGCAACGGCGCTAAAAACATTTTCGGCACGTTTTCCCGTGATGTCGTCACGCCAGCGCCTTATATATGCGCCCTCTTTTTTATTTTCGATATAGTCTTTTAGGATATATTCCAGCGTTGCGAACGTTTTACCGTTTGAACGTTCGCCGATAATAATATTATAATCGGCGTTTTCGGCTAATATCTTTTTCAAACTGTAGTATTTTGTTTTCATAAGAAAACCCCCTATTTAAATAATTTTTGTACACCTCTAAAATAGTCTATATACATACTTGTTAAACTTAAAATATAATCGGTTTTTTCAAGATGTATATAACTATATTCTTTATAGCTGGCTTTATTACCTAGATAGTCAGTTAATACGCCCTCTATTGTATTATCTATGTAAGTATGTGTCATTTTTCCCGTATTGTCACGGTTTACATACATACCGCAATTAAAAAAAGTAAACGGGTCATGTTGTGACGCTATATAGTTTTTACCAGCTTTTTTACTTAAACCACAAACCGTTATAGCTAACTCGCCGTTGTCTTTTTCGTTAATGTAACGTTTAGCGCCCAGCGTTTTAAACTTGTTATAGTGGCCGTCAAAATCCCAAACGCCTAGCGGTTTTTCTACCCCCTTTATAGTTTTCGGCCGTATATAATCCAGCGGTATAGAATAATGATTTAAACATTTTTCTAGCTTGCCGATTATCCATTTATTATATTTTTCAAAATAGCTTTTATGTTTGTCAGCGTTCAGGATTTTAACGCTATCGGTATCGCTATAAATATAGTCGGCTTTACATTCACGTATAGCGGTATATAAATTATTTCGGGCGTAGGCCGTACACCATACACCCCATTGATAAAATAAAAATCGGTTTTTATCGGTGTTATAAATGTTTAATTCGTCGGTTAATTTATTAGGTTGTGTTTTCCAGCCGTCAGCGTCAAAAGTTACACAATCGTGTACAATCGACGTTACACACATTCCATAAATACTATTTAATAATTCTTTACTATGTAAATACTCGGTTTCTTTACCCTCTACGCCCTTTAACTCGGTTTTATCTTTATAAAGTTTTAGGATTGTTTCTATAATTTCTTTTGGTAAATATCCACGCTCGTATATATAACAAATACCTATTTCGATTTTATCCCAGCTATAAAAATCTTTAATGTTTAAATAGTCTAAATCGGTCAGGGTGATAGATAAAGTGTCAGCGCTAACGACACGGCCGTTATTTATCAACGGGTTTTTAATGTTACGACATTTTGAATAGCTAATAATATTGTCATATAAAAAAGTCGATTTAATGTTAGTAAATCTAACATCAACTAAAACGGCGTAATTATTTATAAGTTTTTCCAGCGTTTCAACGTTTATAACCTTTACGGGTTTCCCTTTAGACATCGGGAAACGTTCAGCAATTAAAACCGTAGGATAACTAGACGTAAAATCAAAAGACGTCACGTCTTTACATTCTAATTCGGTATACATAGCGTTACAATGAGTAAAACCGCCAGCAAAAGCATTTTTTAATAAAATATATTCGGTTTCGTCGATTGTTAATTTTTGTATCATAAACTTGTATTTGTCATTTTTGAAACATTCGGCACGTACAAAACGCCTAACTTTTCCCGTTTGTGTTAATGGGATTTTTTCAATATCGCCGTATTCGTTAATCATTTCGTCAATGTAGGCCGTTACAATTAAAACATCGTTAAAACAATATTCTAACTCTTGCTCGGTTAATGGTGTAGCGCTATTTCGTAACAATGTATAATCTAGGTCGCCGACAAGTTTTTTAATTTTATGATACTGTAAATTATTCGCCAGCACGGCCAAACTATAACCACTTAAACGGTAGCTACATTTAAAAATAAAATGATTTTCGGCCGTTGCTTTTATCGGTTTTCGTTCACTATCGGCGAAAATATCCAGCCATTTAAAGCGCTTGCAAATAAATTGAAATTCATAACTCAAATTATGAACGTAAACCACGATAAAATATTTTTCAAGATTTAAGTAGTTGTATAGCTGGCGACAAAAATAAATAAAATCTATCCACGTACGGCCGTATATAACATTGTTTTCTATAGCAAATTGCCATATATACATAATAGCTTTTTTGTTTGCTTTTACGGGTTTTTCTAATTGCTCGTATTGTTCATTAGTATAAACGACGCCGTTTTTATCCTCATAAAAAGATGTCGTTTCAATATCAAACGACATCGGGATATTATAAAAGTAGCTACCGTGAGATTTTATTATTTTTGTCGTGTCGATTGTAGCTAAAAACTCGCTACATTGATTTAGAGTAAAAATCATTTTATTTCATTCCCATTTATTTAATTTAATCGTCGTTAATAAATCTATCTAGTAGGGTGTCAGCGCCACCGCTACGGCTAGACAACATATCTAACAAGGCGTTTTCTAATTGCTTGGCGTAGTTTTCGGCGTTAGCGTCAATTAGATTTTCGGCCGTTTCTACATCGGCTTTAAAATCGTCGAGTATGTCACCATAAGAAAAAATATTAACGTTGCCGTATTCGTCTATTGTCGGGTCGGTCGCAATATCGACAATTTTATTAGCGCTTTCAAACGGTATGTTTAATCTAGTCGCTTGATAGTTAATATATTGTCGTGCGCCCGTTGCGCTAGATGTCGGATTTTGTAGAAAAGATAAAGCACGGCCACACTCATAGCGTATTTGTTCCCAATCTATTTTATTAGTCGGGTCAAGTCCAGCTATACTAAAATACGTGTAGTCACGTGTACCACGTTCAGCGATAACGGCTTTAACCGCTGGCGAGGCGTACCCCTTAGAAGTAACATTTTGAATACGTCTATTAGCACGTTGTAAGATTTTATTAACTTGACTTTTCAGGCCAGCGCTACCGATTTCGTATTTTAATACGTCTAAATCGTGTATCGTTTGAGTAGTGCCGTTAATAACTCGGTCAGTAAAAATACTTGCCATAAAAAACCCCCTTAAATAAAAATAGCGCATTTTGGGAAAATGCGCTATATATCGTGTTAGCTATTCGACACTATTAAAAGATGTCGGCTTGTGTTGCTGGCGCTGGCTCGGTTGCTGGCGCTGGCGCTGGCTCGGTTGCTGGCGCATTTGTAAAGTCGATGTCGTAACAAATCTTGTTATACTTTGACTTGTACTCACGGATTTTTAACCAACAAGCGCCCGATTTAATAGCGTTTACGGCGTCTTTATCTTTCAGCATTTCACTAATAGTGTCACGCTGGTGAGTAGGCAAGTTAAGCAAACAATCGCTACAAATTGCGATAGGTTGCAAACCGTAATTGTCGGATTTTGTAAAGAAAAATCCAAAAACTTGAACGGCACGAACACCAGCGCCGTAAAAGTCGCCCAGCTTTTTAAATGTAAAACCGTCGGTTTTTACATTCCATTCGATTTTTTCAAAATTGCTTTTATTGTATTTAGTAAAGTCCATAGCCTTTACCCCCTTAAAAATATTATACGGCCTACGGCCATATTTTACAAGATTTAATTTAAGCGTTGACAACGCTAAAAATGTAGTCAATGTTAATTGACATTTCGTCTAGCGTTATAGCGCTAGTGTCTAACTCGCTGGCAAGCGTAAAATTATAATTATTAACTTTTGTTACATAGTTAATAATTGTAGCTTGTCGGTCGGTCAGGTCGGCTAAACTATCTAACGGTTTAGTTAACTGTAGGTTTAGTTTAGTCGTGCCACGTACATTTTTAAACAAAATGTAATTATACATAACGTTACCCCCGTCAATAAGATTTTATA
>Ga0265298_10011618_pt1 | contig 10289 bp, 8 predicted proteins | sample AusTroGonzalo_MG_3_FD_193486 | JGI IMG/M metagenome (GOLD analysis project Ga0265298, IMG submission 193486) | Bovine rumen microbial communities from tropical cattle in Woodstock, Queensland, Australia - Gonzalo_01 | ecosystem: Host-associated > Mammals > Digestive system > Stomach > Rumen ... | reverse complement strand
CTCAGCCTGGTGGAGCGTCGGACTCATAGGGTTCTGGTCAATTAGACCTCTTCCAGGGAAATCCGAAGGTCATGGGTTCGAACCCCATTCCCGGCACCATATCCTTTCAACTTTTATCGAAGACATTGTTGTATCTTTCCGTAAGGTACGACAGGAAATGTTTGGGGCGTACCCCGAACTGGGCCTTGAAGGCGATGGCGAATTTGCTCTCAGACTCATATTTTATCGCGGATGCGATCTGCTTCATGTTTCTCTTGCCAAGTATCAGCATGCCTGCGGCAGCGTACAGCCTGTGCTTCCTTAGGAACGAATAGGGCGTATCGTCGTACCTTTTCTTGAAAATCCTGTTCGCCTTGTATTTGTTAATGTTGTATCTTGAGAAGATATCATCCAAAACACAGTCTTCGGCGATCGAGGAAAGGATGTCGGAACAGATGCGGTCTGCAATGATATGTTCGTCGCAGGATTCCGGCTGTATGCCAGTCGGTTTGCCGAGATAGAGGTCCATGAGGAGCCCGGATGCGATGTTGCCCATCACTTCATCATTTATGCTGGTCTTATCCTAGTAAATGCAATAGAAAGCGTAGCAGTAGGCCATTGAGATGTCGCTGACCATGAATTGGAATGGTTTATCGCCGACATATTTCCTCAAAAGAGCCTCTACGATACCTTTTGTCATTTCTTTTCCGCTCATCATCCGGAAAGAATTGAAGTCGATCGCGACCGCCAGTCCAACGGTGCGGTCCATGTTCGAGTGATAGGATATCTTATGGGTCCATGGTTCAAACATCAGTCCCCCGCCCACTGTCCTTTCTCCGTTGAATGCCTCGCTGGATCTCCTCGCGCTTCCCAGCATGTACACGTTGAACAGCAATCCGTTGAACTTCCTTCCCCCTATGGTGCCTTGGTAATCGCCGATGTGGCAATCGTCTATCATGACCATAAGGCCCTCATTACTCTGATAGATGCCGGTGGAGGCGGTGTTTCCGGAATCAGTGAAACTGTACCGTGTGACATATCCCAAGTCATTAGTACGCACGGTGTTGGGAAGCAAGGGGTAAACAATTCTCAGCGATGGTCACCAGCTTTGTCGGTGCAGGATGACCAATCGAGCTATTAAAATTTTGGGACCAAAAATTGTTAATTATAACATATTTAGAAGCTAAAACAGTCCTGATATTGTAAAGATCGATATTTTAGACATTAATTGATTATATAGGTTCAACTAAATTCATTATTGGATTATACATCCAAGTGATACAATGGATAAGAAAATTGTGATTATCATCGTCGTAGCTGTGGTCGCGATTGCGGCAGTGGCGGCGGCCTTGATTCTTACGAGCGGAGAGAAAGCTCCGGAATACAAGTTCGATGGTAGGTTGCCGATATTCGGTAATGCGAACAACGACGACTACATCAACGATGACGATGTCAAATTCTGCCAGGACATCATCGATGGAAAGGCGACGGCCGTAAAGCTGACCGTCAGTACTAACTACACCGACGGAAAGACGGTCAACCTGTCCTTGGCCGACGCGAACGTCGACGGTAAAGTGGATTCGAAGGATCTGGAATTGATCAAGAAGATGGTGAAGCGCGAGCACGGAATTACCATCTCCTACATGAACGTGGATAATGTCCTGTCCCAGTGCAGCTATCCTCTGACGACTATCGGTCTGGCATACAAGCCGATTTACGAGTTGGCGGCAGCAGCCGGACTTACGGACAAGCAGGTCACTTGGGTCTGCGACTCGGTAGGGGACATTCCCGGAAAGGGAGAGCTCAGACAGTGGTACAAGCAGTTCTGGGGTGCCAAATGCTTCGGAAACAGGGCGACCCCTGATTACGAGGCCATGACCGGAGACCTTCCCAGCTGTATAATTACCGCAACCAAGAAGAACTTCTTCAAGACCGGAGAGGAGGTCCTCGGACCCCGCGGAGTCGACATAATCAGGCTGCCCGCATACGAGAACGGATGGGCCGTTCCCGCGATGCTCATGCTGGGCTATCTGACGGACAACGAGGCGAATGCCACGAAGTACGTCAAGATGGCGGACTCGGTTTACGCTCCGATCGCCAAGTATGTCGAGAACATTCCCATGGCGGACCGTCCGTTCGTGTTCGCAAGCCACAATGCATCCGCTGTTGTCGATTACGGCGGAGGAACTATCGAGCCCGTCGTGCTCGCAGGAGCAGCGACGGCAATCGACCTCGGATATCCCAAAGGAAATGTCGATGCAGAGGCCATCAAGGAGATGAACCCTGACTGGATTCTGCTCCAGCCTTGGCACGGAGTCCTCGAACAGACCGATGGTTCGATCATCGACACGTTCAAATGGGATCTGAACAACATCTACAACACCGCCAACAAGGGAATCCAGGCTATCGATCAGACCAACGCCTACAAGAGCGGCAGGGTCATAATGGATACGCAGGGAGTACGTTTCGGCGCAGCATCCTTCATCCTGACCGCGTACATTGCCAACCACATCTATCCTGGAGTATTCAACTTCGATGTGGAGAAGCTGTACGATACCTACATGAAGGAATACCACTCCGATATCGATTACAAGAGCTGGTACGAGTACACGTACTTCGATCTCGCTTTCGCGGAAGAGAAGCGCAAGGAACTGATGAATTGATTTTAAATGGCCGATGGGGAGGACCCCATCGGCCTGAAAATCACCTAGAAACAGTGCAGCAGTTGTTTCGTATTCGGAGTTGATAAAACGGAAACAATACAAAGCGAAGCGATGATGAAGGAGTATCATCGCTACACGGTTAGGAAGCTGTTGTTCATAGTGATCTGTATCGTGGTAATGTTCCTGGTTGCAGGCTACGCATTGACAATAGGCTCCACCAAGATAGACTTCTTCGACGTCTACAAGACGATATTCGATCACTTCTTCAATCCGGGTGTGCTGAATCCAGATTATGATTGGGCAATTTTCACCATTCGTTTGCCGAGGATTATGGCGGGTATGATCGCCGGAATGACCCTCGGAGTGGCCGGTGCCGCCATGCAGAGTATGATGAAGAACCCGCTGGCCGACCCATACACCACAGGTATATCCTCGGGTGCATCGTTCGGAGCGACATTGGCGCTCGGTCTCGGAATTACCTTCGCCGGAATCGGCGGAAGCCTGGGACTGGTCCTGTTCGCATTCGTGTTCTCGCTCATACCCGCGGCCGTCATCATCCTGGTCTCTTCGCTGAGGAGCACTTCGGCGGCCACCATGATTCTGGCGGGTATCGCCGTCATGTATCTCTTCAACGCATGCACGACACTGATAAAGCTGGGCCTTTCGGATGCCAGCCTATCATCGGTGTTCAACTGGTCAGTTGGAGATCTGAGCGGAGTCAATTGGAGCGGATGTGCGGTGATGGTTGTCTTCACCATCGTGGGAACTCTCGTCCTGATGATGATGTCCAAGAAGCTGAACATCCTGATCACGGGAGACAAGAACGCGACGGCACTCGGTCTCGATGCCCACAAGCTGAGGATAGTGCTTCTGGTTCTCATCTCTCTGATGGCAGCATCCGTGGTGTGTTTCACCGGAATCATAGGATTCATAGGACTGGTCGCACCTCACATAGTCAGGATGTTCCTCGGATCGGACAACCGTTATCTGATACCTGCTGCGGCGGTCTTCGGAGCAGTCCTGCTGATGGTATCGGATCTGATCTCCAGGGTCATACTAGCACCGACGTTCCTGCCCGTGGGAGTCATAACGTCATTCATCGGCGGACCGATATTCCTGTACCTGCTGGTCAAGCAGAGGAAGAGCGTGTGGTGATCCGATGAAGGTCGAATTGAAAGATCTGGATTTCGGATACAATCCCGACAAGCTCATCCTGAAGGGTGTGAATTACACATTCGAGGAGCCCGAATTCGTATGCATCATGGGTCCCAACGGAGTGGGTAAATCCACTCTGGTCCACTGCATCAACAAGATCCTGAAGCCCAGCGGCGGATGCGTTCTCATCAACGGCAGGGACAACAAGGAGATGAAGCTGAAGGAGCTCGCTTCGCAGATGGGTTATGTCCCCGCTTCGTCCGAGGATAACTTTCCCCTGACGGTAGTGGACACCATCATGGTGGGTCTTCAGAACGATACGAAGTTCGGAACGTCCGATGAGGATCTCCAGAAGGTCTACGATGTCCTCAAGCTGATGAGCATCGAACACCTGGCCATGCGCAACTTCAACGAGCTGTCGGCAGGACAGCATCAGAAGGTCGTCCTGGCAAGAGGTATCGTCAGGATGCCGCCAATGGTGATCCTGGATGAGCCCACGTCCAATCTGGATGTGCGCCATCAGCTGGAGGTCACGAGGATCCTGAGCGAGCTGCCCAGGCAGAAGAACATGATCATAGTGATGATCAGCCACGACATCAATATCACCGCGAAGTATGCCGACAGGATAATCATGCTCAACGGTGGGACCATCTATGCCGTGGGGACCCCGCAGGAAGTACTGACCAAAGAAAATCTCCGTAAAGTCTACGGGGTCGATGCGGATGTCATAGAAGTTAACGGCAGACCGCATGTGATCCTGAACGGAGCCATACACGAAGAATCTTAAACCAGAGGCCCCTCGGGCCTCTCACTTAAACTCATAAGGCATCACTATGTGGCTGGTATTCGCGATCTGCTCCGCTGTTTTCGCCGGTTTGACATCGATCCTTGCCAAATGCGGCCTTCAGGAAGTGGATTCGACCGTCGCCACAGCCTTCCGCACGGTCGTGGCGATGCTTTTCGCATGGATGATTGTGCTGATCAGCGGATCGTACGTTCAGCTGGACTCGATCAACGCGGAGACGTGGGTGTTCCTCATCCTCTCTGGATTGGCCACCGGCGCATCCTGGCTGTGCTATTTCAAGGCCCTTCAGATAGGCAATGTCAACAAGGTTGTGCCCGTTGACAAATCGAGCACCGTCATGGCGATCTTCCTGGCCATCATATTCCTCGGAGAGAGCCTGACAATCCCAGGGATTCTGGGTGTAGCGCTGATCCTCGTCGGCACCATGCTCATGATTGAGAAGAAGGACGTCAAGGAGATGGATTCCAAAGGATCCAGCTGGCTGTTCTTCGCGATAGGCTCCGCTGTGTTCGCCGCGCTCACATCGATCCTGGGAAAGGTGGGGATGGAGGGGATAGACTCCAACCTGGGCACGGCAATACGCACGGTAGTCGTACTGGGGATGTCCTGGATAATGATCTATGTCTCCCACAAGCAGGATAAGATGCACGGCATAAAGCGCAGGGACATGATGTTCATAATCGCGTCGGGCCTGGCTACGGGAGCTTCGTGGATGTTCTTCTTCGGCGCTCTGCAGATGGGTCCTGCCAGTATCATCATCCCGATCGACAAGCTGAGCATTCTGGTGACCATAGCGTTCTCATACATCGTGTTCAAGGAGAAGCTGTCGAAGAAGAGCGCGATAGGTCTGGCGGGAATAGTCGCGGGTACGCTTCTGCTTCTGGTATAACGGTTATTCGCAGTCCTCGAACTGGCTGTCGTAGAGTTCCCTGTAGAATCCGTTCCTTCTGATCAGTTCGTCATGCCTGCCCTGCTCGACGATGTCCCCGTTGCGGATCACGAGTATGTTGTCGGCGTCCTCTATGGTGGACAGTCTGTGGGCGATGACGAAGGATGTGCGGCTGTCCATTATCTCGTCCATCGATCTCTGGACCCTCTTCTCTGTGGCCGAATCGATGGCGCTCGTCGCCTCGTCGAGGATCAGCAGGGGGGTGTTCCTGACCATGGCCCTGACCATGTTCACCTGCTGGCGCTGTCCTGCGGATATGGACTCTCCCTCTGAAAGGACCGTATCCAATCCGTCGGGGAGGGCCTTTATGAAATCCAGGATGCCGACGGCCTCGCATGCCCTCAGTATCTCGTCGTCGGGGATGTCCCTGCCGAATGTTATATTGTCGCGGATGGAGCCGTTGAACATCCAGGAGTCCTGGAGTATCATGCAGAACGAGTTGTGGACGTCTTCGCGGGTCATATCCCTCAGATCCACGCCGTCCAGCGTGATGCTGCCCGAGTCCAGCTCGTAGAACCTCATCAGCAGGTTTGCGATGGTGGTCTTGCCGGCTCCCGTAGGGCCCACTATGGCGATCTTCTGCCCGGGCTCGACCGTCAGGTTCAGATTGTGGATGATCTCCTTCCCCGGCACGTAGGAGAAGCAGACGTCCTTGAAGACCACCCTTCCCTTCCTGACTCCCTCCGTCCTTTCCTTGGAGCTCTCGTCCTCCATCTCCGGGAGGTCGAAGAACTCGAAGATCCTCTCCGCGGAAGCCCCGACATTCTGGATGGATGCCAGTGTGTGCGACAGGCGGTTCAGCGGTTCCGAGAACTCCTTGACGTAGATTATGAACGCCACGATGGTTCCGAAGCCGATGACGTTCTCCAGGACCAGCATGGATCCGACTATGCATACTATGACGTAGCTCAGGTTGCTGATGAATCCCGTGATGAGAGGCATCGAACCGGAGATGAAACGGGTGACGAAAGAATCGTGGAACAGCTCCTCGTTTATCTCCTCGAAGCGCCTCCTCACATCTTCCCTGCCGTTGTACGAGTTGACCACCTCCAGCCCGTAATACGTCTCCTCCACGAGGCCGTTGGCCCTGCCCATGTTCTTGGCCTGCTTCTTGAACCTCGGCTGGGATGTCCTGACTATCACGAACACCAGGACGAATCCGATGACGGTGGGTATTATGGAGACCACGGCCAGTCTCCATTCCATCATGAACATCATAATCAGGGAGCCGAATATCATTATGAGGGCGGATATGGTGTGCGCGATGCATTCCGCGGATTGCCATCTGATGTTCTCCGCATCGTTGGTGAAGCGGCTCATCACATCCCCGATGCTCATCCTGTCGATGATGCTGAGGGGCAGCTTCGTGATCTTCTCCCCCAGGCCCTTCCTCATCACGTTGCCGTTGTATTCGGAGGCGGATGGTATGATGTAGCCGGATACGGCGCGCAATACCGCGGCCAGGGAATACAGGCCCACCAGGATGAGTATCAGACGGGCTATGCCGTCTATATCCATTGGCTCCCCGGTGCTGATATGGTGGGATATCATGTTCACAACATCGTTCAGATACTGGGGGGCGATCAGGACGATCGCCGACGATACCATGGAGATGAGGACCCCGGCGTAGATCAGGTATCTGTATTTCCCGATGTACCTGAACAGCCTGCCCATGGTCTTGGAAAGGTTATCCGCCTTGATTCCCTTGGACCACAGAGGCTCGGGAGGGCTCATTGCCTCACCTCCGTGAACTGCGGTCCCAGAAGGTCCCTGTATGTCTCCGATTTCGAGAGGAGCTCCTCGTGGGTGCCCGAATCGATGAGCATGCCGTCCTTCAGGAGCAGGATGAGGTCCGCATCGGCGGATATGCCCGCGCGCTGGGTGATGACGATCTTCGTGGAATTCCCGAGATCCTTCTTTATCGCATCCCTCAGGAGTCTCTCGGTCTTGAAATCCAGCGCTGAGAAGGAATCGTCGAAGATGTAGATCTCGGGCTGATGGCATATGGCCCTCGCTATGGAGATCCTCTGCTTCTGGCCGCCCGACAGGTTGTTCCCCTGCTGTATCAGCTCGCTGTCCAGGCCGTCATCCAGAGATTCGACGTAATCGGATATCTGCGCGATATCCAGGGCCTTCCAGACCAGATCGTCGTCGGCCTTTCCGCTGTAGTTCACATTGTGTCTGATCGTACCGGTGAAGATGATCGGCCTCTGGGGGACGTAGGATAGCCTGGAGTTCAGGGATTCGGAAGTGTACTCTCTCACATCCATCCCGTCCACGTAGACTGTTCCGGACGTTGCATCGTAGAACCTCTGGATCATCTTGGCGACGGTGGATTTCCCGCAGCCCGTGGGACCCATGATGACCACTGTCTTCCCGGGCTCGATCCTGAAGGACATATCCTTTATGACGTCCATGTTATGGTCCGGGTATCTGAACGAGACATGGTCGAACACCACCGAGCCTCCGTGCTCCGGAGGCTCGTTCTTAGTTCCCTCGACGATGCTCTCCTTCTTGCCGAGCACCTCCTCTATCCTCTTGGCGCTAACCGAGGCCCTGGGATAGTTGCGGATGATCTCGGTCATCATCATGAACGCCGAGAGGACCATTATAGCATAGGACGAGAACACGATCATGTCCGAGAACAGGACCATCTGTTCCTCGACATCGCCCATCGCCATTATCAGGAGCGCACCCGTCCAGTATATCGAGATGGTCAGGAAGTTGGAAATGGCGCTGGTGGCGGAGAACATAGGCACCATGAGATGGAAGACCTTCAGGTTGTTGACCATCAGCTCCTCGGATGAATCGTAGAGCTTGGAGAGATGGTACCCGTCCGCGTTGTAGGCCCTTATGACCCTGGAACCGACTATGTTCTCGCGGGCGTTCCTGTTCACCCCGTCCTTCAGCACCTGCATCCTGCGGAAGTACTTCATCGTGAGTTTCATGACGAGGAGGATCAACGTCACCAGTATGGCCACACCCAATGCGGTTATAGCGGTCCATTGCCAGGCGCTCCCCGAGATCTTGCTGATGGCCCAAACGGCCATGATGGGGGCCTTGATGACTATCTGCATGGCACGGCCGACGAACTGCTGTATCTCGTTTACGTCGTTGGTGCTCCTGGTCACCAGGGATGCTACGGAGACGTCGCCCATGTCCCCGGGCGAGAAGCCGCTCACCTTCCTGAAGAGGAGCAGGCGCAGGTCCCTTCCGAACGACGATGAGAGCCTGGCGATGAGGAATCCGGTCGCCATCGAGCTCAGAAGGCTCAGCAGCGCGCATATGACCATCCCGAGCCCGTATTCGGCGATGATATCGACGGATTCCCCGTTCTGAAGGGCCAGCGTGATATCGTTCATGTAGCCCGGGATCTGCAGATCGAAGTAGACCTGGAGCACTATGAAAGCGATGCTCAGCAGGAAGAGCATGATGTCGCTCCTCCTCAGGTACTTCAGGATCATGGCATATCCCTTGGCTCTACCTACAATATAATCTTTCTATATTTGGCTCAGTGAGGATACAGTTTCCTATGATTCCTCAGGCTTCCCGGATTTCCGTCAGAGGAAGCGGAATCTCCTAAGCAACATCCAAATACGGACATATTACTAGGGCATCCCTATGAGGCTCATCATCTATACTGGAAAGGGAGGCGTAGGGAAGACATCCGCTTCCGCGGCCACCGCCTACAGGCTGTCCAAGCTGGGCTACCGCACGCTCCTGATGAGTACGGACTCCGCACATTCTCTGGGCGACTCCATCGGCGTGGACCTGGGCAACGAGATCAGGACGGTTTCTGAGAACTTCGACGCGTTCGAGATCGACATCATCCACGAGATGAAGACCAAGTGGTCGGACATCCAGGAGTACGTCACCGATTTCATGATGTCGCAGGGCATGGGGAGCATGACCGCGGAGGAGATGGCCATCTTCCCGGGCATGGAGATGATCTCGGCTCTGTTCTACGTCAACCAGTTCTACATGAGCGGCGAGTACGACGTCATCGTCATGGACACGGCGCCCACCGGCGAGACCCTCAGGCTGCTAAGCCTGCCCGAGGCGGCCAACTGGTACGTGATGAGGTTCTACGGCACATTCAAGAAGCTGATGGCATTGGCCCGCGCCACGGTCGGGAAGGTCTCCAACGTGCCCCTCCCGTCATCGGAGGTCATGGACACCATAGACAGGCTGAAGGACACGATGCAGAACGTCAGCACCATCCTGGACGACCCCGAGTGCACCACGGTCAGGCTGGTCCTGAACCCCGAGCAGATGGTCATAAAGGAGACCATGCGCGCCTACACCTACCTGAGCCTGTACAACAGGAACGTGGAGATGCTCCTGGTCAACAAGGTGCTCCCGGAGGAGATGCTGGAGTCCGAGCGCTTCAAGGAGAAGGCGGAGGAGCAGAGGAACCACATGCAGGAGATCCACAACGCCTTCGACCCCATGGAGATCAAGATCTGCTACCTCAGGTACACCGAGCTCAGGGGCCTGGAGATGCTCGACGCCATGTCCAAGGAGATATACGGCGAGGAGGACCCGGTGAAGGTCTACTCCTCGGAGAGCCCCATGTCTTTCAGGACCGAGGACGGGGTCGATTATCTGACGATGAAGATGCCCTTCGTGGAGGCCTCCCAGGTGGAGCTGTTCAGGATAGACGCCACGTCCCTGATGGTCCACGTCGGGAGCCAGAAGAGGAACATACATCTGCCTGACAGCTTGATAAACGCAGAGG
>Ga0265298_10011617_pt1 | contig 10290 bp, 5 predicted proteins | sample AusTroGonzalo_MG_3_FD_193486 | JGI IMG/M metagenome (GOLD analysis project Ga0265298, IMG submission 193486) | Bovine rumen microbial communities from tropical cattle in Woodstock, Queensland, Australia - Gonzalo_01 | ecosystem: Host-associated > Mammals > Digestive system > Stomach > Rumen ... | reverse complement strand
GGGATACGGGTAGAACCACCGACGAGAATCACTTCGTCGATCTCGGAGAGCGAGAGTCCCGAGTCGTTGATAGCCTTGCGGCACGGTTCCATGGAGCGTTCCACCAGGTGGGCGGTCAGCTGGTCAAACTTTGCACGGCTGAGCGTGAGGTCCAAATGTTTCGGACCAGAAGCATCGGCAGTGATGAAGGGGAGGTTGATGTTGGTCGAAGTCGTTGCAGACAGGTCGATCTTGGCCTTTTCGGCGGCGTCCTTCAAACGCTGCAGGGCCATCTTGTCCTTCTTCAGGTCAATGCCAGGATTTTCTTTCTTAAATTCGTCGTTGATCCAGTCGATGATGACTTCGTCGAAGTTGTCACCGCCGAGCATGGTGTCACCGTTGGTGGCCTTCACGCTGAACATACCGTCGTCGATTTCCAGGATGGAGATATCGAAGGTACCACCACCGAGGTCGTACACGGCAACCTTTTCGCTCTTCTTGGAGTCAAGACCGTAAGCAAGAGCAGCAGCCGTCGGTTCGTTCACGATACGGAGAACTTCGAGGCCAGCGATCTTACCGGCGTCCTTCGTAGCCTGACGCTGGGAGTCGTTAAAGTAGGCGGGGACCGTAATCACGGCCTGGGTTACCGGCTGGCCGAGGTAGTCTTCGGCGATCTTCTTCATGGTCTGGAGGACCATGGCGGAAATTTCAGGAGGTGCGAACTGCTTGTCGTCGACCTGCACGCGGACCGGATCAGAACCCGTGCCGACGAGCTTGTAGGGCATGTTCTTTTCGGCAGCGGAGCATTCGCCAGCCGTACGGCCCATGAAACGCTTGATAGAGTAGATGGTCTTTTCAGGGTTGGTGATTGCCTGACGCTTTGCAACGTGGCCCACCAGACGTTCACCGTTCTTGCCGAAAGCGACAATAGACGGGGTGGTGCGGAAACCTTCCGCATTAGCGATCACGACCGGCTTGCCGCCTTCCATCACGGACACGCAGCTGTTAGTCGTACCCAAGTCAATACCGATAATCTTGCTCATTTTGAGTCTCCTATTTTTAAATTCTTGAAGCCCTTTTTATTTAGTTGTTGGGGCTGTTTTTTCACGTCCTTTTATTAGCAAAACCCGTGCCAAATGCAAAAAACGCCAATTTTGCTTCAATATGAAACAATTTTAAGCGCAAAAAAGCCCCTTTTCGGGGCTAAAATATCGTGTTTCAAAAATGAACGGCTAGGGGATGTTATCTTCCAAGCTTAACTTTGATGGCTTGGCCGGCGGTATTCCGGACCATGTAGACGCCATTGCGGTAGCCGGCGTTCTGGAGGCCAACCTTGAGGTCCGTAACCGTAGCGCCACCATTCAGGCGGACTTTACCGAGCAAGTTGCCCATCAGGTCGAAGACTTTGACATCTCCGGCGGTTTTCGCAATAATACCCGCGGTATTCAGGGCGAACTTCGGCTTTATGCCCGTGGTCGGGCAGCGATCTTCCGCAGCGCCCTTCTCGCTTTCACCAAAGGCAATCCAGTCGAGGTTCACGTAGTCGCCGGTAATCAGCACCTTGAACACGTGCTCGCCCTTCGCAAGCGCCTTCGTGGTCTTGCCCTTCAAGGTCGTGTAGGTGTCCCAATCTCCGGTGCTTTCCAGCTTCAGCGAATCGGTAATTGCTTCATCATCCATAAAGAACTGCACGCCAGAACTTTCGGAGCCAGAAGCGTAATGAAGTTCGTAGGGGAGGGCTCCCTCGGCCTTGACGTTCACGGTATATTCCATCCATTCGCCCTTCTGGGTGTAGCCCACGGCGAATCCCTTGCCGCATCCGTCTTCCATGGTGACCACGTCTACGCGGTCTTCGCGGTATTCGCCGCCCTTGTTTTCTGTATCCATGTCGTAGTAGGCCTTGCCCGCACCGCCCACGTCGTAATTTTCGAAGTCGATGAAGTTGGCCGTGCCCTCGACCTTCGCGCCCACGACCGGCGCGTCACATTTTGCCTCGGGGTCGCTGAGTTTCGCCTTGCAGAACGGGCCCTGCGGAATGGAAGTCTTGCTGTCCTCGAATTCCCAGTAGTCCGCCTCGAAATCGCCCGCGAACACGAAGAATACGTCGTGCTTGCCGACCGCACCGGTCAGCGGCACCGTCACCAGGCCATCGGCACTAAATTCCGCCTTGCCGACGATTTCGCCATCCACCTTGTCCAGGCGGACGGTGATGCTCGACGCCTTCTTGACGCTCAGCACCGAAGCCGAGAAGCTTTCCGCGCCCGCGTCGCCGAATTCCACGCCGCTAATCTTGGTGTACTTGCCTTCGGAAAGATTGGTGATGACCGTATTGCCGGCGGTACCGCTCTTACGGACCCTCACGTCTTCGCCCCACGACATGGTTTCCGCTTCCACGCGCTTGTAGGGGTCAAAATCTTCGACCTGAGCCACGCCATTGTCCGGCCAATAGTCAATTTTTTGAATCGTGCCGTCGGCGTTGTACTTCATTTCGGAAAGGCCGACAGAACGACGCTCCTTGTGTTGGAATTTCTGGCCCATCTTCTCGGACTTGTAACGCCAAAGTTCGTAATTCAGGCCGAAAACGTAGGATTTCCCCTTGAAATCGATGATACCTGGGTGGTTTCCGTTACTGCGCGAAGAATGCGGCATAATGTCGCCCTTGTAGGTCCAGGGGCCCGTGATCTTGTCGCTCATGGCATACCCGATACCTTCGGCACAGCAGGTGGATGCGAAAGTCATGTAGTAATGGTCGCCGTGCTTATAGACCCAGGGGCCTTCCTGGTAATCCTTGATCTTGGGGTAGGTGACGACGGAGCCCTGAGTACTGATCATGTCCTTATTCAACTTGATCATGTACAATTCGGGGTTGCCCCAGTACATGTAGGCCTGCCCGTCGTCGTCAATCCAAACGGTAGGGTCGATATCGTTCCAGTGCTCGCGCTGCCAGACCAGGGCCTTGTTCAAAGGTTCCTTGAAGGGGCCGTAAGGGTTGTCCGCCACCAAGACGGAAATGCCGTTGCCGTGAATGGGGACGTACATGAACCACTTGCCGTCGCGCTCGATGACCTGTTCCGCCCAGGCCCCGTTTGTCTTTGTGCTCCACTTGATGTCGCCTAGGCTCGCTACGGCACCGTGACTGGTCCAGTTGACCATGTCCGTGGAAGTGTGCAACAGCCAGTCGTACATCATGAACCCGTCGGCATTGTCCTCGTCGTGAGTCGTGTACAGGTAAACCGTATCCCCATGGACATAGGGCGCCGGGTCCGCCGTATAGTTCGTCGTGATTACAATTTTCTGAGCGAAACCCGTACAAGCCAAGGCCAATACGGAAGAAACGAATAAAATATTTTTCATCTTAATCTCCAAACATTTTTACCAACCAGAATTAAAAATATACCCGTGTAAAAGGAAAAATCTCTCCGTTTATAATTTGTCTTTGATAAAAGTTCAATAGCACCAATAAAAAAGCCCGGCCTTCGAGAGGTCGGGAAATTTTCAGGTGTAGGAGGGGAATGTATGGATCCCTTCCCTTCGGTCGAGGAAGACTACTTTCCGGAAGAAACAATTACCTTCGCGGTCTTCAAGATTTTGTTCTTGAGCTTGTAGCCCTTCTGGAACACGGTCACCACGTGGCCTTCGGGGATTGTCTCGCTGGGCTGTTGCATCAATGCTTCGTGGCAATTCGGGTCAAATTCGGCACCGGTGGGGTCGATTTGTTCGAGGCCGGCATCGGTCAGAATCTTGGCGAACTGGTTGTAAATCATCTGCATGCCTTTTTCGAAGGCTTCCAGATCCTTGGCCTTGTTTTCGCTGGCGAAGGCGCGTTCGAAGTTATCCTGGACTTCGGAAAGCTTTTCCAGGAGCTTGCCGTTGGCTGTTTCGATCAGTTCGAGCTGTTCCTTGGCGCTGCGGCGGCGGAAGTTGTCGAATTCTGCCATCAAGCGCAGGTTGCGATCGTTGGCTTCGGCGAGTTGCTGCTTCAGGACTTCTTCGGCAGAGGGGGCTTCCGGGGCATCTTGGGCAGGAGCTTCTGCGGCCTGTTCTGCGGCAGGTTCGGCAGCGGCATCTGCCTGAGCAGCGTCAGCATCGGCCTTGTTGGCTTCGGCTTCCATCTTCATGGCTTCTTCGGCGGCCTTGAGCACGTCCTGTTCAAATTTTGCCTTTTCTTCTGCGGTCGGTTCCTGATTCAAATCTTCAGCCATTATATATTAATCCTTTGAATTTGCCCGTGGGGCATACGTTTTACATTTTTCGCCCCATATTTAGCAATTTTTATGCCAACACAAAAGACCTCTTTTTTGTTTCAAATTGAAATCCTTTCAACACTTTTTTCTCGGTTTTTCATGAAAAACCTATCCTATAAATCAAAAAAAGTGTATTTTGTAAATAAATCTTTAAAAGTCATGAGGGTAGAATGAATTCTGAAAATCAGAACCGCGGTCCGAATCCCGCGCAAATGAAGGCTGTGGGACTTCGAATTTCGTTAATGATGGCTCTGTGGATGAGTTTCACTTTGAGCATTTTTGGTACCGCTACGGCAGAACGCCCTGCCGGCATGCCTTTAGCCCCCATTTTGATTGGCTGGTTCGGCAGTTTTCTGCTGAGTTTTGTCGTCAGTTTCGGCATCGGTTTTGTGGTGCCCATGGGCAAGGTAAATGCCGCTCTTGGCCGAAAATTCCACCTGCAGCCCCATAAAATGATCACTCATGCGATTGAAACCTTCGTTTCAAACCTGATTTATACGCCGCTCATGACGGCTGTCATGGTGACTTTTGCCTATTTCGTGCTCATGCCGCCCGACCATAAGCCGCCTTATTTGCCTATGTTCGTGGGTTCCCAAATAGCCTGCTTTATTTTCGGCTACGTTATGATTTTCATTGCGATGCCCTTTATTGCCAAAAAAGCCTTCAAATCGGCTGGTGTGGGCATGCCGCCGAAAGCCGAATAGGTTAAATTTTTTGTTACATTGCTAACTTTCAAATAGATTATTTCGGATATTCCCTAGTGTAATAAACTAGGGAATTTTTTAAATTTCACCTTAAAGTTTTAATCATCTTTTCAGAAGGTGTACTATGTGGAAAACTAAGGGTGCGATTCGTTATTTTCTGTCCATCCTTGCGATGACCTTTGTGCAGATGGGCGTGTTCATGTACGCCCAAAAGATTTTGTCAGGGTCTTTCACCAATGTAGAATCGGGGCAGACATGGCAAGCGTTCATGCTGCAAATCTTCTTCTTGGCTCCCTACATTCTCATGGTATTTTTCGCCGGGTTCTTCACCAATAAGTTCTCGAAGAACAAGGTGCTTGCCTGGTCGGCGTTATTCATGACGGTGTTCGTGATTGCCCAGGCGATTCTCGTGAGCTGCGATTGCCCGCGTGTGGCCTTCTGGCTTTCCATTGGCCTTAGCTGCGGCTTTGCGGTGCACAGTGCTGCCAAATACGGTATTCTTAAAGAGATGTTCGGCGTTCGCAACTTGAGTTTTGCGAATGCTTTTTTGCAGATTTTTGGCCTCGGTGGTATTATTTGCGCCTCTTGGCTTGCGGTGGTGGGCGTTAACCTGATTGACTTGGAATCCCTGCATTCCTATGCCGCAGTGAACTTTATTACCAGCAAGTCCATTGTGATTCCTTGGATTTTGACGGGTGTGGCCGTACTGGGTACCGTGGCAAGCTTTATGGTGCCCAAGGTCAAGTACGAAAACCCGAATGTGAATATCGAAAACGTGAAGAAGCACTTGAGCCTTGGTTGGCGTGTGCCGACCCTCCGTGCCTCGATTATCGCCCTTTCGATGTTCTGGGCCTTGGCTCAGGTGTTCGTGCTCATGTACCAGGACGTTTCGGGTTCCTACGACATCGACACCATCCAGAATTACCTGGCCTTTGCAATTGCGGGCCTTATGGTGGGCTCCATTATCGCAGCCACCAAGTCTCGCGACTTTATTGAAACCGGCTTTATTCCCATGGGCATGATTGGCGTGTCCGTGTGCATGTTCCTGGTGCCCTTCTGCGTGCATCCGGTGGCACTGGTGGTGCTTTATTCTTTGACGGGTGTGTTCGGCGGCCTGTTCCTGGTGCCGGTGAACGCCCTTTTGCAGTATAACACGCGTCCGAACAACTCCGGTTCCGTGCTTGCTTTGGCAAACATGATCCAGGCCATTGTTCTGATTGTGTTCCTGTTCTTGTTCTCGGCATTCGTGCATTACACGGATATTCCGCCTCAGCGCTATTTCTTGGGAATTGCCGTTGTTTCGATGCTGGTGTTCGTCTGGACGATTTCGAACTTGCCCCAGGCGCTCTTGCGCACCATGCTCAAGCTGGTGTTCAACCGCTACAAGATTCGCGTGCTTGGCGTCCAGAATATTCCGAACGAAGGTCCGGTGCTCTTGGTGGGTAACCATCACAGCTTTATTGACTGGGCCATGCTCCAGATGGCCTCTCCGCGCGCCCTTTGCATTGCAAGCAACAAGGACCACTTTGAAAGATGGTACCTGCGTGCCGTGTTGAAGCGTTTGGGCATGATCCGTATCGACAACAATAACCCGAAAGAGGCAATGGACAAGATCCATGAAGCCCTCTTGGCAGGCAAGGCTGTCGTAATCTTCCCGACGGGCGAAGTGTCCAAGTCCCCGCACGTGGAACCCTTTACCATTGATTATTCGGCAGCGGTGGATGACACCCACGCCACCATTATCCCGTTCTATATTCAGGGCCTGTGGGGTTCGAACTACAGCTATAGCGGCTCTGACATGTACGGTGCTTCTTCTGACAGAGCGGTTACGGTTGCCTTTGGCGAAGCCATTTCTGCCAATACGCCGCCTAACGAAATCCGTGCCATTATCCGTAAGATTTCGATTGATGCCTGGAAGTATGCGGTCAAGTTCGTGCGCCCCATTGCGGCCTCCTGGATCCGTACCTGCAAGCGCTATGTGAAGCATGGTCCGGCTATCTATAATACCGATGGCGGTCACTTCTCGGGCTATAAGCTGATGGGTGCCGTGATGGCGTTCCGCGGGCTTTTGAAGAAAAAGCTGGGCAAGGACGAACAGAATATCGGTATCATGCTTCCGCCGAGCCCTGCGGGCGTGATTGTGAACCTGGTGCTCTGGGTCATGGGCAAGACGAACGTGAACCTGAACTACACCTCGTCTGTCGAAAACGTCAAGTACTGCTGCGAAAAGGCCGACGTCAAGACCGTTATTTCCAGTAAGCAGTTTGTCCAAAAGCTTAAAGGCCGCGGAAACGACTATTCCCAGATTGCCTCGGACAAGGTTCGTATTCTTTATGCCGAAGATTTGATGAAGGAAATCCCAAAGGCAAAGATTGCGGCCCTCTTGGTAACTTGCATTATTTTGCCCTCTTGGCTGATCCGCTTTATCTTCTGCAAGCGTACAAGCATTGACGATACGGCCGTGATTGTTTTCAGTTCCGGTTCCGAAGGTACTCCGAAGGGCGTGTTACTTTCGCATCGCAACCTGATGGGTAACATTCAGCAGCTCGCTTGTATTTTGAACGTGAGCCGCGGCGACGTGATGCTTTCGGAACTCCCGCTGTTCCATAGCTTTGGCCTGACGGTGACCACGCTCTTGAACCTGACGGAAGGCTGCCCGATTGTGGCTGTGGCCGACCCGACAGACGTGAAGACCATGGCCCGCGTGTGTGCCGAATTCCACGTGACCTGTATGGTGGCAACGCCGACCTTCTTGCGCGCCTTCACGGTAAGCCGTTATGTGCATCCGCTCGTGTTTAAGTACGTGCGCGTGATTATTGCCGGTGCCGAAGCCTTGCGCCCGGAACTTGCAACCGCATTCCGTCTCAAGTTCGGTAAGGAAATCTACGAAGGTTACGGCTGTACCGAAACGGCCCCGGTGGCCTCGGTCAATACCGAAAATACGCTTCGTAACGACTATATGACGCTCCAGGTGAACAACAAGCCTGGTACGGTGGGCCCGGCTCTGCCTGGAACCCAGTTCTTGATTGTGGATCCCGAAACGAACATTCCGCTCCCGACAGGCGAAGCCGGCATGATTTTGATTGGCGGCTGCCAGGTGATGCAGGGTTACTTGAAGGACCAGGAACGCACCGACAACGTCATCGTGAAAATCAACGGCATCCGCTATTACCGTACTGGCGACAAGGGTTTCCTTGACGAAGACGGATTCCTCACGATTGTGGACCGTTACAGCCGATTTGCAAAGCTCGGTGGCGAAATGGTGAGCCTGGGTGCCGTCGAAAAGAAGATTCAGGATACGCCGGTCTTGGAAGGCTGCGATTACCTGGTGACGACGATTCCGGACTCTGCCAAGGGCGAAAAGATTGTGCTCTTGTACCAGGGCGAAAAGGACCCGAAGGATGTGCTTTCGGAACTGCGTGCCAGCGGATTCCCGCCGATCATGCTTCCGGCACTTGCATTCCCGGTGGAAAAAGTGCCTAAGCTCGGTACCGGCAAGGCTGACTTTACGACCGCGAAAAAGCTGGCGAAGGAACTGGCAGGAGTGAAATAGTCTAAACTTCTAATAATAGGGAAACTGTATGATTGAAAGAGACGACGAAACGCAATCTGGGTTCGGTCTGACACCTGTTCGCACGGCACGTTTGATTGCCGCACTGGTGGCCTTGACGGGCATGGTTTTCCTGTTCTTGGAACGTATGCTTTCTGCGGTGCTGGAGATGGCTAACGAAGGCGTTCAGCTTGGCCTGACTCGTTACGACAGCTTTACGGGCCGAATGGCTCTCCAGAATTTTGCTGAAGACCGTCAACTGTTCAAGATGCTTCAAGATACCCAAGGATTGCTTCCTTCGGCAGAATCTGCTCTGACGGTTTTCTTGGTTATTGCGATTGTGCTGTTGGCTATTGCCGTAGTAGGGCTTGCCCTGCCCAAGTTCTTTGTACATATTCTGGTGGCCATCAAGCTCCTCAAGTGGGAATCTGACGGCTATGAAGAAGTGGGTGAGGAAACGTCTTTCCGTGAAATTTTGACCAATATCGGCGAAATTCCGCTTAAAAAGTTAGCGATTCCGGTTGCCGTGATTATCGTTTTTGTGGTCGGTTTTGCTGGAATTCGTAGTTGCCAGGAATCGGCGAAGCTTGCTTCTGTCGAATCTGCAGTGGAAGAATTGGAACAACATACTTTGGACTACATCAAGGCTCAAAAGGCTTACTTTGGCAGAACGAAGACTGTCGGTGGCCCCAAAGCCCTGCAGTTGCCGGACACGTCTTCTACGGATTACTTTGAATACAAGATTACCGGAGCTAGGTTTAGTGCCATTTCGAGAGTTCCTCTTGAAGGTTGCCCTGCCGGTACCAAATGGAGTATCTATTCCGAAGCAAAGGGCGTCTTCTCCAAGGAATTGGCCCTATATAGACAGCCGCCCAAGACTCCGGCTTGTATAAACATTACGCCTAATTACAAGAATATCGGTCGCCCCGAAAAGGCAAAGAAAGTTGAAGATCCCAAGGTAAAAGACCAAAAATCCAAAGATTCGACCGATAAAGACCAAAAGGCAAAAGAGCCCGAAAAGAAGTAATGAGGCCCGTTGAACAATACGCAGCGGTGGATTGTTCAAAATAATACACATACATCCCTTTTGAAAAAAAGAGCGTATATTTGAGAATAGACGCCCGCGTTGGGTGTTGTTTGGGAAGTATTGTATGAAAAACTTTGGTATGAACAATCATGCCGTTTTTGTGACTGGAATTGTCTTGGCGTTGGGCGCAAACACCGCGTTTTCTGCCATTGATTGGGTTCCGCAGTGCACAAGTAACGGATTCACGCAAATAGCAGAATCGGACCATTTTGAGGTCTGTAAAAAGCCCACGAGCGATGACGGGCAAGCGAACAATGTGTCTATCCCTTTGTCGGATGCGCAAGGGGTGCTCACCTCGCTTGAAAAGGTCTACAGCTTCTACATTGATTCGCTGGGATGGATGTTGCCGTTTCCGAAAAGCCCCGACAAAAAGCTCAAGAGCAACATTTACGTGTACGACAATTCCGTGATGGCGGCCCTTTATGGCGGCCAGGATTTTGTGAAGGACTTGAACGGGGAATATGGCCCGGGCATGTGGATTGGTGTGGGTTCGCTAAAAGATTACTGGGGAACTTCGCACGAATTTGCCCATGGCCTGCAAGGAGTTGCGGGCTGGATGGGCAACAACAGCCATGCGGGTTGGATGGCGGAAAGCCATGCAAACTGGATGGCGCACCAGTATAATCCTGAGAATGCCCATTGCGCGGAGTATTTGATTAATTACCCGTACCTGTATTATGGTTCTACGCGCGACCGTTATTGCAATTGGCAATTCCTGGAGCACTT
>Ga0265298_10011615_pt1 | contig 10291 bp, 7 predicted proteins | sample AusTroGonzalo_MG_3_FD_193486 | JGI IMG/M metagenome (GOLD analysis project Ga0265298, IMG submission 193486) | Bovine rumen microbial communities from tropical cattle in Woodstock, Queensland, Australia - Gonzalo_01 | ecosystem: Host-associated > Mammals > Digestive system > Stomach > Rumen ... | reverse complement strand
GCGTAGGCGTCCTCGCATTCTATTACCAGCTTGCCGGTCACCATCAGCGCGGCGGCGTTGACCCCCGGCTGCCTCTGGATGTGGGACTCTAGCTTCTCGGCGCATTCCTGACAGGTCAGGCCGGAGACGAAGAATACCATGCGCATGCCCCCTGATGGGCGAGCAGGCATAAACAGATTGCCAGACGATTATTGGCTGGATGACAGTCTTCCCAGGTATCTCGGGTTATCTTTATCCTCTCGCAGGGGGGTCCCCGAATCATGGTCACACCGATTACCGAGGAAGAGTTGCTCGCAACGATCAGAGAGAACCCGATGATCTGCACCCGCGCCATCGTGAAGAAGCTCCGCCCGGAGGAGTTCAGGGACCAGGCCATGTACAGGGAGCACCTGGACCTCCTGAAGCCCATGCTGGAGAAACTCTACAAGAACGGCACCATCGTCTCGGCGAAGGTGCAGTACTGCACGTACAACCTCAAGCAGTGGCAGATCAACCGATACGGATCACTGGGACAGGAACGACTTGCACTCGGCGTACAGGTCGTCGGTGGGCTGCATGGACGCCCACTCCTCTGAGGGGCTCCTGATCTTCAGGTGGGTCCTCTCGGCCACCTCCAGGAGGCACTTCTCGTACTCCTCCTGGTCCCCGATGCCCGTGTCGATCCTCAGGATGTGCTCGTAACCCCCGAGCGACAGCAGCCACCTGAGGTACCCGTCCTTGCCGGGCTCTATCCCCAGAGCCTCCCTCATCTCGTCGGTGAGGCTCTCCTGTGTGGCGGCGGCCTCCGCCTGGTCGGCCTCCATGAACTCGTCGAAGTTGGTGGCCATGGCCGGGAACACGTAGAGATGTGCGCAGTAGGCCTTCTGCATGTCCTTGTACCTCGGGCCGCCGGCGATGTTGACGCCGACGCAGTCGTGGCACAGGTTCCCGCACTCGTCCACGAACATGGCGGAGGGCTTCATCCCGTTCTCCTCGCACCACCGGGGGATGTTCCAGTCGAAGTTTCCGCAGGTGCCGAGATAGAACCCTATGCCGTCCACCAGGGGCTGCATGTCGCGGGCCAGCCCCTCCACCACGGACTTCAGCTCCTCCGGCTTGGAGTGCAGGCCGAGGGCGGTGGCGTAGACGAGGATGGTGAAGCGGTCGCGGTCCAATGGCTCGGCTCCCGACAGGACGTCCTCCCACTCGACCATGCGGTACGGGATCCCGTACCTCGTGAACTTGGCCGCCAGGGACGTCTCGTTGCCGTCCCTGACCAGGAGGATGTTCTTCTCCTCGGGGTCCTTCCCCAAGCTGTAGACGAGGTTGTCGTCCACCATGGGGCAGATGATGACCCCCAGTACTCCGCGCGTCATGCCCAGTACTCCCCTTCAGAGCTGATAATGGTTGGGGATGCTCGGTACTTCCTGGGCCTGCGGCGGTCGTCGCGGTCGTCCCTGCGGTAACCGCGGCGGTCGTCGTCGCGCCTGGGGCCCTTGCCGAAGCCCCCGCGTCCGGAGCGCTTCATGTCGTGCTTCCTGACGTAGCCGTCGTCCTCGAAGATCTTGTCGAACGTCTCGGTGTCGCCGCGGGCCTCGTACTGCTGCCTGATGTACTCCTTCACGGAATCCTCGGAGCAGAGCTTCTCCAGCCATTTGAACGACGGGAGGTCCGGAGCGCCCTCCATCTCGAAGTACAACTCGGCTGCCTCCATGTCCGCGCCCACGTCGTGGAGGGCGTACAGCATGGCCTTGCAATGGAACTCCTCCTCGCGGGACCTGTCGATGAGGGCCTCCCTCCCGGGCTGGTCCTCGCCGGCGTGGTTCCTGAGCCAGACGATCTCGCGGTCCCTGCCCAGGGGCCTGAGGGCGTAGGCGACCCTGAGGATCCTCTCCCCGTCGCCGCCGCAGTACTTGTCGAGCATGTAGGTGTCCTCGTAGCCTGCGGCGTAGACGGACATGAGCCCGTCCAGGTCGCCGGCCTCGGCGTACATCAGGGCGATGCCGCGGGCGACGTCTGTCCTGTAGACCAGGGGCATGAGCTCCGCGACCGCCTCCGCCGACCCGGCCTGGGCCGCGGCCATCATCGCGGGGACCCACTCCTCCTTCTTGGACTGGAGGTTCTTGGCGATCAAGAACTTCCCGAAGGGGTCGTCGGAGATGCCGAACTCGGCCTGCTTGGAAATTATGAGATCCGCATTCTCGGGGTACTGGCTCTTCAGCCATTCTGCGCCGTTCCCGGCATCCCTCGCGTCGAGGAACCCCAGGAAGAAATCGGCGTCCGGGACCCTGCCCGCGTAGGTGGCGAGCTCCTCCCTCGCGTCGTCCTTGCCCTTGGTGGCCTTGACAAACAGGGAGTTGACGTACTGCCTCAGGGACTCCATCTCCTTCACGGAGTCGATGTGCCTCTGGGCGGACTCGGAGTCCTTCTTGCGGACCAGGTACTCCAGGCCCTTCATGACCTTCTCGCGCTCGTCCGGCATGGCCTTCGCGAAGGTGTCGATTATCGGGTCGTCGCCCTCCACCTCGCCGAGGCAGATCCTGCGGTAGATGGCGTGGGTGCTCCCGGAGGAGCACATGTCGTCGAAGAACTGGCGAGGATAGCCCCCGTCCTTGGAAATGCAGATGTAGTCGAACTCCACCAGGGCCTCGTCGGTGCATTCGGATGCGATGCGCCCCCTGAGGTCCCCGCGGCCCTCCTTGCCGGCGTCGTCGATGATGCGCTCGGCATTCTTGGAGCAGCCCTCGCTCATCATGACCGCTCCGTGGAGGAACATGATCATGGCGATGTCGGTCTTGCCCTGGATCTGGAGGTCGATCCCCTTGTACAGGAGCTTCTGGGAATCCTGGGGGATCGGGTGCCTCCTCTTCTCGAGCTTGGCGTCCGCGGGGCGGGCTTCCTTCCTGTACGACTTCCTCTCGCCGTCCTTCGAATAGGACTTCCGGTCCTTGTCGTAGGGTTTCCTCTCCTTGTCGTACGGCTTCCTCTCGCCGTCCTTCCTGTACGACTTCCTCTCGCCGTCCTTGGAGTATGGCTTCCTCTCCTTGTCGTATGGTTTCCTGTCACCATCTTTGCGGTACGGCTTCCTGTCGCCGTCCCTGGGGCCCTTGGAATAGCCAGGCTTCCCGTCCTTCCTAGGGCCCTTGCGGTCCCCGTAGCTGCGCCCGCCATCGCGGTAGCGCTTTCCGTCCTCGGCATCGCCTGGCATGATAATCACTTGGATGCCGATGCAATCGCGACCCCGTTATATAGTTACGGGTTCCGTCCAAGTCCGTTCAACTGCATTCTGTAATTCTTAAGGACATGAGAAATGGAGGCGACATTCAGAAAAGGGCAGGGCCCGACCGCGTTTCGGATCATCAGACGCGGCCCGACCCTGCTGTTGGAATGGTTTACCGGTTCCTGCGTGCGACGACCACGATGAGGATCGCTGCTAAAGCTATGATCGCGATCGCCACGGCCCCTATGACAACAGCATCATGACCGGAGTCGCCGTCCGATTTCCCGTAGAAATCGTTCATCGATCTGCCGATCTCATCGATGTCGTAGAGGACGGAATAATCCGTGGTCGATGAATCTATCAGCACCTTGTCAGGAGCGGCGCCGGCCTCTACATCCGCACCGCTTTTGGTAGCGGCGGCCGAATATGAGGAGCAGGATGATATGAATCCATCGGATGTGCTTCCTAACATCACTGAACAGATGCCCCCTCCCGATCTCTCCCCGATGGTCATTACCCCTTCGTCCTTCGCATACACCGGCAGCATGTTACCGCTGGAGAACGACAGGCATGTCGTGAGCATGGCGAAATCGAAGTCATACTTCTTCCCGAGGTCCGCTTCATCGCATTTACCGTCCAGATTGGTATCGATTAGGATGCGCGTGATCTTGACGGCCCCGGTCTGGACATCCATTTCGCGAAAATCAACGTAATCGCCGGTGATGACTCCCAGCATGTACATCACAACAGCGACATATCCTCCGCTGTTGGCAGACAGGTCTATGACGAAATTCCTGATGGCCGGATCGGCCTTGGCCATGTTGAGAGCCGTCACGAAATGACTTATGGAGTCGTCGGGATATGGATCCCCCGGAGTCCACTCCTTCCATCCTTCCATATCGGTTTCGAAGCAATTGAAGGAGAAGACGGCGGTATCCTCCTTAGAGTAGTATGTGTCATTTTCACCTCTGGAGTTCTTTCCGATGACGATGGCATCGGACCATGTCTCGACCCTCGCCTTGCTGACATCCGCTGTCTTTTGAGTCCTGTCAGGATGCTCCGGCAGATGCACCTTCTCCAATTCGGCTTCTATGGCTGCGGCCATCTCGGGATGCTGCTCCTTATCGTTCAAAATCCCGACCACAGCATCAAGCCGGGTGTGGCCGCCATCGCAGAGATATGCCTGCAGGCCTATGATCCCTGCGATATATTGGGCGTACGATGTCGATCCCAGCCATTCCCTGATCTGGATCAGGTTCTCGTCGTCGGAGGTGGTGAGGATCTCATCCAGCGTCTTCGTCCTCATCTGTTCTCCCAGAACGGATGAACTGACCTTGCCGTAGAAGTTGTCCAGATACAAACAGAGGTTCTTGTAGGAGAACTCGGCCATGTCTGCGGTGCGCTCGCTATCCGCCATCGAATCGATCGCCGCCCTGTACGCAGGGGTCAACAGATGACCTTGCGTTGCATGGAGGAGGTTGATCATATGGGCAGCGGCAGTAGCGACATCCCCGCTGCCGGGCACGTACATTATCATGAATCCAGTTCCGCCCATGAACAGGTCCGCTGCAATGGAGAGGGGCATGTAGATGTCCCCGTCATCGTAGTAGGCTTCGATCCCGTAGTCGGAATACCTTATGGTCGCTGCGGTGGATCCTTCCGTATCGACGTTGACTTCTTTGAGGAAGGCAGGATTGTCTTCGGCCTCCCCCAAGGAAAGTTTGGAGAATTCCCTGTAATCGTCGCTATAGACGGTGCCTTCCTCGAGATCGACTACCGCCGATCCATTCTCATTGGTCAAGGTATACTTCCCGCCCTCAGCTGTCAGGGTCATATCCTTATCCTGATAAATCCTGTACAACTGGCACACCCCGATGTACGGGACGTTCGGCATATCGCTGTAGTATCTTAGAGTTATCTTTGTCGGCGTTTCTGCTTCCGCTTTATAGAAATCGATCTCCCTCGTCTCAGAAATGGCGTCATCTGCATCGGATTCGTCAGACACCATGATGACGGCACCGCATGCGACCAATGCGATAACTGCGGACAATGCCAATATCTGTCTTTCCGTCGGAACCATGTCCCCCACCTATTTCAGAGTAGGAGAAGATGGATAATAGAACTATTGTAAGGACGACCGTGTTCGGGAATTGTGCCTCCGCGATGGCCAATGACTGCAACGGCCGAGCGCAGTTTCTCCGTTCCCAACCTTTATTTATAAAAATTGATACGGGTCGCATCCAAAACGCAGGCGAATACGATGGAAGAGTCTATGCTCATCTCAATTATGGCCACCCTGATCATTCTGGCCGCATTCCTCTCCATCGTCATGCGCAAGGCGAAGATGCCGGCCCTGGTCGGATTCCTGGCCGCCGGCATAGTCATCGCCAACTTCGCAGAGCTCGACGAGGACGGCCACGAGGTCGTCGAGCTGTTCTCGAACCTCGGATTGATCATGCTGATGTTCTCGATAGGGATGGAGATCAACCTGGCCAACCTGAAGACGCAGGGCAGGTTCGCCATCATCGTCGCTCTCGTCCAGATGCCCCTGATGATCCTGGGGGGATTCATCACCGGGAGCGTCCTGGGCTACGACATGGTCCAGAGCATCGCCCTTGGCGCGATCATCTCCGGATCCAGCACCGCCGTGGTGATGGCCGTGCTGAAGGAGAAGGACATCCTGGACAGGGCCCACGTCGAGATCCTGGTCCTGGTCATGATCATCGAGGACATAGGGCAGGTCATCATGCTGTCCATGCTCACCCCCATGCTGAGCGGGGCCGAGCTGGGCACCAAGGACCTCATCCTCCTGATAATCCAGATCGCGATCTTCATGATCGTCTGCTTCACCATCGGCCTGAAGCTGGTACCCAGGATCATCAACTGGTTCCATAGGAGGGCCAGCGAGGAGCAGATATCCCTGCTGTGCGTCGGCGCCCTGTTCGGGCTGGCGCTGCTCGCGTCCAAGATGGGGCTGTCCGTCGCCATCGGAGCGTTCCTCATGGGCATCATGGTGGCTGCCTCGACCGCCCACCACACCGTGGAGCATTACGTGGACCCCCTGAAGAGCCTGTTCATGGCCATATTCTTCATATCGGTGGGGATGGAGGTCAAGCTGGGCAGCCTGGCGGACAGCATAGTGCTGGTCATCATATTCTTCCTGGTGTTCGTGATATGCAAGTCACTCACCGTCTACCTGGGATACTGGATCGGGAACGGCGACAGCCGCAAGGGGTTCATCTCCGCCCTGTCCCTTTGCGCCATGGGGGAGTTCGCGTTCATCATCGCCAAGCAGGCCCTGAACGTCGGCGCCGTGGACAACGGATTCTACTCCGCAGTCATCGGGGCCGCTCTGATATCCATGATCACCCTGCCCGTCCTGAGCGGGTCCTCCGGCAAGATGTACGACAAGCTGACGACCAAGCTGCCGATGGGGGCGTTCCACAGGCTCTCCGCGAGCAGGGACCGCTTCTACGCCAGGCTCTCCGCGCTCCCCGGCCGCACCACGGACATGCTGTCCAAGGCCGCGGCGACGGTGTACTTCAACGTTGTGATGATAATCATCATCACGATAATCTTCAACTACTACACGGTGGACATAGCGAACGTCCTGTGCGATTACCTCGGCTTCTCCTTCACCCTGTCGATGGTCATCGTCCTGACAGCGCACATGGTCATCCTCATGATCCCGTGCTTCTACTTCGTGAAGAACGCCAGGCTGATTCTGTACGTCGTGGACAAGTCCAAGCAGGAGACTCGCGACCCGGAAGATGCCAGGTTCTACGAGACCATGAACCCCCTGGCCGTCGCAGGCGCGATCGCCCTGGCCATCATCGTGATCATCCCCGACGAGTTCGACCGCACGTTCGAGATCCTCCTGGGGATAGGCATCATCCTCGTCATCTCCCTCCACCAGTACTGGAGGCTCAAGTCCGGCAGGAAGAGCAAGAAGGCCGCCGAGATCGAGCAGGATGAGACCGAGACCGCAGAGGAAACGGCCCGAAATCCGAAATGATGTTATGGCCCCCGGCGTTGCGCCGGGGGGAATGGTTTGCAATCGGCCCCGGGCGTCAGCGGGACCTGCGGACTATCACCACGATGCCGATCACCATGGCCGCTATAACCACGATCGCAACGGCGTACAGCAGAATCCCGGAATCCTCGTGGGGGTCGTCTATGGCGAAGACCTTGATCGAGAAGTTGTCGATGACGAAACCGGTCCTGTCCTCGTAACTCGAGGCCTCCTCCTTCCAGTCCGACCACTTGCCGTCCTCGAAGACGAAGCTCTCGCCCTCGTTGATGACGGCCACGCCGTAGCTCCTGGCCTCTTCGGACCTTGCCTTCTCCTCGCCGTTCATGGTGGCCGCCCCGGACAGGTACTTGCCCTCGGGGGTGCGCTCCACCAGCACCACGCTGACCCTGTGGCCCTCGCGCACCGGGACGTAATCGTCCAGGTAGACGACGTGGATGCCGGCGTACGGGATCGTGAGGGTCTTCTCGAAGACCAGCTTCCCGGTGTCCGGGTCGCCCTCCGGGTCCAGGTACATCCTCACCGTGACCTCGCTGTCGTATCCGAAAGTCCTCACGGACACCGCCTCCAGCTTGCTGTCGTAGGTGTCGAAGACGTTGGCGGTCCACACCTCGTGCTCGTTCGTCCAGGACTTTGCAAAGGCGTCAGGGAGGTAGTCGTAGCACATGTAGATCAGCCCATCCTCGCCAAAGAGGGTGTCTGTGAAAGTCATGGACTCCATCCTCTGGAGCGCCAGCTCGTAATAGGATAACCAGAAGAACCCGGTGTGCTTCCCCTCCTCGTCTACTATGCCCCATTGCCTGTAGTACGTCTCGCCGTTGATCTCATAGCCGTAGGTCTCCGAGCCCCAGCTGTTCTTGCAGAGCCAGGCGCCGTCGCCGGGGGGCGTGAGCACCTCGCCCTTGCTGTACCAGGCGAAGTTCTCCGCGGAGTAGTCGTCGTCCCATCCCACGACCTGGACGGCATGGTTGGAGGACCTGGACCCGGCCTGGTAGCTGGATGCCGTCTCCTTGTTGTAGCCGTCGGCGTCGTAGCGATAGGACATGACCATGCCGTGCCCCAGGAGGAGCTCGCGCTTCATGCTGTCCATGGCGTACTGGTCGAGGCCCGTGACCTTCCCGTCGGTGATGATCAGGGGGTTCTTCAGGTAGTTCCCGTCCTGCATCGTGTATCCCTTGGAGTAGTTGCGCTCGGACCTGTCGACGGCCCAATCGTCCCCCTTGTAGTACGAGTTCCTCTCCGTGCACTTCTCGATGTGGTAATCGGTCAGGCCCGGGACCACGTCCTCCGCCGTGAAGTTGGAGGCCGTGACGCCCTCGGGGAACTCGATACCGTAGTTCTCCGTCCACTTGCGGAACGCCGACTCCCTCTGTTCCTGGGTGTACCCGTCGATGATCCCCTGGACCGAGTCGCCCTTGCCGTCGAACTCGACGATGATCAGCGCCTCCTCCGAGAGCTCCGGATCCTCGAGGGCGTCCAGGGTGCTCAGGCCGGCATTCCCGCGGTACGGGATATCCGACTCGGATACGGGTCCGGCACCCGACGAGAAGAGCTGCGAGAAGCGGTAGGTGGTGCCTCCTATGTCGAACGGGCCGTTCGGGTCGTCGGAGAACCAGTAGAGGCCCTCCCCGGCCTGGGTCTCCCAGACCTCCTCGTCGATGTGGTTGTTGCCGAAGTAGGCCGTGTGCCTCTCGGAGAGGTCCAGCCCCGACTCCTCCCAGGTGGTCCCGAGAAGGGTCAGGATGGCGGTCTCGGCCGCTCCGGTGCCGCCGAACGCCCAGCACGTGCCCCAGGGGTTCTGGTACTTCGGCGGGGTGACTATGCCGAGGTCGCGCTGGTCGAACTTGGACGGCAGACCCTCGTCGCCGTCGTCCGCGTACGCCGCGGGGATGGCCGCAGATGAAAGCAGGAACGTCAGCACGACGGCTGTGGCCAGCATCGCTTTAGTGTTCATGGGTTGTAATCTGAATGTAGATATAAACGGGATGCAACCAGGGCAACTGATATAGCCATCCCCAGCGTACTTCCCGACGGTGGAACATGACTCTGAAGGACGAGCTGGCCGGAGTTGCGAGGAGCCTCGGGATCGTGGATATCGGATTCGCCGACGTCGGACTGTGGTCGACCGACCCGATCGCCAGCGCCCGCATAAGGCCCCTGAACAGGCCGGATTCCATCATGCAGGGCTGCAGGACCGCCGTCGTCATGGGCATCCCCATACCCTATGCGACCCTCCTGACCGCCCCGTCCATCGCCTACAACCAGATGTACAGGAACGTCAACGCCATGCTGGACATGGCCGCCCAGCGCATCGCCATGGAGCTGATGGCCAGGGGGTGGCAGGCCATGCCGATCCCCAGGGACGGCTACCACGGGATAGACGGGCTCAGGGACACCCCGACGGCGTTCTTCTCCCACCGCCACGCGGCCTACCTGGCCGGGATGGGGACGTTCGGCGTGAACAACGTCATCATCACCCCGAGGAACGGACCAAGGATCAGATGGGTCACCGTGCTGACGGACGCCGTCATAGAGGGGGACGGCCCCATGGAGAGGGAGGTGTGCATCCACTGCGACAGGTGCGTCAGGGCCTGCCCCCAGAACGCCCTCTCCCCCGGAACGTATCCCGATGTCATAACGGACAAGACCGGGTGCATAGACCGCTCCGAGATGCTGTCGAGGCAGGGGATAGCCCCCTGCGGGCTATGCATCGCCGCATGCCCGGTAGGCCTGCCCAAGGACCCCACCCCCGGCCCCACGGACGAGGCCAGGGCTGAGATCCAGAGCTACGTCAGGAAGCGATTCGCTCGTAGTAGACGCAGCGGTAGGTGAAGTTGTTGGGGTTCTCCAGGGTTATCCTCAGCAGCTCCTTGTCCGCATCGAAGTCGTAGATGCAGAAACACACGTTGTCGTTCTCCGCGCAACCCCATCCCAGAGCGAAGACGTTGTCGTGGATGCGCTGGGCGGATCCGCATGCGGACGAGAACTTCCCGTCGATCCTGTAAGCCTCGAAGTCCACCAGCTCCATCTCGTCGAAGTCGATGTCGTACCAGACGACGCGG
>Ga0265298_10011613_pt1 | contig 10293 bp, 9 predicted proteins | sample AusTroGonzalo_MG_3_FD_193486 | JGI IMG/M metagenome (GOLD analysis project Ga0265298, IMG submission 193486) | Bovine rumen microbial communities from tropical cattle in Woodstock, Queensland, Australia - Gonzalo_01 | ecosystem: Host-associated > Mammals > Digestive system > Stomach > Rumen ... | reverse complement strand
CGAAAAACGCGCAAGCGCGATGGTTGACAGTGACTTTCCGGAGGCCAATGGCCGACCCAGGGAGTTTGAGGGGTACGCCCCTCAATGAATAATAGCCCTCAGGGGCCACGAAAAAAGCGCAACCGCGATGGTTGACAGTGACTTTCCGGAGGCCAATGGCCGACCCAGGGAGTTTGAGGGGTACGCCCCTCAATGAATAATAGCCCTCAGGGGCCACGAAAAAAGCGCAACCGCGATGGTTGACAGTGACTTTCCGGAGGCCAATGGCCGACCCAGGGAGTTTGAGGGGTACGCCCCTCAATGAATAATAGCCCTCAGGGGCCACGAAAAAAAGCGCAACCGCAATGGTTGCGCTTTTTTTCGTGGTCCCTGCCGGGCATGATCCGACGACCCACTGATTATGAGTCAGTTGCTCTAACCAACTGAGCTAAGGGACCAGTCTTTCTCAGACTTTGATTTCGACTTCAACACCTGAAGGAAGCTCAAGCTTCATCAGGGCGTCAACGGTCTTTGCGTTGGAATCGTCGATGTCGAGCAGACGTACGTAAGAGTCGAGCTCGAACTGCTCGCGAGCCTTCTTGTTAACGAAGGTTGAGCGGTTGACAGTGAAAATCTTCTTGTTGGTAGGAAGGGGAATGGGACCATTCACCTTGGCGCCGGTAGACTTCACTGTATCAACGATCTTTGCAGCAGACTTGTCTACGAGCATGTGATCGAATGATTTCAGTTTAATTCTGATTTTCTGGCTCATATTATTAACGTTTTATAATTTCCATTAACTATTCATCGTCATCACCGAGCTTGTAACCGCTCTTCTCGATAACGTCCTTGGCGATAGCCGCAGGTACCTCGGAGTAGTGGTCGAAGGTCATGGTGCTGGTAGCACGGCCGGAAGAGAGAGTTCTCAGGACGGTCACATAACCGAACTGCTCGGAGAGCGGAACGAAAGCCTTGACGATACGGGCGCCGTTGGCGGTGGAATCCATGGCGACAATCTGGCCGCGGCGACGGTTAAGGTCACCTACGATGTCACCCATGTAATCCTCAGGGGTCACGACCTCAAGGCTCATGATAGGCTCAAGGAGAACCGGATGTGCCTTAGGGCAGGCGTGACGGAATGCCATACGGGCTGCGAGCTCGAATGAGAGCTGGTCGGAGTCCACAGGGTGGAACGAACCATCCAGGAGGGTAACCTTGAGTGAAGGTACCTCGTAACCGGCGAGAACACCATTGGCCATAGCCTGCTCGAAACCTTTCTGTACGCAAGGCACGAATTCCTTGGGCACGTTACCGCCCTTGACGGCGTTTTCGAACTGGAGACCTGCGTGGCCCTCGTCAGCAGGACCGATCTCGACGATGATGTCAGCGAACTTACCACGACCACCGGTCTGCTTCTTGAAGACCTCACGGTGCTGAACAGTACCGGTGATAGCCTCCTTGTAGTTAACCTGAGGTGCGCCCTGGTTGATGTCGACGTTGAACTCACGGCGGAGACGGTCAACGATGATATCAAGGTGAAGCTCACCCATACCGCTGATGACGGTCTGGCCAGTCTCGTGATCAGACTTCACTGTGAAGGTAGGGTCCTCCTCAGCGAGTTTGGCGAGAGCAATACCGAGTTTGTCAAGGTCTTTGGATGTCTTAGGCTCTACGGCGATACCGATTACAGGATCAGGGAACTCCATTGACTCGAGAACGATGGGAGCACTCTCAAGGCAGATGGTATCACCAGTGCGGAGATCCTTGAAACCTACGGCTGCGCAGATGTCACCGGCCTCGACAAAGTCGATAGGGTTCTGGTGATTTGAGTGCATCTGATACAGACGTGATACACGCTCGTTCTTACCTGTACGGGTATTGAGAACGTAAGAACCGGCATCGAGCTTTCCGGAATATGCCCTGAGGAATGCGAGACGGCCGACGAACGGGTCGGTAGCAATCTTGAACACGAGGGCTGCAAAAGGCTCGGAAGCGCTGGGTTTACGCTGTATCTCGTCACCGCTGTTGGGGTCTGTACCCACTACTGAACCCTTGTCGAGAGGAGAAGGGAGGTAGCGCATTACGGCGTCGAGAAGGAACTGCACGCCTTTGTTCTTGAATGAAGAGCCGCAGGTGGCAGGAACGATCTGCATGTTAATGGTACCCTTGCGGAGGGCGCCGATGATCTCGTCCTTTGTGAGGGAATCGGGATCCTCGAAATATTTCTCCATGAGAGCCTCATCACATTCAGCTGCTGATTCTACGAGTTTGTCTCTCCAAAGGGCAGCTTCGCCGGCATACTTTTCAGGGATGTCGGTGATCTGGTAGTTGACCAGTTCCTCCTCGGAGTTGTAGAAGATAGCCTTCATGTCGATAAGGTCGATGATTCCGTCGAACTTATCCTCGGCACCCATAGGGATGCTGATAGGAACGGCATTGGCACCGAGCTTGGTACGGATCTCCTCCACGCAGGCGAAGAAGTCGGCACCCACACGGTCCATCTTGTTGACATAGGCGATTTTAGGCACACCGTACTTGTCTGCCTGACGCCAAACGGTCTCTGACTGGGGCTGAACACGGCCTACCGCACAGAAAGTTGCGATGGTACCGTCAAGCACACGGAGAGAACGCTCTACCTCAACGGTGAAGTCAACGTGGCCCGGAGTATCGATAAGGTTGATCTGATATACCTCGTTGTCGTAGTGCCAGAAGGCTGTGGTGGCAGCGGAAGTGATGGTGATACCACGCTCCTGCTCCTGAACCATCCAGTCCATAGTGGCAGCACCTTCATGGACCTCACCGATTTTGTGGGTCTTTCCGGTGTAGAAGAGGATACGCTCAGATGTCGTTGTCTTACCGGCATCAATGTGGGCCATGATACCGATGTTTCGAGTGAATTTAAGATCTCTTTTTGCCATGTAACGTCGTCGGAATTAGAAACGGAAATGGGCAAATGCCTTGTTGGCCTCTGCCATACGGTGCATGTCTTCTTTTCTCTTGAATGCACCGCCTTCGTTGTTGTAAGCTGCTACAATTTCAGCGCACAATTTTTCGGCCATAGAGTGTCCTGAACGCTTGCGGGCGAAAAGGATGAGGTTCTTCATGGAGACGGAGATCTTCCTCTCAGGACGCAACTCTGTAGGCACCTGGAAGTTGGCACCACCGATACGGCGTGACTTAACCTCGATCTGAGGGGTCACGTTCTCGAGAGCCTTCCTCCAAATATCCAGAGGAGCCTTGTCAGAATCTTTCATCTTCTCGCCTACCATGTCAATGGCATCGTAAAAAATAGAATACGCGATACTCTTCTTCCCCTGCAGCATAAGATTGTTCACGAAACGTGTAACCATCACGTCGTGATACTTAGGATCAGGAAGTAGAATTCTCTTTCTTGGCTTCGCTTTTCTCATTTTTGATAAAAATTAAAAGGTGAATGGGATTGAATGTGTGGATTACTTCTTAGATTTCTTCGGTCTCTTGGCGCCGTAGAGTGAACGGGACTGGGTCCTGCCTTCTACGCCGGCTGTATCCAAAGCTCCTCTAAGGATGTGGTAACGCACACCAGGGAGGTCCTTCACACGGCCGCCACGAACCAGCACGATGCTGTGCTCCTGGAGGTTGTGACCCTCTCCCGGGATGTAAGCATTGACCTCTTTGGCATTTGAAAGGCGTACACGGGCAACCTTACGCATAGCTGAGTTAGGTTTCTTCGGGGTAGTCGTGTACACACGAAGACATACGCCGCGCTTCTGAGGGCATGCATCCAACGCACGAGACTTGCTCTTTACTTCGAGAGCCTCACGTCCTTTGCGAACTAATTGTTGAATTGTGGGCATAAATGATTGTTAATCTTTAATTTATGTTATCATTCCCCATTTTTAGGGGCTGCAAATATATAAAGAATATTTCAAATATCAAAGCGAATGACTATATTTGCGACTCATGTAAACACTCACGCACTCAATGAAAAAACACATTCTTCTCGTCGCGACGGCTCTGATACTCGCCGCAACAGCCACGGCCCGGGCCGAAGACCGCCATGTCCGCAAGGCCGACTACGCGCAGGCGGAAAAATTCTCCTCCTCCCGCATAAACCGCATGGTCTACTCCACCCGCATCCGTCCTTCATGGTTCCGTGATTCAGACAGATTCTGGTACTCATGGAAAACAGCCGACGGCACACACTATTATATAGTAGACCCGGCTACCGGAGCTAAAAACGAGATATTCGACATGGACCGTCTCGCGATGCAGCTCACATCCATCGTACGCGACCCCTTCGATCGCCAGAACATCCCCATGCAAGAGCTTAAGCTCGTGGAAGACAAATACTTCACCTTCAACATCCAGAGCACGGCCGAAGAGACCGACAGCACCAAATTCAAGGATGGCAAGCCCGGCAAGAAGAAATATTACTTCAAATACGACATCGCATCCCGTGACCTCACCCTCACCGAAGAGGAGAAAGAAAAATACCCCATATGGGCCAACGTCTCACCTGACGGCAAGGTAGGCGTCTACACCAAAAACCACAACCTCTACTGGATGGACGCCGACAACATGGCCAAGGCCGCCGAAGACCCCAAAGACACCACCCTCGTCGAACATGCCATCACCACCGACGGCACCAGCAACCACTCCTACCATGGAGGCAACTACACCGGCGACACCGAGAAAGACACCACAGCCCGCCACTTCGCAAGCGTCTACTGGTCTCCCGACAGCCGCCGTTTCGCCACCATCAAATGGGACATGTCAGATGTCAAAGAGCTTTGGGTGATCAACACGGCATCATCCCCCCGTCCCACCCTTGAGACATACCACTACCAGATGCCCGGCGAACCCAGTCCCTCCGGAAGGCTCCTTATCTTCAGCAACAACGGATCCTGGACCAGCCGCGAAATCGCCTGGAACGCTTTCAAATACCAGGACGGAGACATCCACCGTGCACCGGCGACGACTCAGGACGATTACAGAGACTTCTACTCCACCCGCTGGCTTGGTGACAACAACGGATTCTACCTCCAGCGCATGAGCCGCGACCTCAAGCGCACCGACCTCTGCTACGTCGGCGTAGACTCCGACTCCACCCGCACCGTAGTATCCGAACGCCTCAACACCTACGTCGAGACCCGCGAACCCGTCTTCCTCAAAAACGGCCGGCAGTTCATCTGGTGGTCCGAGCGCAATGGCTGGGCCAACCTCTACCTATACGACGCAGACGGCACACTCATCCGCAACCTCACCGACGAGCCCTTCCATGTCGAAGACGTCCTCGCCGTCAACCAGCCCGCCGGCTATGTCCTCTTCAACGGCTGCGGACGCGAACGCGACGAGAACCCCTACCAGATGCACAACTTCAAAGTGAGTCTTTCCGGCGGCAAAATCACCCGGCTCGACATGGATGACATGGACGTTCTGGCCGTCGCCTCCGACAACGGCCGCTATTTCGTCGCCAACTACTCCCGCGTCGACGCAGCTCCCGCAGTAGCCCTCTACAACGCACAGACCGGGCGTAAAGTCACAGAACTTGAAAAGGCCGACCTCTCACGACTCTTCGCCGCAGGCTACAAATTCCCCGAGCGTTTCAAAGTAAAAGCGGCAGATGGCATCACAGACCTTTGGGGCGTTATGTACAAGCCCTTCGACTTCGACTCCACCAAAGTCTACCCCATCTGCGACTATGTCTATCCCGGTCCCCAGGTTGAGGCGAACAATATCTCCTGGACATCCAATATGGTCCGTGTCGACCGTCTCGCCCAGCTCGGCTTTATAGTCATCACCGTAGGCAATCGCGGCGGTCACCCCAACCGCTCCAAATGGTACCACAACTACGGCTACGGCAATCTCCGCGACTATGGTCTCGAAGACCAGAAATACGCCATCCAGCAGCTCGCCGACCGTCACAGCTTCATCGACATCAATCGCGTAGGCATCCACGGCCACTCCGGCGGCGGCTTCATGTCCACCGCGGCCATCCTCAAATACCCGGACTTCTTCAAAGCCGCCGTCTCATGCGCCGGCAACCATGACAACAGCATCTACAACCGCTGGTGGTCGGAGCAGCACCACGGCATCCTCGAAAAAGTCTCACAGGGCGACACCACCTTCGTATATCACATTGACACCAACCAGGAAATCGCCAGCCGCCTTAAAGGTCACCTCATGCTTGTCCACGGCGACATGGACAACAATGTCCACCCGGCCAACACCATCCGCGTAGTCAACGCCCTGATCCGCGCCAACAAGCGCTTCGAGTTCGTCTACCTCCCCGGCCAGCGTCACGGATTCGGCGACATGAACGAATACTTCTTCTGGAAAATGGCCGACCACTACACCCGCTATCTCATGGGCGACACCTCCCCCCGGCCAATCGACATTCCGGAGCTGAACAACAACTAGCGTATCAGCCATCCATCCTCAGCCTCCGGGCAGGGGATCTCCTACCTATAAAGAATAATTGCTATCTTTGCAGATTAAAGCATTGATAGCAATTTTTTATGGATATACATGAAGAGAACCGGATCATCGAAGACTTCACCTCGAGAGAGTACAAAGAAGGCTTCGTGACCGACGTGGAGCAGGAATTCATACCCAAGGGCCTCAATGAGGACATTATACGCAAAATTTCCGCATTAAAGGACGAGCCCGGCTGGCTCCTTGAGTTCCGCCTCGATGCCTTCCGCAAATGGCAGACGATGAAGATGCCGACGTGGGGGCATCTTGACATGCCCGAGATAGATTTCCAGGACATCATCTATTACGCCGCTCCAAAGAAAGACTCCGAACGTCCCAAAGAGATAGACCCGAAGCTGCAGGACACATTCGAAAAGCTCGGTATCCCCCTTCATGAAAGGGAAGTCCTGGCCGGAGTCGTCGCCGTGGACGCCGTATTCGACTCTGTTTCAGTCACCACCACCTTCCGCAAGACTCTGAGCGAGAAAGGCATTATCTTCTGCTCATTCTCCGAAGCCGTCAAGGAGCACCCCGACCTCGTGCGCAAGTACCTGGCCACCGTGGTCCCCGTCGGTGACAACTACTATGCCGCCCTCAATTCCGCCGTCTTCTCCGACGGCTCCTTCTGCTACATCCCCAAGGGAGTCAGGTGCCCCATGGAGCTCTCCAGCTACTTCCGCATCAACGCCCGCGGCACCGGTCAGTTCGAAAGGACACTCATAATCGCAGATGAAGGCTCATACGTCAGCTACATGGAAGGCTGCACCGCTCCGATGCGAGACGAAAACCAACTCCACGCCGCCGTCGTGGAAATCATCGTCGAAAAAGACGCCGACGTCAAATACAGCACCGTACAGAACTGGTACCCTGGTGACGAAAACGGCCGTGGCGGCATCCTCAACCTCGTCACCAAGCGCGGCATCTGCAAAGGCTCAGGCAGTCACCTCAGCTGGACCCAGGTCGAGACCGGATCCGCCATCACATGGAAATACCCCTCCACCATACTCAAGGGCGACAACTCCTCCTCCGAATTCTACTCCGTCGCCGTGACCAACAACTACCAGCAGGCCGACACCGGCACCAAAATGATCCATATCGGCCGTAACACCCGCAGCCGTATCGTCAGCAAAGGTATCTCCGCCGGCCACAGCCAGAACAGCTACCGCGGACTAGTCATGATGAACGGCGGCGCCTCCAATGCCCGCAACTTCTCCCAATGCGACTCCCTTCTGATTGGTTCCCAATGCGGCGCCCACACCTTCCCTGACATCAGGAGCGCCAACAGCTCCGCCACCGTCGAGCACGAAGCCACCACCTCCAAAATCAGCGAAGACCAGCTCTTCTACTGCAATCAGCGCGGCATCGGCCCCGAAGAGGCCGTCGGCCTGATTGTCAACGGCTATGCCCGCGAAGTCCTCAGCCGCCTTCCCATGGAATTCGCCGTGGAAGCGCAGAAACTCCTCCAGGTATCACTCGAAGGCTCAGTAGGTTAATGGATAAAAGCGAATTATGATAAACTGGATAGACATAGCAACGTCAGCGCTCGGCCTCACCTGCGTTTTCCTGGCCGGCCGCAACTCCAAATACAACTTCTGGGTCGGCTACCTCTACACGGCAGCCCTCTTCCTGATGTTCTGGGAGAAAAACCTCTATGCGAGCCTCCTCCTCCAGCCCATCTCCCTCGCCATCAACATCCTCGGCCACTACCGCTGGACTCACCCCCGCGAGGGAGAAGAAAGCGCCTCCAACAGCGGCGAACTGAAAGTCTCTATGCTTTCCCCCGCCGGAAGAGCGCTCACCCTGGCCAGCGTCCTGCTCATCGCCAGCCTCTGGGGCTGGACTCTCGACACCCTTTTCCCCTCAGACCCCCATCCCTATCTTGATTCCTGCGTCACCGTGCTCATTCTCATGGCACAGCTGCTTTCAGCCATGAAGAAATGGGATTGCTGGATAGCATGGCTCCTGGTCAACATCACCCAGATCATACTACATATCTCCGTAGGCAACGTCTTCATGCCGATCGTCTGCGGACTCTACCTCATCAACGGCATCTGGTCACTCATAAGCTGGATGCGCCTTTACAAGCAAAACATATAGGACAATGAACAATACACTTCTCGATATCAAAGGTCTCCACGCGTCCATCGGAGACAAGGAAATCCTCCACGGCATCGACCTCACCGTCGGCCGTGGCGAAGTTCACGCCGTCATGGGGCCCAACGGCGCCGGCAAAAGCACACTTTCATCAGTGCTTACAGGCAAGCCAGACTACGAGGTCACGGAAGGCACTGCCATCTTCGACGGCAAGGACCTTCTCGCTATGTCGCCTGAAGAGCGGAGCTGGGCGGGCATATTCATGTCCTTCCAATATCCTATTGAAATCCCCGGCGTGACCATCACCAACTTCATGAAGACCGCCGTCAACGAGAAGCGCAAGACCCTCGGTCTTGAACAGCTCTCCGCAGGCGACTTCCTGAAACTCATGAAGGAAAAGATGGCCTTCGTGCAGATGAAGCCCGAGTTCTCCAAGCGACAGGTCAACGTCGGCTTCTCCGGCGGAGAGAAAAAACGCAACGAGATATTCCAGATGGCAATGCTTGACCCGACTCTCTCCATACTCGACGAGACCGACAGCGGTCTGGACGTCGACGCAATGAAAATCGTCGCCGACGGCGTCAATACCCTCCGCACCCCCGAAAAGTCAATCATCCTCATCACCCATTACCAGAGACTCCTCGACATGATCGAGCCGGACTACATACACGTCCTCAAGGCCGGCAGGATCGTTGCCACCGGCGGCAAGGAGATCGTCAAAATGATTGAGGAAAAAGGTTACGATATCTTCTAGCCATGAGGAAGGTCTATGTCATAGGTCCGGGCATCGAAGTCCCGGAACATTTCACAGTAGGAGCCGGGGAATCCCTCGACATCTGCATCATCGTCCTTCCGGGCGTATCAGCCGATATTCCACTGACCGTCGACCTTACAGGCGAGGGCGCCGACGCACGCCTTTCCGGCATATACCTCTGCGGCAGTGACGAGCATGTCTCATTCAACATCCGCATGAACCACCTCGTTCCGCACTGCACCTCCCGCCAGTTATTCAACGGTATTGCCTCCGGTTCATCGCGAGCCGGTTTTTCCGGGCTCATCGTAGTCTCTCCTGACGCACAGAAGACTGAAGCCTATCAGGAAAACCACAACATCCTCCTAAGCGACGACGCACGCATCACCACCCTGCCCCAGCTCGAAATCTACGCCGACGACGTCAGATGCTCCCATGGAGCCACCACCGGCAAACTCAACGAAGAAGAGCAATTCTACATGCGCTCCCGCGGCATCCCCGCTTCCGAGGCCAAAGTCCTCCAGATGATCTCCTTCATCTCTCCTGCCCTCGATGGCATCGACGAGAGCATCATCGCTTCCGTCGAAGACGCTATCCGCTCTCTATAAACCGACAAGCCGATTTATAGGACGCCTTAAGAAAGGCTGGAAAAATATAAGAATCGTAAAATCTTTCTTTAAGAAACAGCAAATTATACGTTTCTTTTCATAGCGTTCGGGGAATGCAGGTATATTCGCCGAAAAAACGCATGAAAAAAGTATTGACAGCATTGGCGACGGCAGCGGTTCTGGCTGCAGGTTGCATGAAGTGGAACGACGACGGTTTCCACGGAAGAAGGGACGGACAAGAAGGCCGTGAGAAGGGTCCCGGAGACACTTTGGCCCCGCCTCCGGCCCCTGTCCTTGATACTGTCCTATACATCTCCGCAGTGGAGTATCCCGAGGGATATGACTGGGTGAGGGACACGGCATCGGGGTTGGTGGAAGCGCGTATTGTATTGTATCGGGACAGCG
>Ga0265298_10011612_pt1 | contig 10293 bp, 7 predicted proteins | sample AusTroGonzalo_MG_3_FD_193486 | JGI IMG/M metagenome (GOLD analysis project Ga0265298, IMG submission 193486) | Bovine rumen microbial communities from tropical cattle in Woodstock, Queensland, Australia - Gonzalo_01 | ecosystem: Host-associated > Mammals > Digestive system > Stomach > Rumen ... | reverse complement strand
CAGGTGCTCGTCGACTATATCACCGGCACGCTCGGCGGCAGCATCGGCGCGGGCTATGAGGAGCCCTACGGCCAGAACCGCATCGTCTCGGTCAATCCGTAACAGATTCTGCCAAAAGGCAGGATAATAAAACATCATCATTCACAAAAAACAGCGGCTGGTCCGGAAGGGACCAGCCGCCGTATATTTTGATTTTGTAAAAGGAAATCAGGCGTTCAGAAGCTCTTCGCAGGCTTCACCGAGGATCTTGATGCCTTTTTCAATGGCCTCGTCGGTGGAGTTGGAGTAATTGACGCGGAAGGAGCTGACATTGCGCTTGTACTCATAGAACGGGTCGCCCGGGCAGATGGCAACGCCCTTGTCCAGCGCCTTGCGGTAGAGCTCAACAGCCGAGATGTTGTTCGGAAGCGTCACCCAGAGGAACATGCCGCCCTCGGTCGGGGTGAGCTCGCAGCCGGCGGGAAGATACTTCTTCAGGCAGGCAACCATGAAATCGGACTTGGCCTTGTAAAGAACCTTGGTCTTCTCGATGTGCTCGTCGACGTCGTTGTCGGCAAGATACTGGGCCAGAACCATCTGGCTGAAGATATTGGTGTGCAGGTCGGCCGTGGCCTTGTAGCCGAGCAGCTTCGCGCGGAGCTCCTTGTTGCGGACGCAGATCCAGCCGATGCGCATGCCCGGGGTGACGATCTTCGAGAAGGTACCCAGCATGCAGCACTGCTCGCCGAGTTCCTTGCCAAAGCTGTCGGTGGCGGTGCCGGCAAAGCGCAGTTCGCGGTAGGGGTTGTCCTCCAGCAGAAGGACGTTGCTGTTCTTGAAGATCTCGACGACCTTGTCGTGGACTTCCTGGGAATAGCTCAGGCCGGTGGGGTTCTGGAAGTTCGGGATCAGATAGGCGAATTTAGCCTCAGGGTTTTTCTTGATCGTTTCGGCCAGTTCGTCGCAGTCGATGCCGTCCGGATTCATCGTGACGGGCAGGACGACCGGATCAAACACGTGGAAGGACTGGAGCGCGACCAGATAGGTCGGGTCCTCGACGATCACCTTGTCGCCGGGGTTGATGAGCGCGGCGCCGACCATGGCCAGGGCCTGCTGCGAACCGTTGGTGACGATGATGTCGTCCGGGCTCACGTCCGTGACACCCATGGTCTTATAGCGTTCGGCGATCCATTTGCGCAGAGCCGGCCAGCCCGCGGTCGAGCTGTACTGCAGCGCGGTGACGCCGTTCTGCTCCAGGACCTTCTTCGTGGCGGCTTCCATCTCGGGGATCGGGAAGGAAACCGGGTTCGGAAGACCGCCGGCAAACGAGATAATGTCCGGCGAGGCAGCCGCGGCCAGAATGGAGGCGGTAAACTCACCCTGAAAATCGGGTTTGGTAATTCTGTCGGAAAGATTCAGTTTCATCGGTCATATTCTCCTTACTGTATCATTCTCTGCCTGCACTGCCTTGCGGTAACGCGGTAAAGTGAAATAATATTAGCAAATCCTGCAAGATAATTCAATTGACAAATATGTAAGATAATGCATGACAACGGGTAACATAATATGCTATAATATCTAAATTAGCCGGTCTTTTCCGACCGGATGGAGGGATAAAAATGACAGCAAAAGAAAAAGCGACAGAGCTTCACGGAAAAGGCTATAACTGTGCACAGTCGGTTCTGATGTCCATGGGCGGGGTGACCGGCATGGATGAGAAGACCGCCGCGTCGGTTGCCTGCGGCTTCGGCGGCGGCGCCGGCTGCCGCGAGCTGTGCGGCGCACTCTCGGGCGCCATCATGGCAGTGGGCCTGAAACACGGCGCGGAAAACCGTCCGGAGGTCAACGCCGCGGACCGCGAAATCATCACGGCTTTTCGTGAGAAGTTCGGCGCAGTACGCTGCGAGGACCTGAAGGCGGCAAAGATTTCCTGTGACGCCGTCATCGCCTTTGCGGCCGAGAAGGCGGAGGAACTGCTGAAGTAAGATAGCCAGAGGCCGGGGAAAGGACCTGATTTTCTCCCATCGCCGGATCCGGACGGAAAGGGGGCGGCGGATTGAAAAAAACACAGTTTACAGATGCCTGCCGCAACGTCCGGAAGGAGCTGGTCGCCTTTCTGTCGATCGTGGTGATCGGCATGCTGGCGGCGGTGGCCTACCTCAGCATTGCCTACGCCGCGGCTACCCTGAAGAAGGACGCCAACAGCTTCTTTAACGGCAGCGGGCTCTGGGACCTCCAGGTCAGCTCCACCCTGCTGATGGATGACGAGGACCTGGAGGCCATCCGCGCCCTGCCCGGCGTCGGGGCGGCGGAGGCGGTCCTGCAGACCGGTGCCCAGCTTCGCGTCGGCAGGAGCATGACGGATATCACGGTCATGGACGTGCCGGAGGAGATCGCAAGGCCTGTGCTGCTCTCCGGCCGCCTGCCCGAGACGGCAGGGGAGTGCGCCATCGAAAAAAAGCTGGCGGACGAGGGGGATTTCTCGGTCGGCCAGAGCCTCCGTCTGACCAACAGGCCCGTCATGGGCATCGAGCCGCTCAAAGAGACGGACTTTGTCATCACAGGGGTTTTTCAGACCCCGGAGCATATCAGCTATATGGTGTCGGTGACGCCTTTTGTCCTCGTCACCGGCGAAAGCTTCAACCGCGAAGGGCTGCAGGGCTCGTTCATGACGACCCTCGTCCGTGTCGCGGACACCCCCGAAGACCGATACAGCGATGCCTACTGGGACACGGTCCGGCCGGTGGAAGAGGCGCTCCAGACCCTGGCGGAGGAGCGCGGCCCCGTGCGGAGAGAAAAGATCCGCGGCATCTATGAGACCCAGATCCGGACCGGCGAGCAGAAGATCGACGAGGCGAAGGCCCAGATCCGGATCGGCGAGCAGAAGATCGACGAGGGAAAGGCCCAGATGCAGACGGCGCGCGAAAAGCTGGATGAAGGCTGGCGCCAGCTGGCCGATCAGGAGAAGCTGACAGAACCGGTGCCGGTTCTGCTGGATCAGGGTGCTGCCAGGCTCCGGCTGGGGGAAGAGGAAATTGAAAGAATAGTAGGGGTACTGGAAGGGCTGGGCATCCATGTCAGGGGCAGCAGCATCCTGGAAAGAGTGGAAGATGTCCGGAGAATGCTGGACAATGCCACCGTTTTCTGGGAGCGGGTGAGGGATTCCGATCTGCTGCCGGAGCCGGCGAGGGAAGCCTATGAAGAACTGATCCGGAAATACGGCGACATGACTGCGGACGACGTCCTGCGCAAGGTCGAGGAAGAAACGGGTCTGGACCTCAGCGAAGAAAGAGAGCGGCTGAAGAAACTCCGCAGCGGCGCGGACGAGTATGAGCGCGGCATCAACGATTACTATTATTCCGGGGAACAGTACCTTGACGCCGTGACCGCCATCGAGAAGGGCCGGAGACTGCTGGAGGAAGGCGAGCGCGGGCTGGCCGAGGGGCAGGAAAAGCTGGACAGCGCAGATGAGCAGATCAGCGAGGCGAAGGAACAGCTGGACGGTGCCGAAGAGCAGATCAGCGAGGCGAAGGAAAAGATGAACCAGATCGGCGAGTGCAGATGGGTTGTGCTCAACGACAAAGGAAACGCCGGCTATTCCTACGCCAGGGCCAATTCCGACAAGCTGATGTCCATGAGCACCTCCTTCTCGTCCATCTTCCTGATTGTCGGCGCGCTGGTCATCTATGCCACCATCACCCGCATGGTTGAACAGCAGCGCAGCCTGGTCGGCGCGGCCAAGGCCATGGGCCTGTATAACGGCGAGATTTTTGCCAAGTACCTGTTTTTTGCCGCGGGTGCGGTCATGCTGGGCGTGGGCCTGGGCATCCTGCTGGCCTGGCTGCCGGTCCAGGGCCTCATCCTGCGATCGTATGAGGCGCATCTGAACTACGGGCGGGGGACGGACAGCTTCCTGCCGGCCCATACCGGGCTTGTCGCCGCCGGCGCCTTTCTGATTTCACTGGCCGCGGTATGGCTGGGCTGCCGCCAGCTGCTGCGCCTGACCGCCATCCAGCTGATGTCCGGGAAAACGCCGGACAAGGGGAAGAAAAAGAGCCGCTCTTCCTCCGGCGGGCGTCTGTATTCCCGTCTGATCCTGCGGAACATGTGGACCGACCGGGTCCGTGTGCTGGTCACGATCGTCAGCATCGCGGGCGGCTGCGTGCTGATGACGGTGGGCTTTACGCTGTATTTCGGCATCAGCGGCGTCACCGACCGGCAGTTCGGCGGCATCCAGACCTATGAGGCCGAGGTTTTTTATGATACCGGCGAGAACGAAAACGCGGAGGCGGAGATCGAGGCGCTTCTGGAGCAGGACGGGCTGCAGCACGTCCGGGTCCGCAAGAGAGACGGGGTTTTCGAGGTCGACGGAACGCTGGATGCGCTGACCCTGATCGTTGCGGACAAGGGCTCGATGGAGGGCTATTTTGACCTGCGCAGCATCGAGACCGGCGAAAAGCTCGACCTGTCGGACGAGGGGGTGCTGGTGCCCCGCCGATTCTGGGAAAGCCACGGCGAAAAGCTCGACGGAAAGGTGCCGGTTTACAATGCCGACATGGACCGCGTCGAGATCCCGATCGTCGGCGTCTTCGAAAACTATTTCGGCCAGATTTTCTTCCTGACGCCCGAAGGCTATGAGAGCTGTTTCCAGACCGCCCCGGTGGCAAACTGTTTCCTCGTCCGGACGGACGGCCTGTCCCTTGACGATCTGCGGGAGAGGCTGGAGCCGGTCAAAGGCCTTGAGCGCGTGCGCGACGCCGCGGCGGACCGGGTCACCATCGAGCAGTTCTCGCAGTCGCTGACCTTTGTCGTGGTGTTCATGCTCTTCCTTGCGGGCATGATGGCCTGCTTCATCGTGGCAAACTTCACCGTGACCTATATCCAGCGAAAGACCAGAGAGCTGACCATCATGCGCGTCAACGGCTTCTCCTCCGGCGAATGCATCCGCTATGCGTCCGCGGACCTGATTGTCACCACCGCCCTCGGCACGCTGATCGGCCTCGCGGCCGGCAGCTGGCTGGGCGCGCGCATCCTTGGCACCACCGAGACGCCGTATATCCAGATGATCCGCGAACCGAACGTGAAGACCTTCCTCTATTCCGGTCTGATCACCGTCGGTTTCTCGGCGATCACGAACAGCATCGTGCTGCAGCGCATCCGCCGCCTGAAAATCTCGGACATCAACAGCTGACACCGAAAAACAGATAGAAGACAACACTTTACGGAGGAACAGGAAAATGAGAAAAATACTGATCGTCGTGGATATGCAGAACGACTTTATCGATATGGCGCTGGGAACGAAAGAGGCAGTGGCCATCGTGGAGAAAGTGAAGGAGAAGATCGCTTCCTATCCCCTTGACAACATCATCGTCACTCTGGATACGCACAGTGAGAATTATCTTCAGACACAGGAAGGAAGGTTCCTGCCGGTGGAGCACTGTATTCGGGGAACAGAAGGCTGGCAGCTTTCTCCGGAACTCGCGCCGATGCTTGCAGGGGCAAAGGTATATGAAAAGCCCGCTTTCGGAAATGTGCAGATGGCAGAGGAACTGAAAGCCCTGTCAGAAACGGAAGAACTGGAACTGGAGCTGGTCGGACTCTGTACAGACATCTGTGTCATATCGAATGCGCTGGTGCTGAAGTCTGTCATGCCGGAGGTCAGGATCACGGTCGACGCCTCCTGCTGTGCCGGTGTGACACCGCAGAAGCATCAGGCCGCGCTGGAGACCATGCGCTCCTGCCAGATCGTGGTGGTGAATGAATAGAAAGCCTGAAAAACGAAAAACAGCCCCGGCTCAAATGAGCCGGGGCTGAAAACTTGGAACCGGGGATCAGATGCGCATGCAGACGTCCCAGGCACGCCACACGACCGTGCGGAGGTTGCCGATGGCAACACAGTCGCCGACGCGGTGGATATGCGGTCCCTTTTCGCCGACAGGCGCCGGGACAAAGCCGATGCCGTTGACAACCGCATCGCACTCCTGTTTGAACTCGCCTTCCGGAGTCTTGATCATGCAGTAGCCGTCGCCGATCTCGGTGACCGTGCTGTGCAGATAGACGGGAACCTTGTGATACTCCAGCGCGTCACGCAGGAACGAGGTGTTGGCAAGGCAGGTGGCCTGTGCCGCCACGAGGTCGTTGCCGTACTCGACAATGATCGGTTTCTTCTTGTAGTTGTAGACCATGTCGTAGGCCGCCTCGCAGGAAGACTGGCCGCCGCCGAGGAACACGACGGTTTTCAGCTTCTTATCCTTGATCTTGCCGTCTCTCAGAAGCTCGGTGAAGTTCATGGTCTTCTCAAAGCCCTTGATCTGCGGCATGGATCTGGGAACGGAACCGGTGCAGACAACAATCTCGTCAAATTCGTTCTTGAGAGCACTGAGATCATCGATCTCGGTATTGTAACGGACTTCGATGTTGTAGCGATTGATCTCGTCCTTGTACCAGCGGAGCAGGTCCTTGTCGTTCTCCTTGAAGGTCATGGCCGAGGCCGTCAGGAACAGACCGCCGAGTTCGCCGTCCTTCTCAAAGATGACGGGTTCATGGCCGCGCTTCTTCAGCACGAGGGCGGACTCCATGCCGCCGACGCCGCCGCCGATGACGGCAACCTTCTTCGGCCGTCTGGTCGGGACGATCTTATAGCGCTTGTGCTGCATGGTGGGCGGGTTCAGGGCGCAGCGGGCGAGGTGCAGCGAGTCGCCGAGGGACTGCATGTTCTCGGTGCCGTCGGCCTTCGAGAAATTGAAGCAGCCGTTGTGGCAGCGGATGCAGGGACGGATCTCGTCCTCGCGGCCTTCCTTGATCTTGGTGACCCAGTGCTCGTCAACCAGGTTCTGGCGGGCGATGGCAACGGCGTCGAGACGGCCGGCGCCGATCTCTTCCGCGGCCTTGACCAGGTCCATACGGCCGGCGCAGGCGACCGGGATGTCGATGAACTTGCGGATGTGCTCGACATCTTCGAGGTTGCAGTTATCCGGCATGTACTGTGGCGGATGTGCCCAGTACCAGGCGTCGTAGGTGCCGTTGTCGCAGTTGAGGAAGGCATAGCCGGCATCCTGCAGGATCTTGACGGCCTTCTCGGACTCAGCCATGTCACGGCCGAACTCTTCGAACTCTTCGTACGGCATGGCACCCTTGCGCCAGCCCTTGGTGCAGGAGCGGACCGAGTAACGGAGAGAGACGGGGAAGTCGTCGCCGGCCTGCTCGTGGATCTCCTGAACGATCTCGGTGGCAAAGCGCAGCCGGTTTTCGAGGGAGCCGCCGTACTGGTCGGTACGGAAGTTCATGTTGGCGATGGCGAACTGGTCGAGGTTGTAGCCTTCGTGAACGGCATGGATTTCAACGCCGTCGACACCGGCCTCGCGCAGCTTTTTGGCGGTGGCGCCGAAGTGCCAGACCATCTCCTGAATCTCTTCCACGGTAAAAGGACGCGAGGTCAGGTTGTCGGCCCAGCGGTTCGGGGTGGCGGAAGCCGAGGCACAGGCATACTGGACGTCGACAATGGGGCTTGCGAGCTTGTTCAGCAGGTCATTTCTGCCCAGCGCGGCCATCCAGGGGGTAACGGCCATCGACCGGCCGAAGCCGCCGGCCAGCTGGATGAACAGCTTGCTGCCGGTCTTGTGATATTCGTCCATATAGGGCTTGAGCACGCGGTACATCTGGCGGTTCGAGTCGAGCCACTTGCGGCCCATGGTGTCGCGGATGACCTGCATGCCGGGGAGAACCAGACCGACGCCGTCCTTGGCGCGCTGCAGCAGGAAGTCCGCACCTTCCAGGTCAAAGTGGGAAGGCTCCAGCCAGCCGAACAGGGTGGTGCCGCCCATGGAACACTGGACAATGCGATTGGGGATTTCTACCTCTCCGATTTTGAACGGAGTAAACAGAGCTTCATACTTCGGATTCATATAGGTACTCCTTTTTCAATAGTCTTTCCGGATGATCACGGAAGCAGGGCTCTGACAAAGTCGATCGGCCACATGAGCAGGTCGCCGACCAGGCGGACCTTGTCCAGAATGGCAAGGTAGGTATCCTCACCGAGAATTCCGAACAGCGTCTCCTGCACTTCGTCCTTCTCTGCCAGTTTGGAAAGACCGTAGGCAATGCCGCCGAAAAACACGAGGCCCAAGAGCTTTTTAATTAGCTTCATCGTTCATATTACTCCCTTCTGTAACAAAATAAAATTGGAAACTGTTACCATGAAAACTCACAGTATATGGCCCATATATTATAATAAATCTCCAAAAGAAAGTCAATTCTGAATCAAAATCAGCAGAGGAAACTGGCAGTTTTGCACAAAAATCGCCGCGTTTTTTGGTTATTATCCTTTTTGAAACAAACGGGAAAAAGGGAACTGTTCGGACACTGAAAGAGGATGTGTTTAAAAAATCCGGGCGGCTTGCCCGGGCTGCGGCTTTGTGATATGATAGGTTCATAACGGACGGACGGAGAAGATTATGTCTCGCTTGATCGAAATTACTGATTTTCATGCGCCGGAGCTGGATATCTATGCGCGTCTGACGGAAACCCAGCTTCGAAGCAGCCACGGCATCGAAAACTCACTCTTCATCGCCGAGAGTCCCCATGTCATCGAGCGGGCGCTGGACGCCGGCTGTGTGCCCGAGTCGCTGCTGATGCTGCCGAAAATGCTGGACGGGCGCGAAAAGGGGCAGGAGATTCTTGCCCGCTGCGGAGATGTGCCGGTCTATGTGGCGGAAGAAGACTGCCTCAAGCAGCTGACCGGTTTCCCGCTGACCCGGGGCGTGCTCTGTGCCATGCGGCGGCCGCCTCTGCCCGCGGCGGAGGAGCTGCTGGGGCAGAGCGAGCGTGTTGTTGTGCTGGAAGATGTCATGAACCCCACAAATCTGGGCGCAATCTTCCGTTCGGCCGCGGCGATGGGGATGGATGCGATTCTGCTGACGCCGGCCTCTACCGACCCGCTCTACCGGCGCTGTATCCGCGTCAGCATGGGAACGGTGTTCCAGATTCCCTGGGCCTGGATCGGGGAAGAGCTGACGGACTGGCCGGGAAAGGGAATGGAGCTGCTTCGCCGCTACGGCTTCCGCACCGCGGCCATGGCCCTGCGGGAAGAGTCGGTCAGCATCGACGACCCCGCCCTGATGGCCGAAAAAAGGCTCGCCGTGATCCTCGGGACCGAGGGGGACGGACTTGCCGACGGAACCATTGCCGACTGCGACTATACCGTCCGGATTCCCATGGCCCACGGCGTGGATTCGCTGAATGTCGCGGCGGCCGGCGCGGTCGCGTTCTGGCAGCTGGGCAGAAAGAGCGAGCTCCGGTAAAACCGTTGTGCCGTGCCGGAAGCTGTGATAGAATGACCTCAGAAAACAGGGAAAACAAAAACAGAACAGAGGAGAGAACATGAAAAGAACACTCGGCGTATTGCTTGCCGTGCTGCTGCTTGTGTCGCTGGGCGGCGGCGCCTTTGCCGAAAAGGGAACCCTCAGCGAGACCGAGGCCCTGGATTATCTTGCACAGGAGCTGGAAGTCTCGGCGGAGCATCTGATGAAGAACGGAGAAGACGTGGACGATATCTACAGCGAACTCAGCTGGACATCCGTCGCCGACACCTTCCCGGAGAAGTTCGACCTTCGTGACCGCGGAACGGTGACACCCGTCAAAGCACAGAATCCCTGGGGAACCTGCTGGAGCTTTGCGACGGCTGCGGCCAGCGAAACCAGCATTCTCAATTCCCTCGGCATGACGGCGGAGGAGTACCGGGAAAAGTACGGGGAAGAGCTGGACCTGTCCGAAAAGCATCTTGCCTGGTTTACCGCCACAGCGCTTCCGGAGCTGAGCGATTATCCCGAGGGGGAGTATCCCTATGATCCGTCTCAGGCGGGAGAGGGTCTCTGTTTTCTGGAGGAAACGGATTCAGACCCCCTGAACGGCGGCGGCAATTACTTCCTGTCCACGGCCTCGCTGGCAGCCGGTGTCGGCATTCTCAAGGAGAAGTATGCGCCTTACGAAAACAGCGAAGGAAACCTGGAAAAGAGCGGAGACTGGAGTCTTCCGGAAGACTTGCGTTTCTCGGTGACCTACGAGGTCAAGGATGTGAACATCCTTCCCGCGCCTGCCTCCCGTGACGCGGAAGGCAATGTGGTGTACCGGCCCGCGGGGACGGAGGCCATTAAGTCGGAGCTTCTCAGCGGGCGTGCCGTCGGCATCAGTTTCAAGGCGGACAATTCGATGCCGGCAATGAGCCCGGAAGAACTGAAGGAGAAGCTGCAGAAAGACCTGGCAGACGTCACGACGGTCTCGGATGAAGACAAGGCCTTCTATATTGACGTCCGTGCC